>Ga0194130_10000502_pt1 | contig 73322 bp, 71 predicted proteins | sample TA2KigsurfametaG_FD_160084 | JGI IMG/M metagenome (GOLD analysis project Ga0194130, IMG submission 160084) | Freshwater microbial communities from Lake Tanganyika, Tanzania - TA2015050 Kigoma 12 surface | ecosystem: Environmental > Aquatic > Freshwater > Lake | place: Tanzania: Lake Tanganyika... | reverse complement strand
TCAGGGATTATTAACAAACAGGAGAAAAATGTTATGGCTTAAAACGGATTATTTTTTATAACGCTGTATCAATTTTTAACCGGCGGATATAAAAAATCTGTATCAGTTTTCACCCGGTGTTGACACTGTTGCTTTAAGAATGTCGGGAGATTATGAGAATGCTTTAAAAAGCTGTGATGAAGCTCTCAAAATCAACCCGCAATACTCTGATGCACAGAATGAAAAATCTAAAATATTAGATGCTTATAACCTTAAAGCTGCAGGATTAATCACTAAAAAACAATACGGAGAAGCAATAAAAGCTTGTGATACCATTATTAACAGCGATCCTAAAAACCTTTTTGCTTATCATAAAAAAATTATGGCTTTAAAAATGTTAGAGAATTATGAGAGCGCATTAAAAAGCTGTGATAAAATTATTTCCTATATGGGAAATATCGACAATTATGGCATTGGAAAAGTAGAAGAATTAAATCAATTGTACCTTACAAGAAAGCAACAACATATAGAAGCGGCAGCAAAAAGAGATTATTTATATAATCAAAGCGTAATAAATGGTGTTAATGGTTTTGATTGGTATAAGGCTAACCCGACACGTGACTTTTACTCGTTTTTTAGGGATACTTTAAAGGTATCGCATACATCACCTGAGAATGTCAAACTAATTAAGGAGAGGTTATATAAAAATTTATCTCCATACTTAGAGGAAGCAAAAAAATCTAATTATTTTTTTAGATGAATACAATAAATCTTATAAAGATATGATGGCTTCGAAAGAAAAATCAAGCCAGTTAATTGATATTTATAATACCAGAGCTATAGCCTCAAAAAAGGTAGGAGATTATGACAAAGCTTTAGAAAGCTGTGATATAGCTATTAGAATCAACCCAAAAGACCTTACCGCATCTAATTTTAAAAGTTTTATATTAAAAGAAAAAACAGATTTTGAAAAAGCTATAGAATATAGTGACGGTACTTTTCGAATTAAACCATCTTACCAGATGAGCAATTTTGATTATTTTTTAAAACTACCTTATCTTTCCAAAGTATCAACAATTGATTTAAGTAATAATCAAATAGATGATAAAGGAGCTAAGGTACTTGCCGATTCCCTGGCAAAAGGAGAAATGCCTAACTTGAAAAAATTACACTTAGAGGGCAATCAGCTTACTGATAAGGGTGAGGATGCTTTAATTAATGTTTTAAAAAATGAAACAGTTCAGGATGTGATAATAACAACGATTACATTATATGAAAAATACCAACTTAATATTAATGGTAGCGCAGATAAGAAAATGTCTATACTTGAAAATAGGCTTGAACGAGCAAAAGCATGTGGTGTTGATGTTGATAATGTTGTGGTTGAAAGAACAACTTGGGATTGGATAAAAAATAAATACCAGTTTTATAAAAGCATATCAGTAGGGTGGGTTAAATGTATGATTACTTATGATGATGTCGAGTCTTTTGCAGGTGAAAGATTATTAGCTAAACTTTCTAAAAAAGGCGGCTCTGTTAATAATGCTAAAGATAGTTTACTCTGTTATTTTGAAGCTGAAAATGATGCTTTACAGACAGAAGCAGGAGTAAAGGATACTAAGTATCAAATGTTAGATGTAATAACCTCTCCAGAACTAACAGGAAATATTGAAGCTTTGTATGACACACTATATCAATAACTTACTTTTTCGCAATTTATTTACGTTTAAAGGTAGAGCAAGTAGAAAGGAGTATGTTAGTAGAATTATTTTTATTATGTTATTATTTTTTATCAACGCTTTAATAGATGAATATATAAATAAGAATAAATCATGGTTTTTTTTAGTTTTAGGTTGTTGTTGTTTATTTTTAATATATATATCAATATTCCAATACTTTCCTTTAGCTGTAAGAAGATTACATGATTTAAATGCTAGCGGTTGGTTTGTGCTAATTTCCTTTATACCATTTGGTCAATTACTAATATTATGGCTAATGTTCAAAAAAGGCACTGACGGAGTTAATGATTACGGCGAACCTCCTGAATACTAGTGTTATAAATTAATTTGTGAGATTTTTGATGAGTTACAATAATTTTTGAAGTAAACCCTAGCAGCAATAAAATAGGAGATGACGGAGCTAAGGTACTTGCCGATTCCCTGGCAAAAGGAGAAATGCCTAAGTTAAAAGTCTTGCACCTAGAAGGTAATAATATTACTGATGAGGGTGAGACTGCACTTATAAAGGCAATGAAAGGAAAAGTTCAAGATATTATAGTTATTACTCAAAGAGTAAATGTAACCGATAAAATGATCTCTGGTACTAAAGAAGAACAAATAGCTATCTGTAAAGAACTTATTAAAAAAGGTAAAGTTAAAGGTACATATGACGAAGCATTAGTTATCGATAAAAGTTTGTGGGGAGAAATAAAAAACGCTGGTAACTTAGTGAAAGTTACAACTCATGCTGGTATAGGCTTTACTAAATGCTATTTCGCACCTGAAGATATGGCTGTAGATTACGCTCAAAATAAAATAACAGCTAAATTACCAAAAATGCTTAATGGGGCGGTAAGCTATGCTAGCAAGCTAGTAAATCTAGAAAATATCTTTAATTGTTATTTAGACGCTAGTGAAGATGCTTGGACTTCTATAGCAGGACAACAATTTATTAAGCATGATCTGTGTGTAGTGGGAGAAACAGAGTTTTGTGGTGAATAATAGAAAATTACTTTTTAGACAATGGTTTAGAAAATTCTGTAATATTGATGGAAGAGTTAGTAGAAGGAAATATTGCATGTTTACAATATTGTTTTTATCTTACTGCTTTATTTTTGATATCCTCAATCGAGTTTTTTATATCAAAGCATCCGTAAATGCTGAAAATAAATTTTATGCACTGTATTTTGTTGCTGTACTTATTTTAGTAACTTTTATTGTTAAAAATATTGTTTTTACGATAAGACGTCTACACGACCTAAACTTAAATGGTTGGTGGTGCATATGGTATTTTTTACTTCCTCCTATTCAAATAACACTCTGTTTTTTTAAAGGCACTGACGGAGTTAATGATTACGGCGAACCTCCTGAATACTAGTGTTATAAATTAATTTGTGAGATTTTTGATGAGTTACAATAATTTTTGAAGTAAACCCTAGCAGTAATAAAATAGATGATAAAGGAGCTAAGGTACTTGCCGATTCTATCTCAAAAGGTAAATTGCCTAACTTGAAAAAATTACACCTAGAAGGTAATAAAATTACTGATGAAGGTGTTAGTTATTACCTAGATAACCTAAAAAAGGATCAATTAAATAGCGCTTATGTCAGTTTCACTAGTTCAAAAAGTACAATAGATAAAATTATGGAATTTTTTGGCAAAGGAGCCAGATATTATGTTAGTGAATATGGAAAAGCCCAACAGAGTAGTAAGGAGGCAGATATAGCAGTAAACGGAAAAGATGGTTTTGGTCATTGTGTACAGGTTGTAAGAACAGCTGGCATAGATTTTGCTAGTGCTATGGCACAAAAAGCGATAGCAGCGCCACCAATAGTAAAAACAGCAATGAAAGAAGGACATCCATTAGTTAAATTAATTGTTGGGGGAACTCTGGTAAAGTCTGCATTTGACGATATGAAAGGTGCTTTTTTAAGTGAAGATTTTGCTTATTGTATGGCTTGGCTTAATAGAAAATCTGATGATATTGAAACGACTGGAGAAATAAATGAAATTCATGAATAACCATAGTATTCAATATATTTTATTAATTTTTTTATTTAATACATTTGATTGTAAAGCTGATAATTTTCCTAAAGATTTAAAAATTAGTAAAGAATACGAAGAAAAAGGTATTATCTTTATAAAACAAAAACAATATGAAAAAGCTATTGAATATTTTAATAAATCTATAGAATTAAACCCTAATAGAAGATCGAATTATTTTAGAAAAGGGTGTGCTTTAATACATTTAAAAAAATATGAAGAAGCTGTTAGTTTATTTGATACAGTATTAAAGATGGATGCTGATCAGAATAAAAAAATTAATTTAGATATACTTACTTTGATTAATAAATCTAGCGTTTTATTAAAATTACGACGATATAAAGAAGTTATAGAATGTTGTAACCTAGGATTGAATCTTACTCAAAAAGAGCCTTTATTATATGATAATAAAGGTGATGCTTTATTAAATCTTAATCGATATACGGAGGCTATTGATAATTATAATAAAGCTATCGAATTAGATCCCAGATATTTTAAGGCTTATATTGGTAAAGGTGATACGTTATATTACTTAAAAAAGTATACAGAGGCTATAAACGAATATAATAAAGCTTTAGAAGTTTTAAATAATAGTCCTAATAAAGAAACAGGAATAAAGCATCTTTTTGGGTTATATAATAATAAAGGTGCAAGCTTATTAGCTTTAGGTCGATATGAGGAAGCTATTGATAATTATAATAGAGCCATCGAGTTTAAGCCTGATCATATTGAAGCTAATGCAAATAAATTATGTCCATTGTATAGACTTGGAAGATATCAAGAAGTTATAGAAACAGCAGATAAAATACTTGAATTAGATCCTAAAAATCAAAAAGCTATCAATGCTAAGAAGCAGGCATTAAAAAAATTAGATAAATTGTAGAGTATTTTTATGTATTTAAAAATTTACAATTTAATAATTAATTGTTTTACTAAAAAATATTTTCAATTTAAAGGAAGAGCGAGTAGAACAGAATATAATTGTTTCTGGTTGGCTTGTTGGGCTATTGCTATTATAAGCGAACTCGCTATAGAAACGTTTATTAGTTCTGGGGATGTTCAAACAATAATTGGGCAATTTATGTTAATTTATAATTTATGCACTTTCTTTCCTTTTTTATCAGTAACAGCAAGAAGATTACACGATTTTAATTGGAGTTTTGGTTTTTATATTTATTTGCTACTAGCAGTTACGATATTACCTCTTCCGCTACTTATTCTTAGTGTTTTTAATGATTGGTTATATACATTATTAGGTGGGGTTTATATTGTATGTTTGAGTTTAGTTGGTTTTTAGAAAAGGAAATAAAGAAGCTAATCGTTACGGCGAACCGCCCTGAATATTAACATGCCATAATTCATCAAACAAAAATAAATCAATAATTTAAGGAGTTTTAGTTTTGAGGTTATCAACAGAAGGGTTAGAGAGACCTACGCAAGTAAAGAAGGAAAGTAACTTGCCTTTTATCCTCTTCATAGGCTTTGTGTTGTTACTTTTTTTAGGAGGTTATTTATACAACAAAGGCAAGTTACATGAAGTATACCTAAGTAGCAAGGAAACATTGTTTGGGCTTAATTTAGAAGAAAAGAAAGAATACCTAGGCATTTTATATAGCAAGGGATCTATTGCCGAAGCTACGAGAATTCTGCAGCAAATTAAATCTTTTCCTGAAGAAGATACTGAGCAGAATAACGCTTTTCTAGCATTATTATATTTTAACCAACAAGATTATGAAAAGGCTTTGGTGATATATAGGAAGCTTATGAAAGAATCTGATTCTCCAGAACAGTATATTTTTTATTATGCTTCATGTTTATTTCATCAAGGTGAAATAGATGAGGCACTGAAGCAGCACTATCAGTTATTTTCTATAGATGACCGTTACGTAGATAATGTTGAGGGTATCTTAAAAATTCTATTAAAGCAGAAAAAGAAGCAGGAGGGGTTAAGCTTTTTAGAAGGGTATTTAAGCAAGTATCCTTCTGCTCAATCTTATTTAGGGATTTATGACCATAGATTCAACCAGATTGTAGAACCTGATGAAGTTGATTCTCCTATAGTCCGCATCCCTGAAGTTAATAAAGCTTTTCATGCTAAAGTTAAAATAGGGACTAATAAGTATCCGTACACTTATATCATTGATACGGGGGCAATTATAACAACTATTAGCCCCAAAATGTACAGGGCTAACGAAGGCGTAATAAGAAAAATCGGTAAAAAGTACACATTTGCAAATGCTGACGGGAGTACACATGAAGCAGAGGAGGTTTTTATTGATTGGATAAAAATAGGAGGTATTGAATTGCAAAATGTCAGAGCGGTTGTAAAACAGAAAGGTAATAACCTTTTAGGTCAAAATGTACTGGGAAAATTAAAAATAAGTATTCAAAAAGAAAATAATATTAATATCATGACATTAAAAAAATGATAGGGGGTAATCATTACTTTGCACTAAAAGTTAATGATTACGGCCAGATTCCTGCATATTAAAGCTATAAATGGAATTATCGGGTTTGATATATTGCAATTGACTTAGTAATGCCCATCCGGCTTTACATCTTTACATAACTATATATAATAAACCACAGAGTTTTAATATAAAAGGCATTTTAATTAATAAACGTATAATCATTTTTGTAATGAGCTTAAACCAAATGTAAGTTAAAGTTAAGGTCAAGATGTGTTTTGTAGTGGGTGTTTATATACAAGCGATGAACTCCAGAAAAGAGCCTTAATTCAATAAAGCTTAAGTAACTCTCTTAATTACACTTAAATTACTCAAGTTTCTATGATAGCTAAAAAAAAATTACTGATTATTTGGCTAATTGGCTTAATGAGTGGTTTTACTATAATGATTACCGGCAATACCCTAAATTTCTGGTTAGCCAAAGAGTCGATTGATATTAGAACTATTGGGGTTTTTGCCTTAATTTCCTTGCCGTATGCTATAAATTTTATTTGGGCTCCTATTTTTGATATAAAAAATATTCCTATACTAACGAAAATCATCGGTCATCGCACTTCTTGGATTATAGTCCTGCAATTATTCTTAAGTATTACTGTTTTCGCATTTAGCTATATTAAACCTGCCGATAATTTATTATTATTTGGCTTAATAGCGATTATTATTTCTTTTTTTTCTTCTGCTCAAGATACTGTTCTTGGAGCCTTTAGGGCCGAGTTAGTTGATAGTACAAAACAAGGGCAAGTTTCCGGTCTTTATGTTTTTGGCTACCGAATAGGGATGTTACTATCTAGTTCTGGAGCTATATATATTGCTGCTCATGTTGATTGGAATGTAGTCTACAAATTATTTAGCCTTATCATCATTTTATTTCCGATTGCAATTTTATTGCTTGTTGCCGAACCGCCGACTTCAGCTAAATTATCTCTGCATACAAAAGAGCGTCAAGATTTCAAGCGTGGTAGTTTATATTTCCAAACCAGGAATTTAATCTCTGTTATTCTTGGATCCTTAGGGACTAGAAACTATATTATTCTGATATTATTATTCTTGATATTATATCGTCTACCGGACAATTTTATAGGTACGATGATAAATCCTTTTTTGCTGCATATTGGTTATGATGAATTTGAGATCGCAACTGCCGGAAAATTTTTTGGGATTACGGCAACTATTATTGGCGGGTTAATTGCCAGTTATATAATGAAATATTTTAGTATTTTCAAAAGCCTAATTTTCTTTGGCATCTTACATGGGGCTGGTCATATGTTATTTATTGTGCAGGAGATTTATGGTAAAAATATATATTTGCTTTTTTTAATAACCGGATTTGAAAGTATTACAGGGGGAATGACAATGACTGCTTATATAGCTTATATTGCTTCCTTATGTCATGGTAGGTTTAAGGCTACACAATACTCATTTTTAACTTCAATGATGGGATTCTCAAGGTCGGTATTGCCGGCAATTTCAGGTTATATTGTTTCAACTATTGGCTGGAAAACATTCTACTTTTTTGCTTCAATCGCTACTATTCCTTCGATAATTCTAGTATTATTCCTAAAGAAATTTTCAGTTAATAAATAGAGATAGTGATAGATTTACTTATTGTAGCTTTGTATTTAATTTCCTTATTAATAATTGGGATATATACCCGTTCACGCAAAGGGGGGTTTAAATCTTTTACCTTAGTAAAAGGTAAAGATTATAACCACGGAAAGCTTATTTTAGTTGCAACAATTTTTGCTTCTTCCATTGGAGGAGGAACTACTTTCGGAATTTCAGAAAAAGCTTTTGCTGGAAACATTGCGCATAGTTATGGATTATTTTTGGCTATACCAATAGATATATTAATTGCGATATACATTATTCCAAGGCTGATAAAACATTACGGAGCAGAAACCATAGGCGATATAATGTTTGCTTATTATGGAAAAGCTGGTAGGGCAGTAGGGGGTCTAGCGGCCTTACTTGTATCTATCGGGTTTGTGGCAGCACAGATTAGCGTTAGTGCTAGAATATTTGAATATATATTGCAAATAGATTATGTCACCGGGGTAATCATAAGCTATGGTATCGTTATTGTATATACGACTGTGGGGGGTTTTAGATCTGTTTTATTTACCAACCAAATGCAGTTTTTTGCGATGCTACTTGCGATACCTACTATCTCAATTTTTGGCTTATATCAACTTGGTATATCTGAATTTCTACAAAAAATACCTCCTGAGAAAGTAATTATTGCAGGCAATGATGAGCTTTTAAAAACCACTATTTCTGCTTTTTTAGGGTTTGCTGTTATGAATCTGTTTCCAACTTTTATCCAAAGAGCGTTGATTGATAAGGATCCAAGACAAACAACTAAAGCAATTTATTTAAAGTCGGTAATATACGCCGTTTTTCTCGTATTCATAACCATAAACGGTTTAATTGCTTTTATTATTTATCCGGAAATTAAACCTAGTCTTGCTTTGCCATATCTTATAGATCATATAATACCGGTTGGTATACAAGGGGTAGTAATAGCGGGATTACTTGCGGCTGTTATGTCCACGGCAGATTCTGATCTAAATATAACTTCCATCACTTTGGTTAAGGACTTTTTTAAACCTATGTTTAATTTATCTGATCAGAATAAAATGCTTTTAGTAGCCAGAATTACTAATATTATTATAGGTAGCCTTGCAATATTTATTGCACTCTGTTTTACTAGCGTAGTAGATCTGGTAATCTTTATTGCAGGGTTTTGGGCCCCTATAATATTAGTTCCTCTGGTTTTTGGTCTTTATAATATTGTTATACCTAAATTTGCTATGGTATTTACTAGTTTTGCCGGTGGAGTTAGCTTCTTTTTGTGGGAATATTTTATGGCTACGTCAAATAATCTGAAAAGCGTATTCGTAGGTGCTCTAGTAAACTTCAGCTTGTTTATGGTTTTTGTGCTTACCAAAAACTTATCTGATCGCAGTTCCTAAACCCTTTTAAGCACCCCTGAATATTAGCTGTTAATTATAGCAAGATCCTGAGCGGTTAAGGGATGTTAAACTTACTGAATTTCTTCAGCAAGGCGTTTTGCTTCATCATCAGCAATTAAAGCTTCTATAAACTCATCAAGATTTCCTTCTTTTAGCACTTCATCAATTTTATATAAAGTTAGATTGATACGGTGATCTGTAATACGTCCTTGTGGGAAATTATAAGTTCTGATCCTTTCTGATCTATCGCCTGATCCAACTTGGTTTTTACGGGAATTAGAACGTTCTATTTCTCTTTTTTGGCGTTCTTCTTCGTAGATTCGTGAGCGTAAGATTTTAAGGGCTTTTGCTTTATTTTTATGTTGAGACTTTTCATCTTGTTGGCAAACTACCACTCCTGTTGGAATATGAGTAATTCTAACTGCCGAATCGGTAGTATTAACATGCTGGCCTCCAGCCCCTGATGCTCTATAAGTATCTATCCTCAGATCTTTTTCTTCTATCTTGATATCTACTTCTTCTGCTTCCGGTAAAACCGCTACTGTTGCTGCTGATGTATGGATTCTACCGCTTGATTCAGTTTGAGGGACTCTTTGAACTCTATGTACCCCTGATTCAAACTTAAGTTTAGAAAATACGTTAGGTCCTTTGATTGAAGCTGAAGCTTCTTTATATCCCCCAACACCGATGTCAGAAATTGATAATATTTCAAACTTCCATCCTTTAAGATGAGCATAACGTTGGTACATTTCAAATAAACTAGCGGCAAAAAGGGCAGCTTCTTCACCGCCGGTGCCAGCTCTTACTTCTATTATTGCGCTTTTACTATCGGCTTCATCTTTAGGTAATAAAGCAACTTTTACTCTTTTTTCCAGATTAGGGATTTTTTCACTTAATTCGTATATTTCCTGATCCACCATTTCTTTGGTTTCAGAATCTAAAGTTTTATCTTTAAGTAGTTCTTTAGCTTCTTCTAAATCCTTAAGAGCTTTATTATAATCATTAATCTGACCAACAACTTCTTCAAGATCTGAATATTCTTTTGAACATTTGATAAATTCTTCTCCTTTTATACCACTGGCAAGTTTATTGGATAATTCTTGATGTTTAGTGAGAATTTTATTTAAATTTTCCTGAAAGCTCATTATTTTGTTTAATATTATAAATTAATTTTCGCATTCTATAGTTTTTATTCTAATTTTTCAATATTTCCTTTTATATCTTAATTAAGCCGAATCTAAGTTATTTATAAAAAACGGAAAATTGAGATTATATTTTTTGTCATTATAATACTAGATACATCTTTGGTTGGTATGTTTTAACATGCAAAACAGAAGTAGTAGTTTTATAAGGATTCTGGCCAGATCAATACCATATTTAGTACTTATGAAATTCTAACGTACAGGTTCTTGGTCTGTCCTTATTTTAACTATTGTAGACATACCAGGGCTTAGTTTGCCTATCAACTTTTCAGGGATATCAAAATCAATTGATACCGGTATACGCTGAACGATTTTAGTAAAATTTCCTGTTGCATTAGAAGGGGGAAGTAAACTAAATTTTGCTCCGGTTGCAGGAGAAAGGTTTCTGATATAACCGATAACTTCATAATCGGGTTCTGAATCAAAGATCATTACTACTTCCATTCCAGTTTTAAAATTAGTGATTTGGGTTTCCTTAAAGTTTGCTTTTACATATAATTTTTCTGGAACTACTGCAAATAAAACAACGCCGGCAGTTATGTAATTTCCAAGTTTTAAGGAGCTATTACCTACTGTTCCATTTATAGGGGAACGGATTAATGTGTTATCCAGGTTTCTTTTGGCAAGGATTACCTCCTGAGCAGTAGTAGTGTGTTTCGCTATAGAAGATAAGCGCTGTAGTTCTAAAAGAGTTAATTTTTCTAGACTTGTTTGCATATTAAGCTCTGCCTGTGAAAATTCATTTTTTGCTTTTTCCAAGGCTATTTCTGCATTATCAAGTTTTTGTTTACTGGCATAATTATCTTTGCTAAGTGCCTGAATCCTATTATAATCTACTTGGGTAAGTTTTAAATTAGCTTCAGCGAATTCCAGAGATTCTTTTGCTTTTTTTTGATCAATTTGAGCAAGCTTTATGTTCTGGTCTATTATTTCTATATCTCTTTTTGCCCCTTCAAGAGTTGCTAATGTTTTTTCGTAATTAGCACGATAATCATCATCCTTAATTTTAGCTATAATTTGACCACGTGTAACTTTATTGTTTTCCTCTACTAACATCTCGCTAATTATGCCGCTTACTTCCGAACTAACATTAGAGATTTCAGCTTCAATATAGGCGTTATCTGTATATTGAGTTTTTGTCCATATATATATTCTATAAACCCCAAAGCTTACAACAATAGAAAGAGCAATTAAAGTATGAATAAAATATCGATGTGATGAATATTTGGAAATCAGGTTCATAACCTTCGTGATATATTAATACAAATAATTATTGATAATAGATATAATACAGCTGCTAGCGGTAATATATACCAAGGATAGATCGCAGTGATAATGATTATTATTGCAAACATTACCATAAAGAGTGATAAATATTCAGGTTTGATGTTTAGTTGTTTAATTGATATTGTAGGTAATCTGCTAGCAAGAAGGATAGCTATAAAAAAAATATACAGATTTATTAGTAGAGTATGGTTTCTCATGCTGAAATCTTCAAAATAAGTAGTGATTTCAAAATCGAGTATAATAGGGAGTAAAGCAAGCATAGCTCCGCTTGGCGCAGGTACTCCTACTGAGAACATTGTTGCTTTTTTAGATTCAACAGGATTAATAATTGTGGCGTTAAAACGTGCCAGACGTATGCCCATACAGACAATAAAAAGGGTTATGGCTGCCCACGATGTTACCTTGTATTCATATTGTTGAAAAGACCATAAGTATATAATGAAAGCAGGACAAATGCCAAAATTTGCAAAATCGCATAAAGAGTCTAGTTCTGCACCGAAATGACTGGTAGCATTTAGCATCCTAGCTATTCTACCGTCAAGCCCGTCTATAATTGTAGCTATTAATATGCAGTAAACAGATATCTCCCATTTACTGTCCAACGCAAAACGTATAGCACTAACCCCTATAACCAGACCGATTAAAGTCAGTATATTAGGGATCAATTTTACAACAGGTACAGGTTTTAGTATTCTTGGCGATTTTTTCAATTTTGACAAAATCTTTTCCCTTACTTTTAAATAATAATTATCTTACTTCAAATTTTGGCTGAGCAGATTTGCTTAAGTCCATATCAGCGAGTACAGTTTCTCCACCGATACAGGTCTGCCCTTCCGATACCAGGATAGCTGTTTTTAAAGGGAGATAAATATCGGCTCTACTGCCGAATCGTATTAACCCATATCTTTGACCGGCTTTTACAGGCTGAGACTCTTCTAAGTCGCATACTATTCTTCTAGCGATTAAACCGGCAATCTGGACAAAAGCTATTTTTACACCATTAACAGTTTCCATTAAAACAGACTGGCGTTCATTATGAATACTTGCTTTATCTAAGGAAGCATTAAAAAATTTTCCTGGGTGATAATGCAGGAGCAAAATCCTGCCGGTCGCCGGGACTCTATTGACATGGACATTAAAAACATTCAGGAATATACTGATCCGGATCATTTCATCATCACCAAGGCCAAGTTCTGAAGGCGGGATTACTTCTTTGATAGCCTGAACTATCCCATCGGCAGGGCTGATAATAAAATTATCGTTGACTGGTGTTACTCTTTCTGGATTTCTAAAAAAATAAGCACACCATAAGGTACTGATCGTGCCGATCCAACCAAATGTTGTACTAAAAGAACCTAATACAAAAGTTATTACGGCAAAAATAACAATAAATATGTATCCTTCACGGTGAATAATTTTGGCAAGATCGCTATACGGTTTCATTTTTTTCTCCAAATAATTTTCCTTGGATGATAAAATTCTTACATATTAAGGTCAAGTATAAAAGCAATTAGTTAATGAAAATGATTATTCGTAGTTGACCTTAAACCTAAAAGGCTTTATAATAGCAACCTAGAAATTGATGAATTTAAAAATCAAGAATAAATATTATGAAAGTCTTAAAATCTCTAAAATCTGCCAAAACAAGAGATAAAAATTGCCGTATAGTAAAAAGAAAGGGCAGAACTCTTGTTATCAATAAAATTAATAAAAGATTTAAAGCTAAACAAGCCTAAGTTAGCTTTAAATCTAATTTATAATAGTATTCTTTTTTACAAGCCGTTTTAGTTTGGACGTGTAAGTCTTGTTTTACCTCATTTCATCGCATCATTATTAAATTTTTTAGCACGGCAAATACTTTAATATGTCTGTGGTACGTATACAATTTTACCTTATCTTGTAGGTTTTACCAATCTCATTCTATTATAGTAAGATATACTAAATTATTTTCCGTATGTAATATAATGCCCCGGTTTGTAGATATAGATTTTAATAAAATTCTGTAGGAACTCTTCTTCTTCCTTTTCCTAATTTTATACTGATAGCTTTCATATAGCTTTATTGCTTATAGCTAACTAGGATGAGTAATTTTACCATACATTTATGTTACTAAATTAGTTAAAGCATAACAATTCGTTATTATTAAAATCTCTCAGATCTGCAAATGACTTCATGATTCTAAGAAGTTAAAAATTGGCCTATCTCAAACTAATTCCATTAAAAATGATGGTGGTTAGAAGAATGTTTATCATCATTATTAAGGTTATCATCATTCACTTCCCGGGAGGAATCTTCATCATTATTTTTTTCTTGATCTTTATCATTATGAACTGTTATATCCGCTTCAGGTTTAATATCAACCTGTTCTAACCAATTAGCAGCAGAAGGGGGGGGAGTAATATGAGAATCATTCGATACTACATCTGTCCAACTATTGCTATTCATTGCTGATATATTTGTGTCTGGTTGGTGATGGGGGTCATGTACAGTATGGGTATTAGTATCATCTTTACCAGAGCTGCTTTCATTTGGATTATCATGGTTATCAAAACCCTTACTGTTATTTCCTTTATCATTATCTGTATCTTTTATGTTTTCATTATTATTTAGATTCCTCTTATCATTACCATCGCTATTGTCTTCGTTAGCACGGTTATTTATACCGCCTTTGTTTCCGCCGCCCTTACCTGGGTTGCTGTCATCATTGCCGTCATCATCGTTACCATGACCGTTGTCATGATCGGTGCCGGTATTCCCGCCGCTGTTGTTTCCGCCAGTTCCGGTTCCGCTACCATCTCCGCTAGTTCCGGTTCCGCTACCATCTCCACCAGTTCCAGTCCCGCCATCGTCGTTATTATTACCCCCGTTACCTACGTCGGGTCCTGTATAAGAGGCAAATTGGACATTTACGACTACATCATTATAATCACCGTCGCTACTACCACCGAATAAATCTTCAAAACTAATTTGTCCTTCATTATTGCTTGAATGAGTAGCTCCACCATCAGGATTTAAATTAGGATCTGAGAAATAAGCAGGAGCTTCCTCACCGTTAACAGGATTACCGTTATAATAACCTGTCCATTGTCCTTGATCATTTAATAAAAAAGTAACCTTTGCTCTTTCTGGTAAGAGGGGATTTAATGAGTCTCCATTTGGAATAATGAAGAAACCAACTGTTACTGCTCCAGGAGGAATATCACCTGGTCCATAGTTTATGGTTATTGTCCCTCCCGTCCCAAGACTCTCTTTAACATTGGTAAAATCAATACTTCCAGATATCGGATTACCATTAATATCGGCAAAATAGTGCCCAAAGCTACTATTATAACCAGCATCTGAGTCTATTGAATCAACAGTTAAGGAAAAGCCTGTACCTGGGACTAGGCTATAATTACCATTAGGTAATAGAACCGGGATGCTATGGGGATTATCATTTCCGCCATCGTCTCCGCCAGTTCCGGTTCCACTACCATCTCCGCCAGTTCCGGTATCACTACCATCTCCGCCAGTTCCGGTATCACTACTACCAGCTCCGGTATTCGGTCCCGTATATAGGGTAGCCTTAGTATTTATAACTACGTCGTTATAACCATCCGAGCCTATTCCTCCAAACGAATCTTTAAAGCTAATCTGGCCGTCGTTGATTTGGCTATGTTGAAACTGATCATCTGAGTTTAGTGATGGGTCAGAAAAATAAATAGGTGCTCCTTCACCATTAATAGGCCTACAATTGTAAATTGCTATCCAGTGACCTTCTGCATTTAAAGAAAAAGTAATATTTGCTCCTTCCGGTAATAGGAGATTTAATGCATCTCCATTTGGAATAATGAAGAACCCAAGTGTTACTGCTCCAGGAGGAATATCGCCTGATCCATAATTAATAGTTATTGCATCTCCAACTTCAAGGCTTTGTTTAACATTGGTAAAATCAATACTTCCGGATATCGGATTACCATTAATATCGGCGAAGTAATGTCCAAATGTGTTATCATATATAGTATCTGAAGATATTGAATCAAGAGTTAAAGAGAACCCTTGCCCTGGGACTAGTTTATAATTTCCATTTGGTAACTGAATAAGGAACTGGTCATTGGAATTACTATCGTCAGAAGGCACAGGAGGGACTTCGGAAGACGCAGGAGGGGATGTAAGATTATTTGAGGCTGGAGGGATCAGCGGCTTTTCATCTTCGATAACTTGGGAATTATTATCTGAATTGGCAACACTTTCTTTCGACGATACCTCTTTTGACGATACTACGGCAGCTGGTTTGGCAGTTGCAACGGTATTTGCGCCTCCTCCTTCTCCGGGAACAGGCAAAGGACCTTGGTCTTGCTGATTTTCTGAAGCATTAGATATTTTTGCTCCAACATACTCAATATTTGATGTTTGACTATCTATTTGTAAATTTGCCGCTGTTTTGAACTCAAAATCTAAGAGTGGATTGCTTGAGGAGCCACTTGCAGTTTTTACATTTTGGCTTGAACTAGACTTTATAGAATCTTCAATTGGATCGATCTCGGTCTGTTCTATTTTATAATTGTTATCAAGTTGAAAGTTGGTATTTGTAAATTTAACAGTTCCAGATTCCTCTTTAATACTACTAAAATTAGTGCGCTCCTTCGTCGCAAGCAATTCTTCGCTATCAGAATCTTTATCAGTAGCTTTTAATTTATCAACATTAAGGTTTTTTTGATCTACTTTCTGAAGTCTGTCGAAACTATCGAATTGTTCTCTTTCCCCGCCGGACGCATCTTTAGAACTACCATCTGATTTTTCTGCCATATACTAGTAACACCTTTATAATTTATTTTTTAATGCTATTAAAAAGGTTAATATATAATTGGTTAATTATATATTAACAAAAACAGTAAATATGGTAATAACTAAGTGCATTTAGTAAAAGTGTTGAATATTATGTCCTTATAAATATTTAGTTGTTTTTAAAGAATTTATGATTGGTAAATTTTAAGATACCCAGAATCATTAGCAAATTTGCCCACATTTGGATTATCCATATAAAACTCCCATAAATAGGAGCTACTATCAAAATAATAGGTTGCAATAGAACAAAAACTCCACTTGCAAACATTACAAGTCGAATGCACGTTTTCATAGAAAACTTCATAGACATAAAATTTGCAAGTAAATATATTATTACTATAATTAAGCTTTTTTCGAAGCACGTATTAAGGAAGATAAGTAATCCTAGAAGTGGAAATGCCCCATAAGTAATAATTTTTGGAACGCCGCTGAAAAATTTTTCTAGCAAGGCTCTGGTTGTTCCTTGAGTAATTACTTGCCCTTCATTTCCTAATATCTCCTTATAATCAACCTGAAAATTATTTACGTTATTTTTTTGTAGATCACTAAATGATAAGAAGATTTTTCTACTTGTTAGTAAAATAGGTATTTTAGCCTTATCTGAGGGTGATATCTTGTTATCTGGATCTATAGCCACTATAGGATGGTTATATATATTATTTATGTATATAGGCTCAGTTTGCTCAAGAGTGATTTTGGTTCCGTCGTATTTCAGTTCAGGGAATTGAGACAATATATGATCTAAATTAATCACCGCCGGTGATATAATACCGTAGGAAAAATACTGCCTTATATTATCTATGTAATTTAGTATATATATACTGCACAGTAGCGAAGAAACAAAAGAAAGAGTTAAAATATATTTTATTCCGTAACCGTTGTAAGATGAAATAACTCTTTGATAGAAAGCAACAGAAGATATAGACCACCATAATTGACTATATATCGTGTTAATCCACTTAGAAACTTTCAAGAATATGGTTGTCATATTAAATATTTTATTTTAGAATTGCGCCTAATTTAGCGTATTACAGGTCAAGTAATTAATATAATGAAGTTAAAGAAAAATCAAAAGTTACTTTTACAAGACCTTAGCAACTGTATAAGAATTTTAGCTGCTGATGCCATAGAGGCCGCAAAATCGGGTCATCCTGGTATGCCTTTAGGTATGGCAGATGTCATGACTGTACTTGCTTTTAAATTTTTAAAGTTTAACCCAAGCCGGCCAAAGTGGTTTAATCGGGATAGGCTAGTGTTATCTGCCGGTCACGGATCAATGCTTCTATATGCTTTTTATTATCTTACCGGATTTAAAGATTTTTCATTAAATGAAATAAAAACTCTTCGGACATTTGGTTCAAAAGCTGCTGGCCATCCTGAAAGCCATTTATACGAAGCTATTGAAACTACCACCGGGCCTCTTGGACAAGGATTTGCAACTTCTGTCGGTATGGCTATAGCGCAGAAGAAATGTCAAGCACGTCTTGGACAAGATATTTGTAACTACAAGGTATATTCTATAGTCGGAGATGGCTGCCTAATGGAGGGCGTATCCTACGAGGCTGCATCCTTAGCAGGGCATTTGAACTTAAATAATTTGATAGTGATTTTTGATGATAACGGTATCTCTATTGATGGTAGTACCAATCTTACAGTATCTGAAGATCATTTGGCTAAATTTAAGGCTTTTGGTTTTGAAGTAGAATCAATAAACGGTCATGATTTTGACCAGATAACTGAAGCACTCTTGCGGGCAAATGCATCTACCAAGCCATATTTTATTGCTTGTAAAACTATTATAGCTAAAGGGACAAATTTAAAAGCGGGAAGCGAAAAATCTCATGGTTCCCCTCTTGGCAGTAGCGAAATTGAGTATTTAAAAAAGAACGTCTCTTTTAATAATAAACCTTTTGAAATTGAAGATCGTTTAATTAACGTTTGGCGAGAAGCAAGTAAAAGAAATAAGGAAGCGTTTGATAGGTGGGAACAAACATTTGCAAACTTAAGTGTTAAAGATAAAGAATATTTGGAGGGATTAGGCAAGATTAATTATCCCTTACTTAATTTAGAAAGCTTTGAAATTAATAACCAGATGGAAGCAACCAGAGTATCATCTGGTAAAATTTTACAGGAGCTAGTTAAGCATAATGATAAAATTATTTGTGGTTCAGCTGACCTTGCACTTTCTAACAATATTTTTGGAGTAAATAATAAAGCTATAAATGCTCAAGATTTTTCCGGTAACTTTATCCATTACGGTATTCGTGAACATGCTATGGCAGCGATTATGAATGGCCTGGCCCTTTCAGGATTTTTACCAATAGGGGGTACTTTTTTCGTTTTTTCTGACTATATGCGGCCTGCAATTAGACTAGCTGCTATTATGAAGGCTAAAGTGATATATATAATGACTCATGATTCGATAGGGGTCGGAGAAGATGGCCCGACACATCAACCGATAGAACATCTAGCATCTTTTAGAGCCATGCCAAATATAAAAGTCTTTCGGCCTGCGGATTTTGTAGAAACTTTTGAGTGTTATATTGAAGCTTTACATTTTGATGGTCCTTCAATATTAGCGCTTTCAAGGCAAAACCTAAAACAGCTCAATTTAGGTTCTCAGAGGCAAAATAATTTATGTACACTAGGCGCATATGTTATTTCTGAGGCTAGAGATATTAAAAATATCAATATAGTTATTTTTGCTTCGGGTTCAGAAGTTTCGATCGGCCTAGAGGTTAAGGAAATATTAGAAAAATCTTATGGTAAATCAGTAAGAGTTGTATCGGTTCCTTGTTTTGAAACCTTAGACCAACGTGAGCAAGGGTATCTAAATCAACTTATTGCCGGAGCTAAGCTAAAAGTTGCTATTGAAGCCGGATCAAGCTTGGGATGGCATAAAATTATCGGTATAGATGGAATGTTTTTTGGTATGGATCAGTTCGGACTTTCGGCTCCTGCAGAGGTGTTATACAATCATTTTGGTTTAACTGCCGAAAAAATAGTAAAAAGCATTATCTCCCACCCATGTTTTAATGGTCTTTAGAAAAGGAAAGTCCTCAATTAGGTCGTTTCAGTTTGAAAATTTTCCTTAAAATTCCTGGGACTCAATAATTTCTCCCATAGAATTTATTTCGCGCGTAATTCCACCGGTCACTAATTCGCCGGAAATGGTAGAGGTACTAATCCCACTGCTTCCAGTGCAAGAAACAACGCTTTCGCAAAAGGTAGAACTTAAGGTGGATGCAGATTCAGTTACCTCCCTTTCTTCTTCTCTTTCTGCTTCCTGTTCTTCTTCTTTATCAGTTGAAAACAACACTTTGCTGCGTTCTTTTGATTCTTCTACTTCTTTTAAAGGATTTTTGTCTATGTCGATAACTTGAATGGAAGGTAAAGCTAAAACTTGTTCATATAATTCTCCAATTATTTTGGCTGCTTCCTCTTCGTTACCAAACCTTTTTGTTCCTGGACTATTTAGTAATTGAAATAGCGTTTTACTATGTACTGGCAGTATTATCTCATATTTATCACCTAGGTTACCTTGTGAAATCCAAGAAATAACATGGAAAGCACAAACTATTACGATACAAGGTGATTCTGCTTGCTCTAGATAACTGAAAACAGATTCATCATGTTCTTTAGGAATGATTTTTGTAAAATCACTTAAACTTTTAGGGATTACACTTTCTACAGTTATAGTAGAGTTGGAACTTTCTAATACAGAAGCTCTATCGTCTATACCAAATATTTTTACTCCTGCCTTTTCTAGGTCTAGAGTAATCGTAGATAATTCATCAGATAAATCATATTGGCTGGCTGACTCACCGCTTACTGCTCCTTCGGACAAAACTGATATCTCGTTATTTTCCTTATGTTGTTTTAGAATATAATCTTTTATATATTTATTTTGTAGACGGTCGCTTGGTATATTGCATATTAATGTTTTCATAACCACACCTTAGAAATTACTTATATATTAATAACTTTACTATTAATTAAGTTTTTATGGGAAGTATTTTTATTATAAGGATAGGTAGTTATTTTACCTTAGTTATATAAATAGCAAAACTACCGGCTACTAGGAATATTGATAACCAGATAAACCAAATCATGGGTTTATAATATATTATAGCATGAATGGTATTACCGTTTATTTTGCTTAAACTAGCGAGCATATCATGGGTCAAATATGAATATATGTCGGATTCTTGGGAAAGAGAATTTTCAATTTTATATAACCTATTTTCAGGTTTTAAGACAGTTACGTTACCGTTGTTATCTTGAACTGAAAATTCTGCTATTTGTCTATAGTAAACTTCTGTGTTACTAAATTTTATATTATCTAATTTTACTAAAAAGAATTCATTTGAAAAAGAGCCTCCGGTATTACCGATAAATTCAATTTCTTTTGAAAAAAGAACATTAATGCTTATGGAAAAAGCTAATAATCCAAGACTAAAATGACCAACTATTAGCGATAATTTTCTAGGCGTTAAAGATTTCTGGAAGTATTTACTGTCAATTAGAAATAAATTTGTCATTTGAGTCATTAAAAAGGTAGAAGCAAATATTATAGCTGTACTAATGATTCCGGGGTTAGGGATATACCGGTAAATTACTAAGGTAATAAATAGGGGAATTAATAGATGGAATAGTTTTCGAAAAAGATTAGTAGAGTTATTAAGGTAAGGAATTAAGGCAGCAATTAGTAATAAAGGAATAAAAATAGGAATAAATATCCGATGAAAATATGCTGGATCAATCGCTACATTATTTTCATAAAAAAAGGATTGATATATAGGATATATAACTGCAATAAATAAAGATAAAAGAGCAATTATCCACAAAACATTACCCACTATTATTATTTTATCACGTGGTGTTAGTATAGAAGGAAAATGGGCTTTACTGTCGGGATGATTTTCTTTTTCTCTTAATATAAAAGCGGCAAAAGCTAGCAAAGTTAAAATACCACAGATCACAAAGAGGTAGAAACCACGCTCCCGGGAAAATGCAAAACTATGAACAGAAGTAATTATTCCACTTCTTACAAAAAAAAGACCGTATAAAGTAAGCAAGAACGTTACAAAGGAAGTTATTACGCTCCAGTAAAAAAAATTTCCCGATTTATTAGTAACTAGTAAGAAGTGGTGTAAGCTAATCCCTGCAATCCACGGCATTAAGGAGATATTTTCTACAGGATCAAAAAACCAATAACCACCCCAGCCTAGTTCCCTATATGCCCACCATGCCCCAAGGCCTATACCTGACGTAAGCATCATAAGTGCAAACCCTGAAAGGCGTAAGCTATCTTTTATTAAGGTTTTTCTCTCTTGTGGTCTTAAGAGCAGTAAAATTGCATTTGCATAAAGAGTAATATAAGATACGTAACCCATATATAATAACGGCGGGTGAATGGAAAGGGCTTTATCTTGTAATAAAGGATTTAACCCCAGGCCTTGTTCTGGAACAAATTTAAAATCATCGAAAGGGTTCGAGGTAAAGTATACAAAAAATAAGAATAATGTTTGAATAAAAGCTAAAATTATTATTTGGTAATTTTGTGCGCTACCCTGATAATTTACTACTTTTATGTACAGAGAGCTAATAAAACTAAGCATGCTTACATAAAGTAAAATCGATCCTTCATGACTCGCCCAACTACCGGCTATTTTATATATTAGCGGTTTAATAGTGCTAGAGTTCAGGAAAACATTTTTAACTGAAAAATCAGAAGTTATAAAAGCCAAGATTAGTAAAATAAAAGCACTGATTATAGCTAAGCTACTTATCCAAAAAATATAAGCTTTAGTAGCACGCTTAGTAAAAATGGCTAAGATTGAGGTTACTATAGAAAACACCAACAAACAATTGCCAGTAAGACTAATCACTATTTTCGTCCGTGTATGAGTGAATAAAAACACTTAAAGATTTTATACGGTTTTGTGTTTTCTTCTTAACAACTATCTTTAGATTATCAATAGTAATAAATTCTCCTTCATTTGGAATTCTTTTCATTTCATTGATTACAAAACCGGCAATTGTTGTAGCTTCCGTTTCAGGTAAATCCCATCCTAATTCTCGGTTAACATCTCGAACTGATACCGTACCGTCAATAACATATTCATTTTGAGCAGTTTTTGTAATCTTATTATGGGTATAATCATGTTCATCATATATCTGGCCAAAGACTTCTTCTATTACATCCTCCATAGTGATAATTCCCTGTAAATCTCCATATTCGTCTACTACACAAGCCAAATGGCTTTGACCTTCCTTAAAAATTTGGAGCTGCTGTGTTAACAGAGCATTGTCCGGCACGAATATTGGAGTTTTAAGTAACGAGCGTACATTAATGTCTTTTACGTTAATTTTTGCTCCGTGTATCTTACGGACAAGGTCTTTTATATGCAATATACCTATAATATTATCCGGTGTTTTTTCCCATATAGGAATTCTTGTATGGTTTGAGGCAAGAGCTGTTTTAAGCAATTTTTCATTAGGTGTATCGATGCTAATGGCAAAAACTTTGCTTCTGTGAATCATAATATCAGCGGTAACCATATTTCTTATGTCAAGGATACCACCAAGCATGTCTCTATCATCTTTAACGACATTTCCTTCATGCATGTGATGTTCAATAACACCGCGTACTTCATCTTCCACAGAGACTTCCTGTTTCAAATTGATTCTAAATATAAAGCAAAATATTCTTACTACATACGCAAGCAAAATATTTAATGGTTTAAATAATTTTAGAAGTATAACAATTGCCGGGGCACTAAAAAGTGCTATTTTTTCCGGCTTGGCAACAGCTATGGCTTTGGGTACTACTTCTGAAAAAACAATAATTACAAACGACATTACTATCGATGCGACCACTGTGCCCATATCATCCCCAAGTACATCGATGAATAAGCTCGTTGCTATTGTCGTACACAAAGTATTAGATAAGCTGTTACCAATTAGTAGCGTACTAATTACCCTGTCTTTTATTTTTATGATCTTCAGTACTGTATTAGCTCTTTTGTTGCCATCTGATTTCAATTTGTGTAATTTTCCTGGAGCAGAAGCCGTTATAGATGTCTCGCCTGCTGCCATCAGGGCACCGAAAGCGAGTAACCCTATTATTAGGGATATAATAAGAAAAACCATTTATATTTATTTAATTAAAAAAATCATTTACTAGAAACCAATTTAATTGATAATATCTCACTTTGACAAGAAATTTCTATAAAATGAGTCATTAAAATTACTTGGTCACAGAAAGAATCGGGTCTAGGTAAATTGATTATCGTTATCGTAAATATTATAAGGTATAAAACATGTCTGATCAAGCTGAACTAAACGAAGTGTTACAAATCAAAAATATTACAAAAAGAGCAACTGTGCCCGCTCTTGAGGAAATACTATATAATCCGATAAAAGTACTTGATCATGGATTTGTAAGGGTAGTTGACTATATGGGTGATGATAGTGCAGTAGTCCAAGCCGCAAGGGTTTCTTATGGCAGAGGAACAAAGAAAAGCTTACAAGATAAGGGTCTAATAAATTATCTAATGAGGCATCGCCATACTACTCCTTTTGAAATGTGTGATATAAAGTTTCATATCAAATTACCTATTTTTGTTGCAAGGCAGTGGATTCGTCACCGAACCGCTAGTGTTAATGAATATTCTGCTAGATATTCAATACTTAGTAATGAATTTTACTTACCGGATAGAGATAATCTTACGCCTCAATCTTCTACGAATAAACAGGGTAGGAGTAGTGAGATTTTACCAGAAGATATTGCTTTAAGAGTGCTTGCTACAATTAAAGAAGATTCCCTCAGATGTTACAAAAATTATGTCGCTATGATGAATCAAGATGATCAAGGTAATATAATAGATGAAAACAATGTAGGTATAACTAGGGAGTTAGCACGGATAAATTTAACCTTAAACCATTATACGGAGTGGTATTGGAAAATTAATTTACATAATTTGCTTCATTTTCTAGCTTTACGAGCCGATCATCATGCTCAATATGAAATTAGAGTTTATGCAGAAGTAATGCTTGATATAGTAAAAGCTTGGGTTCCTTTTGTTTATGAAGCGTTTGTCGAGCATAGAAAAAGTGGAGCAAATATTTCAAAAACCGGGCTAGAAATCATTCGGAAGATGATCAAAGGAGAAAAAGTGGATCAAGAATCTAGCGGAATTAGCAAAAGAGAATGGGATGAATTAATGACAATGCTGGGTTAGTAATAAACTTATATAAGATATTTTCGATAAATCCTGAAAAGGTACGGCCTTGTTTAAGATATGGCTGCAAGCAGAAATTATCAGGCTAATCTTTCTTGCTTTTGCTTTACTAAGTCATTAGAATGTCTGCAATTTTATATAAGTATTGAAATAAAATGTTATTATTAGAGACCAAAAGAAATAATGGCACTCTTGAAATTATCCATTTTATTGGAATCGGAGGCATAGGGATGAGCGGTATTGCCGAGGTTATGTATAATCTTGGTTATAAAGTTCAGGGGTCTGATTTATCGGCCGGCAATAATACTAAAAGACTTGCAGATATGGGGATTCAAGTTTTTATAGGTCATGATGCAAGCAATATAACAAATGTATCTTATGTAGTAGTTTCATCTGCTATCAATAATGATAATCCTGAAATTAAGGAAGCTATAGAAAAAAAGATCCCAGTAATTAAGAGAGCAGAAATGCTAGCGGAACTTATGAGACTTAAATGCTCTATCGCCGTTTCTGGCTCACACGGAAAAACTACTACTACCTCCCTGATTGCCTGCATGTTTGAGTCAGCAGGCCTTGCTCCTACTGTTATAAACGGTGGAATTATTAATAGGAGAATGACTAATGCCTATATCGGTAAAAGCGACTATCTAATTGCAGAAGCTGATGAATCGGATGCGACCTTTATCAAAATTCCTTCTACTATTGCAGTAATAACCAATATTGATCCTGAGCATATGGATTTCTATAAGGATTTTACAAATTTGGTTTCTGCTTTTAAGAGCTTTATTACTAACCTACCATTTTATGGCTTTGCCGTTTTGTGCGTGGACCATCCGGTTGTAAGGGAAATATCTAGTCAGGTTACAGAACGCCGGATAATTACTTACGGCATTGAATCGTCAGATGCTAATATTAGAGCTTATAATATTAAATCAGATATTTCTTCTTCTAGTTTTGATGTAGTTATAAACTTACCAAATGTAGTAGGCACAACAACGATAGAGCAGATTTCAATACCTACACCTGGTAAACATAACGTGCTTAATTCTCTCGCCGCTATTGCTATTGGTGTTGAACTCGATTTTGGTATTAAGGCTATTAAAAATGGATTTAAACATTTTGCAGGAGTTAAGAGACGTTTTACCAAAGTTTGTGAATATAATGGAGCAGAAATAATAGACGATTATGCACATCATCCGGTAGAAATAAAGGCTACCCTTGCTACTGCAAAATCCATAGCGGAAAAAAGAAAAAGCAGAGTTATTGCTATTTTTCAACCCCATAGATATTCAAGAGTTAAAGATTTATTTTATGAGTTTACCACGTGTTTTTCAGATAGTGATAAATTATATGTATTAGATATTTATGGCGCAGGTGAAAATCCTATTGACGGTATAACTTCCCAGGCTTTGATTCAGGAAATGGTAAAATTAGGTGCAAGGCCAGAATTTATAGCTAATCCAGAGTATATTGCAGAAATTATTAAGTCCAATACTAATCAGGGGGATTTAATAGTTATGATGGGTGCAGGAAGTATTTCTTCTTGGGCTTGGCAATTACCCGATAAATTTGCTAAGAATAGTTAGTTTATGAATTTTCAGGGAATACGCGGAGTATTTAAGCAAAACTATAATCTGAAGCACCTAACTTGGCTTAAAGTTGGAGGAGATGCAGATATATTTTTTAAACCAGAAGATATAGAAGATCTAAAAACTTTTTTAAAAGAAAATAATAATAGGTTTCCAATTACTGTTATCGGTGCCGGCTCCAATTTAATTATTAGAGATAAGGGAGTAGAAGGAATTGTTATAAAACTGGGAAGAAATTTTACAGATATACAATTTATTGATAATAATTTAATTGTGGCAGGGGCCGGTTGTTTGAATTCCAATCTAGCTAAATTTTGTTTAGTTAATTCAATTGCTGGATTTGAATTCCTTGTTGGTATTCCGGGAACAGTAGGAGGAGGCGTAGCGATGAATGCCGGTTCTTATGGCCGTGAATTTAAAGATATCGTTGCTTCCGTTGAAGTATTAGACACAGAAGGTAATTTAATAATAATTCCTGTGGACCGAATCGGTTTTTCCTATAGAACTAATTCCTTACCAAAAGATCTGATTTTTACTAGAGTGTTTTTTCAAGCAAAAAATAAGGAAGATACAAACAAAATAAAACAGAAAATGAATGAAATAAGTGCTATTAGGAGTTCTTCGCAACCAGTTAGTGAAAAAACAGGCGGCAGTACTTTTGCTAATCCAAAAGGTTTTAAGGCCTGGGAACTGATAGATAAAGCTGGGTTACGCGGCGTAAGAGTAGGGGGCGCATGTATGTCAGAAATGCACTGTAACTTCATGATTAATGCTAATAACGCTACTGCTACTGATATGGAAAATTTAGGGGAATTGGTAAAGCAGAAAGTTAAAGAAAACAGCGGTATAGAATTGCAATGGGAAATTAAAAGGATAGGGAAGCTATAAAAAACCTTAACGCCCAAGGATGATTTGGCTGGATTTTTTTTCTTGTCCCTTAAATTATTATTAGTATAGTAAGGGAGGTAAAGAAGTAAATACTAAACTATTCAAATTGGACATTCCTAAAATGGCTAAATATATAAAATCCAAAACCTATACTATATTAATGATACTTATAATTAGTATCAATTTTATTAAGATATCGCATGCCGGAGAAATAATTTCTATTATTAATCCGGATAATATGGGGGATGCCAATCAAATACGCGGAGTGATGGAACAAATAAAGTCAATTAGCTCTTCTGAATGGGCTACCAAAGAGGTAAACTATCAAGATATTGATAAGGTTTCTCAAAGCTTTAAATGTTCAGATAAAGATAAAATTATTGCTATCTCATCAGGGGTTTATGGAATTGATGCTCTTAGAAGTATAGAGAAATTTAACGGGTGTAAACTTTTAAAAGTTCATGTTTCTCATCAAATTTTAAATGATTATGAGAAGCTTTTACTTACTAAAACCAATCCAGAAGGGGTTGATATAATTGCTTTACCTAAACATGCAGTAACAGAAAATTTACGGAAAAAAGTTCAGCATTCTAGAACAAAATTGGTGGAAACAGTAGGCGTATGTCATAATTTAACTAAGGAGGAAGTAATTGATGAGTTTAAAAAACACTCTTTTTCATTTCCTGTAGTTAAAAAATATCTCGTCGTGATTTTAGGAGGAGATGTAGAGATGCCTGATGGAAAGGAATGGAAACAGTATCAAGTAAACGAAGCAGAAAAATTAAGTGAGTTGGTTTTAGCAAGAGCTCAGGAGAAAAATTTATATATTATTGTACTTAATGGCCCGCGTACCGGAAAGCATAATGTGGATGGAACAATTAATGAGAAAGCTCATAAAGGTGAGATAGACCATGTAACCCAGACGTTCATTACATCTGTTAGAGCTAAAACAGAAAATGTTAAGTTGTTCGATTTTCAAATTGGTATCCCAAGTTTATATAAAGCTGCTTTAGGTGCGGCGGTATTAAAAGAGGGAAGTGAAATTTGGATTCCAGGAGAGAGTACTTCCATGGTATCAGAGGCCGTGGATATAATAGATAATGTTGTAGTTTATGATCATAGTGCAATGAATCAAACTCATAGGTTTCATATTGATAGCGAATTTTCCGCAGGGCGCGTTAAAAGATTGCAACCAAATGGTTTAATAATTTCTCCAGCTTTAGGAAATAAAACAAATACTGGGGATAGTGCTGCTGCTTGTGTAGCACGAGAAACTATAAAAGCTTTATAATATGTCTAACGGAAATTTTAAAACTGTATATAAAGAAAAATCACTTATCGTTGAACTTGATTCGCTCAATAAGTTAGCTGATATTAAATTGATTGATTTTGTTCAGGTTCAAGCTAAACCAATAGAAAAGTTTATAGCTAGAAGGAGTTCAGCAAAAAAGCATGTAATGGTAATTGGTGCGGGTATGTCTGCTGAACGGGAAGTTTCTTATATGTCTTCAAACGGTATTGTCAGATCACTCATTGAACTTGGTCATCACGTAACCTTTGTAGATATGGGCGCAGATATTGCTGTAGTATTATTGAATTTAAAACCTGATGTTGTTTATAATGCCCTACACGGTACTTATGGAGAAGACGGTTGCCTGCCAGGCCTTCTTAATATAATGCGTATTCCTTACACCGGTCCTGGGGTTTTAGCTTCGGCCATTGCTTTAAACAAAAGGAAGTCTTGCGAGATTTTTCAAGCTACCGGGATTAAAATACCAGAAAGTAAACTTATCAAAAAATCAGATGGTTATACCAAAGATCCTATAAAACGCCCGTACGTTATAAAACCTCTTGCGCAAGGGTCAAGTGTCGGAGTACAAGTTATATTTCCTGACGATATTTTTTCCTTTGGCAATTACGATTTTCCCTATGGTGATGAAATTCTAGTAGAGGAATATATAAAAGGTAGGGAAATGCAAGTTGCAGTACTAAACGGTAGAGCAATAGGTGTCCTTGAAATAAAATTATTAAAGAATAAACGTTTCTATGATTATGAAACAAAATATACTGAGGGTTTTGCCGAGCATCTTCTGCCCGCACCGGTGTCATCGGAAATGTATAATAATATCAAAGACTTAGCTGAAAAGGCTTGTAGTGTCCTTGATTGTATTACTGGCATGATAAGGGTTGAAATGATATACTCCCCAGAAAGAAATGCGTTATATATGTTAGAAGTTAATACTCACCCCGGTATGACACCATTATCTATTTGTCCGGAAATTGCTACTTTAGAAAATATATCTTATAAAGATCTTGTTAAGGAAATACTGGAGGAAGCAAAATTTGAATAATGTCCAAAAAGAGTAAAAATAACAAGGCGACAATAAGTATAAAAAGGCGCTTCATCCTATATTATTTGCGTTTTATAACTCTATTAAAAATAGTAATATTTCTTATTCTTGTACTTCTCTTATTTACCGATTTGTTAAATAAACCCAAACAAAAGTTACGTGATATTTTCGTAGATAAAACCGCTGAACTTGGCTTAGTTTTTAAACACTTGGTTATTGTAGGGCTAGTTAATATAACTGAAGACGATATTATAGAAGCAATAGGTGGAAGTTATGGAGTACCAATTTACTCATTAAGTATAGATGATATTAGAAAAAGAATCGAAGATAACCCATGGATAAAAATGGCTTTAGTGGAAAGAAAATTACCCGATACCTTATCTGTAACGATTACTGAGAGAACACCAATTGCTATTTGGCAATTTAAACAAAAATTATATCTAATTGATGAAGAAGGTAATCGAATCAGCTCAAAAAATATAGAAAAATTTGGGGATTTAATTCACGTTGTGGGTCAGGATGCGAATGTTTATGCACGCAGTCTTTATGAAGATTTAGAGAAACATCCTTCTTTGGCAAAAAAAGTTGTTTCTGCTGTGCGTTATGGTCAAAGAAGATGGGATCTCAACCTCGAGCAAAAAATAAATGTTAAAATGCCGGAAAAAGGCTTTCAAGAAGCTTATGACTATCTAAATTCATTAAATAAAGAAGGTAAACTTTTTGACCAAAACTATAAGATAATTAACTTAAAAGATCCAGGGAAGTACTATATTGAAAAACATGAAATGTAATTTTATCATTTTCCTTAAGCCTAGCCTTATAAGGATTATCACTTTGTTTTTATTTTTAATTTTTACTATTGAATTGCAATTTTTGCAAAAAATCTATAGTCTCCGGACTAATAATTTTAACAGTATATTATGTTTTGGCAACTAAGGGTTCTTACTTTTTATTTTATATTAAGTTTGGTTGCAGTAATAATGGCTGTTTTCTTGTGGCTTCCTATATATTTCTTGAATTTAGGTTATAATGTAAGGTATAAAATTGCCGAAATTTTTTCCCGTATTTTTATTTTTCTAGCAAAATTTTTATGTGGTATAAAATATCAAGTAATCGGAATAGATAAATTACCTCAAGATGGAAAACCTTACATAGTTCTTGCTAATCATCAGTCATTTTGGGAAAATCTCTTTATGCAGTTAATAATTCCAAAGCATTCCTGGGTCCTTAAAAAGGAATTATTTGATATGCCGGTATTTGGGTGGGGGCTAAGAATGCTTAATCCCGTAGCTATAGATAGAAGTAATAGTCGCTCAGTACTTCAGATATTAACTGAAGGGCAAAAAAAAATAGACCAAGGTTTGCATCTGATAATGTTCCCAGAAGGCGGTACGGTTAAAATAGATAGAAATGTTAAGTTTAAGCCGAGTGCCGCTAAGCTGGCAATTAATGCAAATGTTCCTATAGTATTAATAGCGCATAACTCCGGTGTTTTTTGGCCCAAAGGGTTTTGGTTTAAACAACCTGGTTTGATTTCTATAAGAATTTTAGAAGTTATCAGCACCAAGAAGTACCAAGATCACGATGTAAGGACACTTACCGATTATATTGAAGAGAGAATTAATAAAGAAAAAGAAATATTGGTCAGGCTTGCAAATGCTAATAAGTAAACCTGTTTCTATCTAGTTATTATATACTGTGATTAAAATGAGTATATATCTTTTTCTGATCAAAACCAAATCTTTGATAATTTATCAGCTCATATGATAGCCGCCATTAATAGATAGGGTCTCACCTGTAATAAATCCTGATTTCTCGTCAATAAGAAACAGAACAGCTCTTGCTACTTCTTCAGGGCGGCCTAGTCTTTTAACTGGAGTAGAATTAATAATTGTCTCTAATATTGCACTTGGCACGTTTTTCGTCATATCAGTTTCAATATAACCGGGAGCTACACAATTTACAGTTATACCTTTAGGTGCAGATTCCCTTGCTAAAGCTTTAGTAAAACCTATAATACCGGCCTTGGCCGCACTATAGCTAGTTTGGCCTATTTGTCCGGCTTGAGCGTTAATAGAACTGATGCTGATTATTCTTCCAAAATTATTATTTCTCATATTATCGATTACTGCTTTGCACATATTAAAGCATGAAGATAGGTTGATATCTATTAGCTGACGCCAGTGAAGTATATCCATTTTATGTAGCATAGAATCTCGTATAACCCCGGCATTGTTAATTAATACGGAGACATGTTTTCCGGCATCTTTTTCAATCGCAGCTATATTCTTTTTACATTCTTCAAAATCTGCTACGTTCCAAGGTCTAACCTTAATGCTGTGTTTTTTAGAGAATTCTTCTGCCAGCTGGTGATTTTGCTCGTAATTTGCTACAATCTCGTAGCCATTTTCTTTTAAAGCAACTGAAATTGCCGCTCCAATACCCCTTATACCACCTGTAATAACAGCTAATTTAGACATATATTTCCTCGTCATATAAAACTACTGATTGTAATTTGCCCTAAGTTAATAAATTATTCAAGTCGTTTTATAATAATTTATTGAGTTGATTATTTATAATTTTATAAAAGCTTGTTATTATTACGACTTAGTTGACTATACTTAAGAATTATTTACCGGAGACTTTCCTCATGACAAAAAAATTAATTAAGATAGTAGTTTTTATTTTATTTCTAATAAAAAGTGCTTATGCGAATATTATTAGAGATTCAGAAATTGAAGAAGCTATTAATTTAGTGGTTGCTCCACTTAAGGAAGTTTCCGGGATAAAAGATTTAAAAATTTTTTTAATAAATGATGAAGTTCCCAATGCTTTTACTGTAGGTGGTTCAATAGTTTTTGTCCATAGTGGTTTAATAACAAAATTTCCTGATCCCGATGTACTACGGGGAGTGGTAGCACATGAGATCGGTCACATCTTAGGGCAGCATATAAGTAGGAAGCAGGAAGTAATAGATAATTATAGATTACTTGCTATGGGGAGTGCAGCATTAGGGCTTGCTACCGCTGTTGGGAGTGGATCTCCAGGGATTGCTGTTATGATGGCAGGCAGCCACATTGCTGAAAGATCAGTACAGGCATATTCGAGAACCTTTGAATCTAGTGCTGATCAAATGGCTTTAAAATTACTTGAAAAAAGCCGTCATAGTAGTATAGGGATGATCAAATTTTTTGAACAAACAAGGATTGATTCAAGGAGCGATTTAATTAACCCTTATGAGCAAACCCATCCTCTAAGCCAGGATAGATTAGTAGTGTTAAAAAATTATAATAAAAAGTCGAGATTTAATAGCAGCCAAAATAGTAAAGACTTAGTAGAGAGATTCCGTAGGGTCTCAGTAAAACTAGCAGCTTATACAAAGGAACTAAATTCTCTACCGCAGTGTGATTACAAAGAAGGAGTAGACGAACTTAATCTTTATACTAAGGCTATAAAATGTTTTAGAATTGGTAATTTTAATAACGCCTTAAAAAATATCGATGTGTTATTAAAGCAACATCCTAAAGATCCTTATTATCATGAGCTAAAAGCGCAAATATTATTTGAATCAGGAAGTGATTCTGCCTTAAGCGAGTATAACATCGCGTCAGAAATAAGGAAAAATGATCCGTTGATATTACTTGGACGAGCAATAGTAGGAATTAGTAATTACGGTAATCAACCTGCGAAATTAAATGAATTCTATAAAGATCTGTCATTTGTTGTAGAAAAAGAACCGGATAATTTGCTGGCCTTATACTATATGGCTATTTATTACGAGAAAAAGGGGCTGAAAGCTAAAAGTTATCTGAACTCAGCTATTATTGCTGATAAATCAGGGAATAAGGAAGAAGCAAAAAAACTTGCAACTGAAGCATTAAAAGGTTTAGAAGTAAAATCTCCCGATTGGTATAAAGCTACGGATATTATTGCAGTAGATAAATAGTAATAGAGCTATTTTTTATTGCACCTTTATAAGTTTATTTATTTTGCAAAAACATTAATTATCTAGTAATTATAAAACACTTAAATTCTATAATAAAAACATAAATAATTTTAATTATGCAGAAAATTTTTACGAATATATTGCTTGGGATCTTACTTATTTTAGTAGCACTGTTTGCTTATAAAATCCTTAGAAATCCTGAAATTGTTAAAACATCTTTAAATGAGGCTCAGACAGATGTGGAGAAAGCAGCTCAGCAAGTTTTAAATCAGCCTCTAGTATCAGAAGAAGAGTTAAATGCTAAAATTCATGATTATATATTAAGTCATCCTGAAGTTCTTGTAGAATCTCTTGAAGCTATGCAAAGAAAAAAAATCGAGGAATCTAATAAACAAACTGCAGATTATTTATTACAAAACAAATCCAATATTGAAAGTGAGGGGGCACCTCCGATTTTTGGTAATAAAGAGGGTGATATAACCGTAGTAGTATTTTATGATTATAATTGCTCTTTCTGTAAGCAGGCAAATTTAATTACTAATGAAATACTGGAGAGTGATACGGGAGTAAAAATTATCCTTCGCCCTCTACCTATATTAGGCGGGACTTCAATGTATGCTACTAAAATAGCTTTAGCTGTACATAAGATATCGGAAGAAAAATTTCCGCTTATTCATAACGAAATGATGAAGATGAAACCGATAACCGAAGAAGGAGTGAAAGCATTATTAGTTGCAAATCAAATAGATTTTCAGCTTGTTGAAAATGAAATTAACAGTTTTGCTATCAAAGAATTAATAGCGAAGAACTTTGATCTTGCCAAAAACCTTGGGATAAAAGGGGCTCCCTCTTACGTAGTTAATGGTATTTTTATACCAGGTCTGGTTGATAAGGAGAAGTTTACATCTATTATAGGGGAATTAAGACAAATTGCTACACAGGCAAAGACTTCAGAATCTGTGGAAATTAATAAAAATAATTTGGATGCGGAAGCCAAAAATGATAAGGTAGATAATAAGGAAGAACCATCAACTCCGACGCAAGAAAATTCTAATAAGTCTAATTAAAGCAGAACTTGCTAGAAAGATAAAAACCTGTAATCAAGCTTTATCAGGTTTTTATCTTTTGAAACACTCATAATTATGGCCAATAAAATCATAAGGGTTTACGTGTTTTCCTGCTATATGGATTTCAAAATGTAGATGATCACCATGAGCGTTTCCTGATCTACCCTGTAAGGCAATTGCTTGGCTTCGTATGACTTTTTGTCCCTTCTTGACAAAAGTCTTTTTCAAGTGTGTATATTTGGTTTTAATATTATTTTCATGGCTGATTTCAACTGTAGTCCCGTAACCATTTTGGTGGCCAACAAAAGATACTTTCCCGGTTGCACTTGCATATATAGGTGCGTGGTAATTGGCAACAAGATCAATGCCGCAATGCATTTTATACTTCTTATTGCCGGGATGTTTTCTAATGCCATAGTTGCTTGAAATATAAGAATTATAAGAAGGAAGCATCAAAGGTAGATTAGAAGTTATCTGGTCTAGTTTGTCTAGTTCTGCCTTAGGCTTAATTTTATTAAAATCGGCTTTAGCAATTCTTTTTACATTTTGATAATGGTTTTTAGTCAATATTTTATATTTATTCTGTAGCTTTGTTAGCAAAGTGGTTATCTTTTGTACTTTAAGATTTGCCTCACTGGCAAAAGGAGTATTGGAGCGATATTTTTCCTTAAATTTTTGCAAGTATTTCTGAGCATAAATTTTGTCATTAGCAAATAAACCGAGATCTTTTGAAAAGATACAGCTGGTGTTATCTATCTTAGCTAAATCATAACTTAAAATTAAGTCGGCTCTCTTTATTTTATAAGTTTTTTGTAAGTCGCTGGTGAGTTTTTTATAAGAATCTATAGAGTATTTAGTAGTGCTACATGCTTGTAGTAAAAAAAAAAGTATTAAAATGAATGTAAAACGCATGCACATTATTTGTAGAAAAATATTTTGTTATTCTGCATAGGGGCTTGCTTATTACATATTAATAAATTCAAGTATAGGACCTAAAATCATTAGAGGCATAAACATTATTGCGCCAACAATTAATACAGTTATTAATAAGAAAAAACTAAGCTCTAGGCTTGATTGGTTTTGATTTTCATTATCATTTGCTATTTTTCTCTTGCTCGCAAAAGAACCACTAATTGCAAGCGAATAATATATTATTGGGTATCTCCCAATAAACATAGCCAGAGCAGTCATGTAATTAAAATAATTATTGGCTGTATTAAGTCCAGTGAAATTAGAGCCATTATTAGTAAAACTGGAAACAAAATTATAGGCAATATCCGTTACGGCTTGAGAGCCTTGATAATTTATTAACTCTTTTGTTGCCGGAAGAGCAAAAGTAATGCCAGTAAAAAGTAAAACGCCTACCGGCATTATTAGAAATACTATTATTACATAATTAATTTCGTTAATAGTAATTTTTTTACCAAAAAAATTACTATTATTACCAGTGATAAGACCTCTTAAAAAAACTGAGACAATTAAATAAGCAAGCATTGCAAAAAAACCGGATCCCACCCCTTCCATAATAAACTTGCTCATTACTAAGTTAGAAAATAGAACAATAGTACTAAGAGGTGAATAATTTTCTAGGCATGCATTTGTTGTACCATTTGAGCTCATGGTAATAGAGAGTACCCACATTAAAGAAGGAAATTTATCATATATCAATTCCTTTCCAGTATAGTTAAAGTTGTCTTCTACAATTCTATCTGCAAGTATTAATGGAATACCATAATCATTTTCTCCAAGAGATAAAACATGTAAAGAAAAACCTATAACTAGCACAACTATCCAGTATAGTGACCAGCTGAAATTTGTAGCTTTTACTGCAAACCCATAAGTAAATATTAGGGAAATCGGGGTGATTACAGTTAAGAACAAATTTAATATTATAACTAAGCGGGAGGGAGCTTCAAAAGGGTGGGCTGCTCCTGCCGAAAAAATAGATCCTCCATTTGCGGCTATATTCTTTATTGCTATTTGGCCTGCAGCCGGTCCTATAAACATTTGTTCTTTTTTTCCTTCTAGATTTATATAGTCTATATTTCCGGTAAAATCATGGGGAACCCCTCCGGCAATCAAAAATAGGGATATGATAAATGCTGCCGGCAGAAGTAGAAAACATAAAATGCGCACGAAATCATTATAGAAATTACCGATATAAGGATTGGCATTATTTATTATTCCCCTAACAAAAGCTATAAATACGGCAATACTAGTAGCCCCTGACAGAAAATTTTGCATTGTTAAAGCAAAAATTTGGCTTAGTACGGTTAATTGATTTTCTGGGTTATGGCTTTGCCAAAATGTACTAGTGGAAAAAGACACTGCAGCATTTAAACTAGCTGCAAAATCTAGTTCTTTTGTCAGACTCTCGCCGGTAGGTAAATATTTTTGAAAGAAGATTATCAAGAAAGTACAAACTATACAAATAAGGTTAAAGATCATTAAGCTTGTAAAATACTTCTTCCAAGTTTGTTGTTTGATTACACCTTTTGGAGAATCAGTAATTAAATTATTTTGAGGATCCTCAAAAAAAATCCAGCCTATATATTTCCCAATTATTGGAGCGGTAATGGTGACTATAGAAAAAAAGACTAATGCTGATAATATCATCCTATCTCATTTCTACCTTAATTTCTTTTGGCTCGTCTGGTAGCGCTAATGGTCTTTTTAGACCACAACTTAAAAGAAGTAAGCAGCAAATAGCCAAAGAAATAATTTGTTTCATATTAATATTTGATATATAAGTTTTGTAATGTAAAAATAATATTAACTTTGGTGGATTAGGACAATATATTCTATGGCAAAAATTTTTACAAAAATATTTTTATGGTTTATAAGCCTTATTTTTGTTTTGAGCCTATATAGTGGTTCTATTTTAGCCGAAAACTCTTCTATTATCCGACCGGAATCTTCTTTTGTACCGGATGCAAATTTTTTTGATATAGACGGAAATAAAGTTTTTTTAGATCAGTTTGAGGGCAAAACAATATTGGTAAGTTTTTGGGCTACCTGGTGTGGCTCGTGTGTTGAGGAATTACCAAGCTTAGACATCTTACAAAAAGATTTTAGGAAGTTACCTTTTGAAGTGTTGGCCATTTCTGAAGATTTTAAAGGAATAGCAGTAGCCGAGGAACATTTTAATAAATATGGGATCAGGCATTTAAAATTATATCATGATTATAAGAATAGCTTATTTAAAGCGTTTTCGGTAATAGGATTACCTACTGCTTTTTTAATTGATCCTGAGGGGAAAATTAAAATTATATTTAAAGGTAATACAAAGTGGCATGATGAATCAATTCGGGATATTCTGCTTTCTGAAATTCCCGGTAATCCAGAAACCCCAAAGAATAGCTATAATACAACTTCTTTAAATAAAAAAATTGCTCCGCCAGTTGATAAGTCCGGAGAAAAGAATTTAAAACAACATTCGCAAGAGGTAAAAGCTAAAGCTGAACCTGATAACCAGAATCAGAAATTACAAGATGATGCGCAAAAAGATAAATTAGAGAAAAAAGATGAAAGCAACAAACAAAAGTAAAAATTCTATTTCTACTGTAAAAGTACCTGGTAATTCTAAGCGCCTGAGTAAAATAGATCAATTAATGTCATTATTGCCTATTGGGTTCTATAACCCTAAACCCGTTGTAGCCGTTATAAGGTTAGAAGGCGTGATAGGTAAAGCAGGAGCTATGAAATCAGGCCTTACCATTTCTTCCCTGAATAAGCTAATTGAGAAAATGTTTAAACTACCAAGGTTAGATGCTGTATGTTTATGTATAAATTCTCCTGGAGGCTCTCCTGTTCAGTCTGAGTTAATATCTAAAAGAATAATTTCCTTAGCAAAAGAATTGGAGGTAACTGTTTATAGCTTTATTGAAGATATTGCAGCTTCCGGCGGATACTGGCTTGCTTGCAGCGGTGATAAGATATTTGCAAATAAAAGCTCAATTATTGGCAGTATAGGTGTTATTTCGAGTGGGTTCGGTTTTCACGGTGCTATAGAAAAATTAGGAATTGAGAGAAGGGTAATTACAGAAGGGAAAAATAAATCTGTCCTTGATCCTTTTCAGCCTGTAAAAGCTTCTGATGTAAAATTGGTCAAAGATTTACAGAAAAACATATATGCTCATTTTACGGATACTATAAAAGAACGTAGAAAAGGTAGGATTACCCAGACTGATGATATTATATTCAATGGTGAGTTCTGGACAGGCCAGAAAGCTCTGGATTATGGACTTATTGATGGAATAGATGATTTATATTCATTTATTTATAAAAGATATGGTAAGGAAGTAAAAATAGAATATATAGAGCAACAGCAATCATGGTTTAAAAGAAAGTTTGGTATGGCACAAATTGCTCAGGAAATCACAGATACTGCCCTCAGTAGGATAGAAGAGAGATTATTAACAAGTAAAATCGATTTACATTAATTTAATCTTAATTAGGTATAATACCATGGAAATTGTAAGAAAGCCTAAATTTAAATTAAGTAAATATTGGATTTGGTATCTTACTATAGGAATACTATTTGTATATTCTAATAACCTTAAGGTTTGTAAAGCAGAAGATGAAGAGGGAACAATATCTATACTTGATGAAATAGAACAAGGGCTGATTAATCAATCTTCTGATTCAGAGCCTCAAAAAATAGAACGTAAGGATTTAATAAAATTAGAAGAGAAAAAAAAAGAAAGCATATCATCTGAAATTACCCTTCCTCAAGAATCTAACTCTTTTTCTTATAAGAAAAAAGCTAATATTATTGTGTTAAATAAGATTACTGCTAAATCTGAACTAGTGAAATTTGAATTAAATAAAATAGAGTCTTTTGGTAACCTCTCTGTAGAAGTTCATAAATGCGCAAAAAACAATAATCCTTTAAGACCTGCTAATCTTATATTAATTACGGTTTTTGATAATAAGCCTGACGGTAATAAATCATTAGTATTTGATGGCTGGATGGATTCGTCAAATCTTGCAATCTCTACCTTAGAACATCCAGTTTATGAAATAATGCCTAGAGATTGCCTGGATTAAAGGTATTATTTAACTTAAAGCTTAAGTATAAGTAAATTATTATGTGTTTTAGTTTTTAATAAGGTTTAAATTTTCTAAATCTGTTGTTAAAAGCGAAATAAGTTTCTCCATTTCTACCAGTAAGTTTGTAGCATAATACTCTAAGATTTCATCGCCTTTGGCTGCATAACTATCAATCAATTGCCTTATTTGTGATATGATTTGGTCGTTGTAGTAAGGGGCTGTGTACAGTAATTTCAAGGAAAGGAAAAAATCACCAGTAATATTTCCTAAATTTTCAAACTGCTTATGGATTAATTCTTTTATTTCGGACAAAAATATTTCTGTCTCGGATCCTTGAATATTCATACAGGTAATTTTAAAAGCTTGTTTGAGTAAGTTAACTTCTTAATTGTAATTCGGCCACATACTAGAGGATAAAAAATTATAATCAAGATAATTTTTATATAAGTTTACCAAGGTTTTATTAGCAGTATAAAAGGTTTTAACTGCAAATAGTATAATAGGGGCAGAGTTTCTTTTACTACTAGTTAATTCGTTAAAAATTTTAAAATTATTAACAATTGGAGAAAACAGTGAATGGTGGCCAGAGCCGGGATCGAACCGGCGACACAAGGATTTTCAGTCCTTTGCTCTACCAACTGAGCTATCTGGCCAAATAACTGAGTATTTATTTGGGAGTTGTTGATGAAAAGTATTGAGGTGTATACCTTAGACGAACTTATAATCAATAAAATTTATTATGTCTATAAGAAATTGCGTAACTTAAGTTAAATTAGCAAGCAAATAGGTAATTCTGCAGAGTTATGTTTTATTTTAGTAGTTATTAGAGAATTTCTGGCAAAAGATATCGAAGAAACTTGAAAAGGTTTGGACTAGTTTATATACTTTAGTTTGAAATGACTAGAGTTTAACCAAAGCGAGTATTATTTCATGCAGAAATCTCGAGAAGAAATACACCAAGCCCGGCCAATTTCGCCGCATCTTAGTATTTATAAACCTCAGATTAGCTCAGTACTATCGATTGGTCATCGCCTTAGTGGCATTGGTTTATTTTTTATGCTTTCTGCTTTAGGCTGGTGGTTTATTTTGTGGGTATTCAGTAAATTTGATCCGGTATATTTAAAAGTTTTTGATAGTTTTTTTGTTAAGTTTTTGCTTATTCTTACTAGTTACGGTTTTTTTTATCATTTATGTACCGGGATTAGACATTTAATATGGGATACTGGATGTGGTTTTTCTATTAAAGCAATAAATTATTCCGGTTGGGTAGCTGTTATTGCTTCTATATTATTAACGATAATTTTTTGGTTGTCTGTCTAGATTAAATTAAATTACATACGGGTTTACGATGAAAGGCAAATATAGGTCAGATTTATCAAAAGCAAGAAATCTCGGAGCAGCGAGCTCTGGTTCTCATCACTGGTGGCATCAAAGGCTTACTGCTATAATAATTTCTCTCATGATATTATGGGTAATTTCCTTTTTTGGAGAGATACTTAAAAGCAATGTTACTATGGCTATTTCTCACTTAAAAAAGCCTTTTAATCTAACGATGCTTTTGGTTTTGTTTCTAACAGTAATGTACCATGCTGTTCTTGGTATGCAAGTTGTTATTGAAGACTATATGAGTTGTAGAACTTATCGCTTAGTTCTTATTCTTGCAATCCAGATATTTGCAATTATTACGGCTGCTTCATTTGCCTTGGCAACTTTTTACGTAATGGTTTTGTGAGGGAAGAATATTTATGACTAATAGCTATAACATAAAAACTCATGAATTTGATGTAGTTGTTGTCGGCGCTGGTGGTGCTGGTCTTCGTGCTGCTTTCGGGATGGCACAAAGTGGTCTTAATACGGCTTGTGTTACTAAAGTTTTTCCAACTCGCAGCCATACTGTAGCTGCTCAGGGAGGGATAAGTGCCGCACTTGGCAATATGGGAGAAGATGATTGGCGATGGCATATGTATGATACAATTAAGGGCTCAGATTGGCTCGGGGATCAGGATGCTATAGAATATATGTGCAAGAATGCAGCTGCGAGTGTCATAGAACTGGAGCATTACGGTGTTCCCTTCTCCAGGAATAAAGAAGGTAAAATATACCAAAGGCCATTTGGTGGCATGACTACTAATTTCGGCAAGGGCAAAGCAGCACAGAGGACATGTGCTGCAGCTGATAGAACGGGTCATGCGATTTTACATACTTTATATCAACAAGCACTAAAGCACCAAGCGCAATTTTTTATAGAATATTTTGCGATCGATTTAATCATGGAAAATGGTGAGTGCAAGGGAGTAGTTGCGTGGAATTTGGACGATGGTAGTTTACATGTTTTTAAGGCACATATGGTAGTATTAGCTACTGGAGGGTATGGTAGGGCGTACTTTTCTGCAACTTCAGCTCATACCTGTACCGGTGATGGTGGGGGAATGTGTATAAGAGCCGGCTTACCTATGCAAGATATGGAATTTGTCCAGTTTCATCCAACTGGAATTTATGGCGCTGGATGTTTAATTACTGAAGGAGCAAGAGGAGAAGGGGGCTATCTGGTCAATTCAGAAGGCGAGCGCTTTATGGAGCGTTATGCACCATCAGCTAAGGATTTAGCTTCAAGAGATGTAGTTTCCAGAGCTATGACAATGGAAATAAGAGCAGGCCGAGGTGTGGGTCCTAAGAAAGATCATATATTTTTGCATTTAAATCATTTGCCACCGGAAGTTTTGCATGAAAGATTACCTGGAATATCCGAAACAGCAAAAATTTTTGCCGGCGTGGATGTAACCAAACAACCAATTCCAATATTACCTACTGTTCATTATAATATGGGCGGAATTCCAACAAATTATCATACGGAAGTTCTTACTCTTAAAGACGGTAAACAAACTATTGTCCCTGGCCTTATGGCAATTGGCGAAGCAGGCTGTGTTTCTGTTCATGGCGCCAATCGTCTTGGTTCGAATTCCTTACTTGACCTTGTAGTTTTTGGTAGGGCAGCAGCACATAGAGCGGCAGAAATTATAAAAATCGGTATGCCTCATAAAAAATTAAAACCAGATATACTTGATCCTATTATTTCCAGATTAGATAAAATTAGGAATGCAAAAGGAGATATATCTGTAGCTGACTTACGTCTTAAAATGCAAAGAACCATGCAGGATCATGCCGCAGTTTTTAGAACTGAGGAAGTGTTAGAAGAAGGAAAAAAAATGATGGATGATATCAGGAAAGAATATGATAATATCTCGGTAACCGATCGCTCAATGATTTGGAATAGCGATCTAGTTGAAGCCTTGGAGCTTGCTAATTTAATTGATCAGGCGGTTCTTACTGTGCATGCGGCATTAAATAGGAAAGAAAGTAGGGGAGCGCACGCAAGAGAAGATTTTCCAGAAAGGGATGATAAAAACTGGATGAAACATACACTTCTTTGGCTTGAAGAAAACGGCATGGTTAAAATAGATTATAAACCGGTGGTTTTAACTACCTTAACTGATGAAGTTGAACCTGTTCCACCGGTAAAAAGAGTTTATTAGATAATGTTTTAAAGAACCAAGTAAGTTTTTTGCTTGGTTCTTTTGCATAGAAAATATATGAGTATTAATCTACTACGTTAGCCTTTTGCCAATTAGCCCCAAGGTAATCAGTTATAGTATGGGTTATTTCAGGATCTAATTCTAATGTTATAAATTCCATTGCTTCAACTAAGCTAACGTCATAATCTCCGTCTAGATAATCAAGGACTGTCCCGGTAATTTTTGATGTGCTGGAAAAAATACTGCTAGTTTTTCAAAAATAATATCAAATCCATGCATAATTGGTAAAAGATATTTTTCTACAGCTGCTTGGTAAATTGCGGTTTTGTCTAATCCAGCATACGGTGGATTTTCTTCAGGTACTTCTTCGGGAATTCCTGATTTTTTGAAGAACTCTGAGAGCGTATGGTTACTTTCTTCCAAAATTTTGTACGTTACTTTACTGTAATGATGGATTTGTAATGATAAAAAAAGATTATTATTTTAAGAGAAAAAGAGTATTAAACGAAATAAAGCACTTTAAATATAAAAATTGAAAATTAGTGATTTTTTACTAAAAAATAACTGCTTTTTTGTAAGTGTTTTTTAATAATTATTTTTTATTGGAAGTTAAAAAAGATTTAGCAGGGAAAAATTGTTTTTATTGTATTCAAGTTATACTTGAAGCATTGTTCTATAACAAAAAGGAGTTTATGAATGTTATTAGACATTCGGAAATATATTTAAATACAAACTAAGGTTATATCATTTAATCAGTTAAATTAGAGATTTTCCTTACATCCTTAACTAAGGATGTAAGGAGCGGGGGTATAACTCTAAACTTTTATAAGAACTTTACATAGATAGAATACTCGATGTGCTGCTTCGTTTTGATAGTGAGAGAGAAGATGTTCGAGAAGTTGAAGGATGAGGAAGTGCTTGTCCTTGTTTGGCCTGATTAACTTTTTCTCCAATATCTTTAGCTAAATCGACTGGAGTCTTTTCTTTTCCTACTCCAAGTACCACTTTGTCGAATCTCGCAGGATTTTCTTTTCTCATCGCAAGTAAATCTTCTCCAGTAATAGCACTAGCTTTAAACTTAGTTGCTTTAGCTTTTTCAACAGCTAGTTCAGTTAACCTGCTTTCAAATTCAATATTAGTTGGATATAAAGTAGTAAGAGCAGACCGGATTGTACTGACTTCTAACTCATTAGACTTTTGTTGGTTTTTAGCAGTAATACCGTCTGATATAGTAGCCAAGCTTTCAGTTGAAACTGAAAATGCCATTCCAAATCTGTATCCGGAAGATTTATTTTCATATAGCTCTTTTTGTAAATCACTAGATATTTTTTTGCTATTTGTTTGCAAATATTCTGGATCTAATTTTGATAAAGCAGGAGAAAGTTCTTGAGTAAATTTGCCTTTAAGGTATTTTTCCCTTTCTGGTGTCAAGCTAACTCCATTTTCTTTTTTCAACTTGTCAATGGCTTCACTTATTATCTTATCAATAATAGTCTCTTTTGGCTCTTTAACTGGGTTATCTCTACCAAGAACCGTTTTATCAAATTGTACCGGGTTTTCCTTTCTCATTTGAGCTAGATCCTGATCTGATAATTTATTTACATTATATCTTACAGCCTTAGCTTTTTCTAATTCTAATTTAGTTAATTTTTCTGCTATTTCAGGACGATCTAAGCCACGAGTTTGCAAATTTTCTTTTATCTTGTCAAATTGCATTTGATCTGATTTATCTAAATGTGTGTCTGAGAGTTTATGAGCTATTTTATCTAAATTCCCTTCTCTTATATAGATACCGCCAAGTACACTTGCAGTAACTGTACTTTTCGCTACCACTTCTCTCTGAATTTCTCCAGATATAGCCTCAAAATTCTTTTTTAGATATTCAGAATCAAGTTCTGCTAAAGCAGGGGATAATTTATTAACTATCCTCTTAGCTTGATCTTCACTTATAGTATAACCATTTTCTTTTTCTAGTTTTTTTATAGCGTCATGGACAACAGCATTCGCAACTATTTCTCTTACCGGGATAGCTTCAAGATCAGCATTTACCCTTTTATTAAAAATCTCTATGTTTTCCTTAGTTAGCTTGGACTTATCAAGCGTCAAGACTCCACCTTCCTCTTTTTGTCCAAATATATCTATCATATGCTTATTAAAGATTGGAGCTACAACTTTAGGAATAGAGTCAATGTCAGTCATTAAAGCGCTTACTACTGATGAGGGTAAAGTAATTCCAGGAGTTAATAAAGCTCCTAGCTCTGCTGCTTCCATATTATTTGTTGGTCTTGTGTCTCCTGGATTATACATCCCCTCTTTTTTTGTAACTCTTACCTGAAAAGGAATAACTTCTGCTGCTTTATGTATAATTAAATCAGAGATAAGCTCTTTAATACCATTATCTGAAGAAAATTTTGAAGTAAGTTCACTTCTTAAAGCAACGGTCTCCTGTTCTATAGTTTCAAATAGCTCTTTAGGAGCGCCTTTTTTTACGAGTTTATCAATTTTTTCTTTTGATCCTTTTTCAAATCCTGTCATACTAATTACAGCTCTCCCTTGATTTTCAGGGGCATCAGGATCTGAATTAAGCAGAGAATTTTTTTGTTGTTGAAATGTGGGATCACGAAGATCAATTTTTCCTCCTGAATTTACAGCCTTTACGAATACTTCATTTAGTAATTTGTATTTAGTACCAATCATGTCGGCACGCATCTTTTCAATAGTTATTGTAGCTGTTTCTTCTATAGTTGGCTCGGATTTTGCCATAAAATTATATACCTAATTAATTGCTATACTATTTTTTAGTAAAACATTTTATAAATTTTTAATCAATTTATAATTGTTTTGCTTTAGATTTAATAAAAATCTAATTGTTGTAAAAAGTCTATGACGGAATAATAACAAGCCCTTTAATAAATACATTATTAGCTTTACAAAACTAAAACAGGCGCGTATCAAAACTTCTTGCTATTTAGGATAATCTAATATAGATATCTATTAAATAAAAAATCCGATAATAAATTGCTTACTTAATAATTATGTTTATAGATAAAATCCCAGCGAGAACCAAAGATAATGCTTTTAATGTCATTATTGAAATACCGATGAATGGTAATCCTGTTAAATACGAGTTTGATAAGGAAATCGGAGCAATAATGGTGGATAGGTTTATGCAAGCTCCTATGTTTCATCCGTGCAATTATGGATTCATTCCTCATACTCTTTCGCAAGATGGTGACCCTGCAGACGTGCTGGTGATAAGCCAATATCCTATTATTCCGGGTGCTATTATTAAAGTAAGGCCGGTTGGTGTTTTAATTATGGAAGATGAATCCGGTATAGATGAAAAAATTCTGGCTGTACCTACTAATAAGATAGATGTAACGTTTGAGAATATTAAAGATATCGATGATGTTCCGCAAATAATCAAGGATAGGATCAACCATTTCTTTGAAAATTATAAAAAACTTGAAAAAGGTAAATGGGTAAAAATTGTTGGCTGGGAAAACGCTAAGAAAGCACTAGACTTAATTAAAGAAGCGATTACTAGGGCAAAATAAACACCTAAAAAACCGCTAAAATCAATGGAATATAGGTAAATGTTATTATTTATTACTGTCCTTACTATCTGTATTATTTCTAGATCAGAAGCAGATTTTTTTATCCCATGCATCCCTGCGCTACAAAAATATTTTGAGTTATCTCCTTTCGGAGTGCAACTTTCATTAAGTTTAAATTTTATTGGTTATTGTATCGGGGGGTTAATAGCTGGTTTTTTAGGTGATAAATTCAATTATCGTATAATAATTATAAGTAGTTTAGCTATATTTGCGGCCGCAACTTTACTCTGTGCGTTAGCTGGAAACTACGGTTTTGTATTATTTGGTAGGTTTGTTCAAGGTCTTACTATTGCCGGTCCTACGGTACTAAGTTATGTAATTTTAATTGAAACTAGTAAATTCCGGGATCAGCTAACAAGGCTTGGTTTAATTAATGGTACTATTACTTTAATTATGACTATGGCACCAACTATTGGCAGTTACCTTGGGATGTATGCTAATTGGCGCTTTAATTTTTTAGCAGTTTTTGTTTTGGCTCTCGTAGCTTGGTCCTTAAGTTATAAGGTGGTAGAGGCCGGTAACAAGGTGACTGGTAAGATCACCATTTTTCTACCGTTTAAAGAGTATTTCACCTTAATTCAGTCCCGAAAATTGTTAATATTTACAGGTGCTTTGTGCTTTATTATAGCGCCTTATTGGGTGTTTATTAGCATGTCTCCTATTTATTATGTAAATGACTTAGGGGTGCCTCTTATTGAATATATGTGGTATAAAAATATATTAGCCATAATATTTGGGGTCATAAGTTTGATGAATGGCCTAATAGTTGATAAATTCGGCTGTAGAAATTGTTTTTTGTTTAGTATAAGTATGTGCTTTCTTAGTATAATTTGCCAGTTGATAATTGTATTAATAGGAATAGATGAGCCGAAAATTATTACTGCGGCTATGGCCATTTTAACGGTCGGTACGGCCTTTCTAATTAATTTTTTATATGCCAACGCATTAACTGCTATAACAAATCATATGGGTAAAGCTTCAGTTGTAATCCATTCTGTTAGATTAATATTCACTTCGGTTTCCCTTAGCATAGTTAGTAAATTATATTACGGTAATTTCTTTGTTATTGGTATTGCTCTTATTATTATGATGCTAACAGGATTATTGATAACATTATATATATACTCCTTGGGTTATCTCAAAGGGATAGCCTAGTGCTTAGTAAAGGTTATACGCTATCGCTTGTTTCTAATAAATATTCACCGATAATTGCTATTCCACCAGGGGGCAAATCGGTTTCTGTAATAACTGATTCCCTGGCAATTAGCTTTGTAAGGCATGATGATTCTAGTGCCTCTTTAAATATTTGATTATCAAGAAATAGCTTTAACAAATCAGCAGCTTTCTTATTTTTTCCATGATCTGCTAGATAAATTATTGAATTTATAGCTTGCTGCTGTGTGTCTAAGTTTACACCTTCAATAGTAAGCCCTTTTTCAAATAAGGCTTTTATATTTTTAAACATAGTGGAAGCCAAAGATTCAAAGATTCTTGATATTGCATCTTTAATAGGATCATTCTTAAGAACTATAGAACTAGTATAAGCATCTTTAACAATAAAATTAGGAAAAAGCTTTTCCCCTTCATTTGTAGAATCCTTAGTTCTAAAAGTTTGGAAGGGTTTTCCAGTATCTGGAAATATGGTGGTGCCATCTGCTAAGGGATCATGATTTTTATCGCAAACAAAAGTTTTACTATTATAATCGGGTAAATCCGGGGCATATAGCCATTCGCCTGATGGAGAAGTATAGGATTCAATAAACATTTCTTTACTTGAGCAAAAATCTTTTTTCCAGTGATTATATTGTTTTTCCAGAAAATCATCTGTGTAGAATTTGCGAAACTTTTTATAAACGTCGTCGTTGAAATGTTTTTTTAAAATATTTTCCCAACTATCTTCTTTTATTTTACTCATAATTTTTTACTATTAGTTATTTTTTTATTACTGTGTTTGGTTCTCGTCTACTGTGTGAGTTTCACTGCTTTCACCCATTGGCTCAGTAGTAACGGCAAGGCCACCATCTATAGTTTTTACTTTTAAAAATTCCAGATTTGGAATTGAACCACCTTCTTCGTCTTGGTCTCTGCTTTTAGGGTACAATATATTTTTCATTACCTCCAACATATAAATTTGTTGATCTTTATTTAATCTTGCTAAGGTCTCCCCGGAACCTACAGCATCAATAATTGTCTGTCCGTACTTCCCTCCTTTGAATCCTGCAGCTTCTATCGGATTAGTATTAAATTTATATAAAATTTCATAAAGTGATATAAAAAGCTCTCCTTCTTCTTTTCCTTTTGACATAATATTGGTCTAAATTAAATTATTTGATTATATGCTGCGCCAGGGTTTAGGGTACTTTTAGTTCAGCAATATTTGTTGTACCTTAAACCTGTTATATGTTTTTAGTTCAGTTTTTTAAGTTGCATCAATAGCACTTTCGTCAGTTAACTCTATACTAGTTATCTTCTGGAATTAATGATACGGTAATGGGGCTTAAAGTAATTGAACTATCACTCTTTGAAGCTTCTTCAAAAATATCGCTAGGTCTCTTTAAGGTTAGTTTTCCATCTTTTTTCCATACAGCACCTGCATAAATTCCCTTAGGAGTAGTTACTGGTGAACCAAATGGTTGAGACTTAGTGTAGTCAGTCTCAGCGTAATAATCGCCTCCGTCGATTTCCAGCTTAAATTTTGTTTGCATTTTTTCCTTTTCTTTACCTTCTTCTTTCTCTTTCATAAAAAACTCCTCGTACTGAAACTGTTAATTTAACGAAATACAACCTTATTAATTTAATTTGTAATTATAATTTTAACATTAGGCTTAACTTAAGATTGTATAAGTTTTTATCTATAGCAAATAGTTTTTCTAAATATTTTGAAATATTTATTATTATTGATCCGTTGACAGTTCTTAGAAGATGGTTTAGCTTCAGCTTCCAAATGTAGTGATAGATGAATTACGAAGGAGCTTTAATGTCACAAATAGCGCTGTTGTGGACAAGTGTTAGGCATAGTAAGGTAAGGTATATAGTATGGCCGATCCGGTCAAGTGAGCTAAATAAGTTTTTACCGATGGCCTTGCTAATGTTTTTTATATTGCTAAATCAGAATTTAGTAAGAAGTATAAAAGATAGTTTCGTAGTAACCATGATCGGTACAGAAATCCTCAGTTTCATAAAACTTTGGGGCGAAACGCCTATGGGTATATTGTTCGTAATATTATATGTACGTATGTGTAATGTTATGACTACTGAGCAGGTTTTTCGTATAGTAGTTACAGGGTTTCTTCTATTTTTTGCCTGTTTTGCTTACATCATTTTTCCTAATACTGAATTTTTTCATCCAGATCCCGAACGAGTTAACAATTACATTACTCTCTTTCCGCATTTTAAATGGTTTATTGTTATGTGGGGAAAATGGAGTTATGTTTTATTTTATATAATGGGTGAGCTTTGGCCGCTAATAATTTTCTGGTTATTTTTCTGGCAGCTTGCTAATAAAATAACCAGAACTGAAGAAGCAACCCGATATTATGTGTTTTTTGGATTGTTTGGCCAGACAAATTTGCTAATTTCCGGTAGTATTATAATTTATTTTTCTAAAGGCCAGCATTTCTTATTACCTTTTTTTGCAGACATTAGCAATTCATCAGAAGTGATTTTAAAATCAATAACAATACTTCTATTAATATCAGGAGTGATTTGTTTGTTATTGCATCGCTATATTGAGGTAAAAAATATTGAGAGCATAAAGGGGATAATTTTTAAAAATAAAAGAACGGATATATTAAAATTAGGGCTTCGCCAAAGTGCTAAAATGGTGTTTACCTCGAAATATTTAGCTATTATTTGTATATTGATGGTTTCCTACAGTACTTCGATAAACTTAATTGAGGGGCTATGGATGTCGAGAACAAAAGCTTTATATCCGGAAACCAAAGATTTTATGGCTTATCAAGGGAATGTGCTATTTTGGACCGGAGTATGTACATTAGTCTTTGCTTTTATCGGTAATGCCATAGTTAGGCTTTTTGGTTGGTTTTGGGGAGCAGCCTTAACTCCAATAGTAACTCTAATTGCGGGCGGAATGTTTTTCGGATTTGTATTATTAGAAGAATACCTAAATCCAATATTTGCCACGTTGTTACATTTATCGCCTTTAATTGTTATCGTATTTATCGGGGGTTTGCAAAATGTACTTGGGAAAGGCATCAAATATTCCCTTTTCGATGCTACTAAAGAGATGGTATATATACCTCTTGATAAAGAAATGAAAACTAAAGGTAAAGCAGCAGTAGATATACTTGGAGCAAAGCTAGGTAAATCAATCGGAGCCTCAGTACAATTTATCACTTTTTCCATTTTTCCAGCAGCCCATCACGAAGATATAGCGGGATTTTTAGCTGCTGTATTTGTTATTGTATGCTTAGTATGGATTTATGGGGTGGTATTACTAAATAGAGATTATAAAAAAGTTCTAAAAGCATCAACCATATAAAAACTACTGTTGGCATTTAATGATATTATGGCGACGTTACTTTCTTTTATGCTAGAATTGCAGAAAACGGTTAACAGCAGGAGAGGTGTAGAATGTCAGAGATTACCCCAATTACAGTAGCATATGGTGACGGAATAGGTCCTGAAATTATGCAAGCGGTATTGCATATTTTGAGGAAAGCTGAAGCACAAATTCGAGTTGAAGTAGTTGAAGTAGGTGAAAAATTATATAATAAAAATTATACATCGGGAATTGCGCCTGACACCTGGGAATCTATAGAGCGGACAAAAATTTTACTTAAAGCCCCAATTACAACTCCGCAAGGGGGAGGATATAAGAGCCTTAATGTAACTATGAGGAAAACTCTGGGGCTGTATGCTAACGTTAGACCTTCAATATCTTATTATCCCTTTGTTAGTACTTTGCATCCAAACCTTGATGTGGTGATAATAAGAGAAAACGAAGAAGACCTGTATGCAGGTATTGAATATAGGCATACTCATAATGTAAGAGAATCGGTAAAATTAATTAGTAGAACTGGATGTGAAAAAATAGTCAGATATGCTTTTGAATACGCCGTAAAAAATAATCGTAAAAAGGTTACCTGTTTTAGTAAAGATAATATTATGAAATTCTCTGATGGTATTTTTCATCAGGTTTTTACTGAAATTGCTAAGGAATACCCAACTATCGCTAATGAGCATTATATCGTCGATATAGGAACCGCCAGGCTTGCCACTAAACCAGAAATTTTTGATGTAATAGTAACTTCTAACCTTTTTGGTGATATTATTTCTGACGTTACAGCAGAAATTTCAGGATCTGTAGGGCTTGCAGGATCAGCAAATATCGGCAAGGATTTTGCTTTATTTGAAGCAATTCATGGATCAGCTCCCGATATAGCAGGCAAAAATATTGCCAACCCATCTGGTTTACTTAATGGAGCAATTATGATGCTGGTCCATATCGGACAGGGAGAAATAGCAGCTTTAATCGAAAATGCGTGGAAGAAAACCCTTGAAGATGGAGTCCATACCGCTGATATTTACAATACAGAAACATCTACTAAGAAAGTCGGAACTAAAGAATTTGCAGAGGAAGTGGTAAAGAGGTTAGGGCACAACCCTTCCAAATTGACGGTAGCAGCTTATAGTTCATCCACAGGACAAGAATCTAAAAGCTTGGGGTATGAAATTAATACTAATGAGAAAAAAACTTTGGTGGGCGTGGATATTTTTATCGATATGAATGTAAATTCCGCTCATGATGTTGCTGCCAAGGTAAACCCCGTAGATGCAGGCCCTATGGTACTTAGAACTATTTCTTCTAAAGGGTTAAAGCTTTGGCCGCGTGAAGAGAGTTTCTTTATGAACTCTGATCATTGGTGTTGTAGGTTTATGCCTGATTCAGGGGAGATAACCCACCAGGATATTACTAATTTGCTTGGTAAACTAGCTAATGCTAAAATTGATTTTATCAAAGTAGAAAATTTATATAATTTTGACGGTAAGCCAGGTTATTCTTTAGCTCAAGGGGAATAGTTATAATTTAAACTAGATATAATATTTAATTAATGCTAGAATGTTCTTTTTGAGTTTATTATAGCTCCTATAATTTCAAAATGGCAATATTTAGTCTAGTATTTTTTAAAGTTCTTTCATCTCTGTTAAGTGTAGTTATAGGGTATTTGTCAGGTAGGTTTTCGGATGTCGAAAAAGATAGTGTAGCTTCGTTATTATTTTATTTTGTAGCTCCAATTGTCTTTTTTGCAATTCCAACCAGTACTAAACTTACCTTTAGTTCTCTAGGAATCACGGGCATCACTTTTATCATATGTAGTTTTTTAGGCTTTTTTAGTTATTGGTTATATGGAAAAATATGGCAGGATAGCCATAGAAATATTTTAGCTTTTTCTGCAGGAACAGGTAATAGTGGATATGTAGTTTTACCTGTAGCAACTAGTATATTTAATGATAATACCCTTAGTATATATGTCCTTGGGCTAATTGGGATTGCAATTTATGATGCTTCTATTGGTTGTTATTTTTGTGCACGAAGCGTAAGTACCTTTAAAGAGAGTATGCTTAAGATTGCTAGATTGCCCTTGCTTAATGCTTTCTTTTTAGGATGTACTTTGAGTTTATTAGGTTTCCAATTGCCTAGTTTTTTTCAGGAATTTGTATCCAATATGAAAGGAGCTTATTCGATTCTTGGTATGGTTATGATTGGCCTTGCTCTTTCTCAAATCAAAAAATTTGAACTAGATTTAAAATTTACTGCCGCAGCTTTTTCCAGTAAGTTCTTATTCTATCCGATTGCATTTAATATTTTTATTATCTTTGATAGATTTTTTCTAGGATGGTATAACAATGAATATTATAATGCGTTACAATTACTCTGTGTTGCTCCTCTTGCTACTAATACAATTGTTCTTGCATCACTTTATAAAATATATCCAGAAAAGGTTGCAACTGCAGTGTTGCTCTCTTTAATTTTTGTACTTATATATATGCCGGTTATGGCTTTAATCTTTTTACAAGATGTTACACCGCCTATTACTCCTGTATGACTAAAATGCGCAGAACTTTAGATTCATAGGGCAATAATATTTCTTAGCAATAACATGCGGTAGAACCATATAGTTACTGAAGTTCGTATAAATAAATCCAAACCGTTTTTTAAAATTGTTTATATTGATACACCTAACTCATCTAATCATTACTAAAATAAGTTATTAGAAACATGTTAAACAATTACAAAGGGGACAGTTGCTGCTACAATAAATAACATTGCATTATTAAATAAACTTTTTTAGAACCTATTTCCTCAGCTGTTTCTGAAGAACTTATAAAAGAATCTATTGAAGAAATGCGCAAACTAATGCTTTCTTTAAAAGTTATAGGTGTATTTGACATTTTTATCCCTCAAGAATGGTTAAATATTCAAGATAGCAAACAATGGGGAAGGGTAACTTGTGTTTTGTTATATTTAGAGAAATACCCAGATATCATAAATAGTGAAATTAAATCACGAATAAAAGCAATAGAGAAAGCTTCCCCTCCTTTAGTTATTACCAACATTATAAATGAGCTGAAGAAGCATCTGAACTAAATCAGTTTCTTGATACTAGCAATTTGAAACCTGCTATAGAGAACTTATTATTAAGTTAAAAATAAAAAGTATCTATCCTAAAAAGAATAGTCTAAATTCTAAAACGAATAATCTAAGGCGTTATAAATGTTTAAAACATTTTATAACACTAAGAAATGTTCAAATTTTAAAGACTTAGAAGGAGCATTTTTTTCTACACAAGAATTTTTATTAAATATAATTTACTAGGTAACCGTTTTAGCAGAAGAACCTTTGCAACCGAATTAAGCTTTAGTGGGTGAGAATGTTGTAATTCGCGTTTATCTACTCCTGTGCTTAAAAGTAACTGCCCTTGAATTGTTTAACCTAACAGTTGATTTTTTATATTAAGTACTGCGTGCGGGTAAGCAGTACTTAGGGTTTATATCTAAAATTAGCAACTTATCTTGATATGTTTTTCCAGATTTTCTTTTTTGCCGTATAGAAAAATACAGTAAAAACTAAAAGGAAAATCATAACTTTTAGGCCCATGGACTTTCTATGCTCCATCTCTGGTTCCGCCGCCCATTGCAGGAACACAACCACGTCTTTTGCCATTTGTTCTACGGTAGCAGGAGTGCCATCAGAAAAAGTGACCTGTCCTTCAGTCAGCGGTGGCGGCATAGCTATTTGCCCGCCTTCAAAATATGGATTATAATATAGACCTGGCATCAATTTAACGTCAGCCGGCGCATCTTGATAACCAGATAATAGCGAAAATACATAATTTGGCCCATCCTGTCTTGCTTTTATTATAAGAGATAGGTCTACCGGATATGCACCATTATTAGCAGCTCTTGCTGCTTCTTCATTTGGATAAGGCGAGACAAACCTATCAGATGGTAGAGCAGGTCTATCAAACATTTCACCTTCAGCATTTGGCCCATCCTTAACTGTATACTTTTGAGCAAGCTGTTTTATTTCTGCTTCTGAAAAACCTATATCCTTTAGGTTTCTGTAGTATAAATTATGATTACTATGACAAGTTGAACAGACTTCAAGATAAACTTGAGCTCCTCGCTGAGCGGCTTGCCTATCAAAAGTTCCGAATATCCCTTCAAACGGCCAAACTAACTGTAAAGGCTTCTTTGCCGTAGCATCAGCAATTGCGCCAAAACTGCTAAATAATATTAACAAAGGAATAATAACTCTATTATACATAATCTGTTCTTTTTTATCTTTACCTAAATAACGTTATTATTCTGCTGATTCCTTTGGGAGCGGCAGAGGTTTTTCAATTTTAGCAATCAAAGGTACTAAAACAAGAAAATGGAAAAAATAATAACTAGCTGCAATTCTGCTAACTGTTAGGTAAGGCTCTTCTGCAGGTTTCCCTCCTACATAACCAAGGACTAAACAATCAATTACAAATACCCAAAATGCCCATTTATAAAGTGGTCTATAGTTAGCGCTTCTTACCGGTGATTTATCTATCCATGGTAGAAAAAATAAAATCAGAATGCTACTGAACATTAATACTACGCCTCCAAGTTTTGATGGTACAGCTCGAAGGATTGCATAAAATGGTAGGAAATACCATTCAGGAACGATATGAGCGGGAGTGACTAAAGGATTAGCGGGTATATAATTGTCTGGGTGACCTAGGAGATTTGGTTTGTAAAATATAAAATAAGCAAATATCAGTAGGTAAATTCCAAAACCAAAAAAATCCTTTACTGTATAATAAGGATGAAAAGGAATCATATCTTTTTCTTTTAGTTTTACTCCTGTAGGGTTATTAGACCCATGAGTATGTAATGACCAAAGATGAAGAATAACGAGACCAACAATAATAAAGGGTAATAAGAAATGCAATGAGTAAAACCTGTTTAAAGTAGGGTTGGCAACTGAAAATCCACCCCATAGCCATGTAACAATGCTTTTACCAATAAGCGGTATAGCGGAGAACAAATTAGTGATCACTGTTGCTCCCCAATAGCTCATCTGTCCCCAAGGTAGAACATATCCCATGAAAGCCGTGGCCATCATAGTAAGGAAAATAATTAAGCCTATTTGCCACAGTAATTCCCGTGGAGTTTTATAGGAGCCGTAATATAAGCCGCGGAATATATGCAAATAAACTGCAACAAAGAACATTGATGCCCCAACCGCATGCATATATCTAATTAGCCATCCGTAATTAACATTCCGCATGATTTTTTCTACACTATCAAAAGCGTGATCGACATGTGGGGTATAGTGCATTGATAATACTAAACCAGTTATTATTTGGATAACAAGTGCAACTCCGGCAATTGAACCTAAATTCCACATATAATTTAGGTTTTTAGGCGTTTTATAAACGGCAAAGTGGGATAAAAATGAAAAAATCGGCAATCGGTAGTTTATCCAAGCAATAACACCTTCAGTTTTAGCTGTATCTTGAACTTCATTGTCCTTCATAACTATCCGATCCTAACTTTGGTATCTGAAATAAACTCATAAGGAGGAATTGCAAGGTTTAGTGGTGCTGGGCCTTTTCTTATCCTTCCTGAAGTATCATAATGGGAACCATGGCACGGGCAAAACCAGCCCAGATAATCACCTTTATTTGCTAGTGGTACACATCCAAGGTGCGTACATATACCGATTGTTATAAGCCACTTATCATGACCTGCTTTAACTCTTGCACTATCTTCCTGGGGATCAACAAGTGCAGACAAAGGTGTTTCTCTAGCTTCTTTTATCTCTTCTTCAGTCCTATTTCTAATAAACACAGGCTTACCTCGCCACTTGACGGTCATAGTGTGTCCCGGTTCAATCGATGAAATATCGACCTCGATTGAAGAAAGAGCTAATACATCTGCGGACGGATTTAATGAATCAACAAGCGGCCAGGCCGTACAAGCAACGCCAACTGCTGCAAGACTACTGGCAGTAAGGGTTACAAAATCTCTTCTTGTAGTTTTGTTTGAACTTTCCGAAAAATTATCGTCTGACATAAATGTTCTACTTACAATCACTATTATACATTCTTGGCATTATATAAATATGAATTTATTATATCAATAAATTAAATCAAATTTTATTTGGAGTTATTCATCATAAGGATTCGGTTTATTTGAATTTATCGGATCTATGATTTTTTTCATTCCTTCTTCTAGTTTAGATTCTTCCTCGCTTGGTACGTATACCGGAGGATCTTGTAAGCAAGCCCAAAAATCACCAAAATGAGCTATCTTAGGGATACAATATTGAGCCACAGATTTTGTTTGAATGAGTGCGTCGAATACTACGTCTTCAGCTTTTTTAAGTATGCCTGAATCACTTAGGCCTTTAAAAACCCAGTATGCAACAACAATGCCGGTGACAAAAATAGTAACAAACCATTTACTTAAGATACCGTAAACAAAAACTGTAAACGGGCTTTTAAACAGCATTTTAAATTTTCCTATAAATGAGTCGAACATAACTTAAATCCTATTAAGTTAAATATTATATTAATTACTTAAACTGTTGCCTCCAGTGTAAACTGAATTATTAGTAGAAGAAAAGATATTTTCTTCTACTAGCAAACATTTATGTTTATATGTTGTAAATATTTTCAATTAAGTAGCTGGATAGATAAATAGAAATAGGTATGATAATACAGTTTACTCCGATCAGTATAAGTAGAAGAGAAAAGTTGCTATTATCACTTTGTATAATTATCCCTGAAAGTATAATACTCGGTATAATTAAAGGCAGAAGCAAAGTTGAAAGGAAATTGGTATTTGAACGGAAATAACACTGGATTGATGAAATTAAAATCACTACCCCACAGCTTGTGGCCATTAATAATAGGCCGGTAATAATTACCAAGTTTAGCTGAAATGCTTCTATATTAAATAAAAAGCATGAGATTGGTATGTTTAATACAAAAGCTACACTTCCACAAATAAATAACCCTAAGTACTTAGCTAAAATTATTTGAATAGGTTTAAATGAAGTAAGTAATATTTCTAATGTACCGTCTTCAAGTTCTGTTCTTAAAAAATTAGCAGCAATACCAATTAAAGAAAGTGGTATAGAAATGACCGCAAAAATAATCCCTAAATTAGCAATTTTATCATGTGAACTTACAATAGTTATGCTACCGCTACAAAATACGAAAAAGATAAAAAAATACTTGGTTAAGTTGCATATTTTGTTTTGCAGTAAAAATTCATGTTTTATAAAGTGTACCATTAAAAATTAGAATTTAATATTTGGATATGGTTTTTATTAATAGCAGGATTGCATCCTAACATAGCCTCTTAAATAATTTCAAATAATTCTTTACCAATTTAATAAAATAAATATGTTTAGCAAATAGAAGACAAATCTATAATCACGGCGGATTTAATTAAGGAATCGGTATGTGAGCTACTTATTATTATTCCACCGTTATTGGCTTTTGAGATAATCAAGTTATTTAAAAGTTGTTTGCTTTGTGTGTCAAGATTGTTCTCAACCTCGTCAAGCAACCAAACATATGAGGAACAGGCAAGAAGTTTAGCTAAGGCAACTCTCTGTTGCTGTCCAGCTGAAAGGGCATAACATTTAGTGTGTATATAATCTTCAAGTTTAAAATAAAAAATTGCTGCAGAAACTAATTCAGATGAATTATATGTTTTGGCCCAAAACTCTATGTTTTCAATTACGGTTAATTCTGGTTTAATCCCGGTTTTATGCCCGATATAAACGCAGTAAGGTTTTGCTAAATCTTCTATTGGTGTATTATTTTTACCAAAAGTAATTTGCCCTGAAGATACCTTGTTTATTCCGGATATTGCACGTAGCAAGGAAGTTTTCCCGCATCCGTTTTTCCCTCTGAAATAGACTATTGCACTTGGCAGAAAAGTTATAGAAAGATTTTTTATAAGCTCAGATTCACTAGTATTTATGGAAACAGAATGCAGGGAGAGCATTTTTATACACTACCGATAATAAATTTTCTTATAAACCCTAAACGTAACTAATAATATTAGTTGTACTTAATATATAGTTTTATTACCATGAATATTGTGCAGGTTCTACTCATAATTCTAAATCAGTGTAAAAAGTTAGGTGAGGTTATTTTATGTCTACTGAACAAAATCGGCAATACAAAAAAACTGTAAAATTTGATGGTAAAAATTATTGGATTTTTGACGAAAAAGAAGCCTCAAAAGATGTTGGTTTAGATATTGAACAATTGCCTTTTTCTCTAAGAGTTTTGTTTGAAAATGTTTTAAGAAACGGAGGAAATCAAGAACAGCTTTCTGCCTTTAAAAAATGGCTTCAGGCTAAAACTTCTTCACAAGAAATAAATTTTTATCCTGCACGAGTACTAATGCAAGACTTTACTGGAGTGCCTGCTATAGTAGACCTTGCTTCTATGAGGGATGCAATAAAAATTCTTGGAGCTAGCCCTTATAAAATCAACCCTTTAATTCCGGTAGATTTAGTTATTGACCATTCCGTTCAGGTAGATTCCTACGGTTCATCTGATTCTTTTGCCGAAAACGTTACAAAAGAGGTACAAAGAAATTTAGAAAGATATGAGTTTTTAAAGTGGGGTCAGAAAAGCTTTAGTAATTTTAGGGTAGTTCCACCAGGTACTGGTATTTGTCATCAAGTGAACCTAGAATATTTAGCTCAAACTGTTTGGATAAAAAATGAAATGGAAGGAGAGCTGCTATATCCTGATACGTTAGTTGGAACAGACAGTCATACTACCATGGTTAATGCATTATCAGTGCTTGGCTGGGGAGTAGGGGGAATTGAAGCTGAAGCGGCAATGCTTGGCCAGCCTCTCCCGATGATATTACCAGAAGTAGTAGGATTTAAGCTAATTGGTTCTCTGCAAGGTAATATTACAGCTACAGATTTAGTGTTAACGGTTACACAAATGTTAAGGAAGAAAGGTGTAGTTGGTAAGTTTGTAGAATTCTTTGGTTCTGGTCTTGATAGCCTATCTTTAGCAGATAGAGCCACCATATCTAACATGGCACCTGAATATGGCGCAACTTGTGGATTTTTTCCGATAGATAACGAAACAATCCGGTATTTAGAACTAACCGGCCGGGATTCCCATAGAGTTAAAGTAGTTGAGCAATATGCCAAGGATCAGCTTTTCTGGAGAACTCCTAATGAGGTAACCTATACTGATGTTCTTGAGCTTAACTTAACTACGCTCGAGCCGTCTCTTGCTGGTCCTAAAAGGCCTCAAGATAGGGTAGCTTTAGGGTATGTAAAGAGTAATTTTAAAGAAACCTTACCGTCTCTTGCAGGTAATGAAGCATCTACTGATGTTAAATTTAATGTTAGTCATGCAGATTATAAATTAGGAAATGGTGATGTAGTAATTGCTGCTATTACTAGCTGTACTAATACCTCTAATCCTTCTGTTATGGTTGCTGCCGGTCTAGTTGCTGAAAAGGCTTATAAGTTAGGGTTAAAAACTAAGCCTTGGGTTAAAACTTCACTAGCTCCTGGCTCCCAAGTAGTTACTGAATATCTGAAAAAAGGCGGATTGAATAAATACTTGGATTTTATGGGATTTAACCTTGTTGGTTATGGTTGTACTACTTGTATAGGTAATTCAGGTCCACTAAAACCTGAAATAGAAAAATTGATAATAGATAATCATCTTGCTGTTGCCTCAGTTTTATCTGGAAATAGAAATTTTGAAGGCAGGATACATCCCCTTGTTCGAGCCAATTACTTGGCTTCGCCGCCATTAGTTGTAGCTTACGCTATAGCAGGAACAGTAAATATTGATCTCGATAAGGATGCTATCGGAAAAGATAAAAATGGTAAAGCAGTATATTTACAAGATATTTGGCCGACGAATGCTGAAATCAAATCATATATTGAGTCATGTATTACAAAAGATATGTTTAAAGAAAAGTACAAAAATGTATTTGCAGGTGATAAAAATTGGCAAAGTATAGTGGTTAAAGAAACTGATACTTATAACTGGAATAATAGTAGTACTTATATTAATAATCCTCCATATTTTGAAAATATTAATAAACCGATCCAGGAATTAAGCGATATTAACAATGCTAGAATACTTGCTTTGTTTGGTGATTCAATTACTACAGACCATATTTCTCCGGCAGGGTCAATAAGCAAAAGCAGTCCTGCGGCAAAATTTTTGATGGATAGAGGAGTATCTCAAGCTGAATTCAATTCTTATGGAGCACGAAGGGGCAATCATGAAATAATGATGAGAGGAACTTTTGCCAATATTCGTATTAAGAACCATCTATGTCCAGGGATAGAAGGAGGAATAACTGTTAACCATCTAAATGGTCAGCAAATGAGTATTTATGATGCAGCCATGGAATATAAGAAACAATCTATACCATTAGTAATTTTCGCTGGTAAAGAATATGGTACCGGTTCCTCAAGGGATTGGGCCGCAAAAGGTACAAGTTTACTTGGAGTAAAAGCTGTTATAGCTGAAAGTTTTGAAAGAATTCATAGATCAAATCTTGTGGGTATGGGTGTTTTACCAGTCTCTTTTAAGAACGGCCAGAAGTGGACAGATTTATCTCTTAAAGGTGATGAAGAGGTTAGTATTTTGGGTATAAATAGAGATATGGAGCCTTACCAACCTTTGAGGTGCTTAATAAAGCGTAAAAATGGTAAAAATGAGGTATTGGATGTTATAGTGCAGGTTTATACTGAGAATGAAATAGAGTATATTAAAAGCGGTAGTATACTTGGTGCAGTATTGAAAAATTTAGCAAGTAGCCATGGGGATAATAAATTTGAGGAGCTTGGTTAATAATGCGTAATAAAATTAACACATACTTGCAGCCAGGAAAACACAATATAATCTTAATATATGTATTATATTTAGTCGGATTGATGAATCCGATTATTCCTTTTTTAGGAGGGGCTTTTGCTTACGGTAACAAGTCAAGTCATAATAAATTGTGGCAAAGCCATTACTTATTCGCACTAAAAAACTTTTATATTTACATATTTTGGGTAGTGCTATCACTATTAAAAAATCTGATTCTTATGGGATTCGTCTTATATATTGCCGTGTTTGTGTGGCTAATAATAAGAAGTATGTTTGCATTACGCTTTTTATTACAAGATTTACCTTATCCTAATCCTTCTACTTTCTGGATTTAATAGGCGTTAATTTAAATTATACAGCTAGCCTAAATACTCCTAATAATTCTATATGAGAGCTCCATTGAAATTGGTCAATTGGAGTTACTTCTTCAAGTTCATATCGTTTATTACGTGTAATAATGGTTGTATCTTGCACAAAACTTTCGGGGTTACACGATAAATATATGATAGTTTGAACCGTAGAAGTAGCAAGCAGCTTTGCTTGCTCTTTAGCACCTGCTCTTGGCGGATTGATAATTACTACATCATATTTATTTAATTCATCCCACTCTAAAGGCTTCTTAAATAAATCACGCTGATATATCTGGGCTTTTAATTTAGAGCTATTAATTGCTGCTGTTAATGCTTTAACAGCAGATAATTCTGTTTCAAATCCATCTACCTTGCCGAATTTACTTGCCGGAATAGTTAAAGTTCCTCTTCCGCAGAATAGATCAGCAATTTGCAATTCTTTATTATTAACTATTTTTAATTTGCCAAAAATAAGATTGATAAGTTCTGCTAGAATAATATCTGACTCTTTGCTAACCTGTAGGAATCCATGGTTATCGATAGTTACCGCTGTATTTTCAAATAATATATATGGTTTTTCTATTAAATATACTTGATTCCATTTACCGTTATTAATTATTGTAAATCTAATAATTTTATTATTTATTGCAAAATCCTTAAGAACCGGAGCTATTGATAAACAAAGGTTATCATGTTTTTTTGTTTCAATAATTAAATCTAAGCCGTTATCTGCTTTAGTAATAAATATTTTGCATTTTTCTTTATCTACTAATACCTTTTTAAGCACTAGCTTTAGTTTATCTATTAAATCTGATAATTCTGGAAGGAGTAATAAACAACTATCAATATTTACTATCTGATGCGAATGGAATTTTTTAAAACCTAAGAATAATTGCTCCTGTTTTTTAACTGCTTCTAAGATAGCTCTTCGACGTTTAGAAGTACCAATGGACCTTAGCGGAGATATTTTGCAACTTATATCGTATTTTGTAAAAATTTGCTGTAATGCACTTAACTTGAAGTGCTTATAGTAGTTGACCTCAAGGTGCTGCAAACTACACCCCCCACAAATGGTAAAGTACTTACATGGTGGAGATACTCTGTGTTTCGAAGTTTTTAATATTTCAGAGACAGCAAAAGATGAGCGATTTTTATGAAGATGTTCTTTGTATTTTACCACTTCCTCTGGGGCAGTATAAGGTATTTCAATTACTTTAGAAGCTTCTGAAGTATTATTTGAAATACCAATACCAAAACCACTAGGGCTAAGTGCAATGATAGTACAGACATCGCACTCTATCACAGACATGGTTAATCAGTAGGTGTTATTTTTTGTTGTTACAGGCGTCTTTCAGTTTTTGACCAACTTTAAATTTTGGTTGATTATACTGAGCTATCTGAATTGCTGCACCAGTTCTTGGATTACGACCTGATCTTGCTGCTACTTTGCTTACGCTAAAGCTACCGAAACCAACTAGAGTTACTTCTTCGCCTTTTCCAAGGGCACCAATAACAGAACTGGTAAACATATCTATTACTCTCTCTGCTTCTGCTTTTGTACAGTCATGTTTGTCAGCAATAAATGATATGAAATCTCGTTTGTTCATATGAACTTCTCCTTGTTAATTATAATTTTGTTAATCAATCAAACATTTTGATTCTAACACTACCTTTCTGGCTCTAGTAGAAAAAAACATAGTTTATTATATTTTCTTACTAAATATTTGCTATTACAGCACACCAGTACTCGAAATGCGGTAAGCCCTAGTTTCAAAAGCTTTGATCATTTTATTAGTAGCCATAGAAAAAAACGTTCCTATAACAGCGTCTAGTATCGCCGATTTGAATTCGAAATCAATAGAAAACTTTACTTCACAGTGATTATTTATTTTTCTGATGCTCCAAAAGTTCTTTAGTTTTTTAAATGGGCCAGATATTGCTTCAACATTTATTGTATATTCTTCTGGGGTATCTGTTATTATAACAACAGATGTATAGGTTTCTCTAAAAAACTTATAGCTAATCGTTAACTGGGCTGTAAGTTCTTTTTCACTTTGTGACAATAATTTTGCCTCCGAACACCACGGTAGAAACTCAGGATATTTTTCTATATCTAATATTATATCCCTAACTAGTTTTGCTTCATAAGGTAATAATCTTGTATCCTTAAATGAATGCATTTTTATACTTTCACAGGCATAACGACAAAGCTGTCTTTTGGATTCTCTAATGTCTTGATAAGGGCAGGGGAAGAAGCATCATTAAGATATATATGCACTTGTTCTTCTTTTAGTGTAGTTAGAACATCCATAATATATTTAGGATTAAATCCAATAGTAATGTTATTACCGGAAAAGCTACAATATGATTCTTTATCATTAGAAAACTTTATATTTTCATTTGCTGCACCTTTTGCTTCACCTGTGGCCGTAATTGTCAGTTGAGTATCATTTAGTGAAATTTTGATTGCTCTGAATTTATCGACAGTAATTGTTGCTACCCTATCTATTGCATTTGCCAGAAGCTTAGTATTAACTATTAACTTACTTTCGTTGGAAGTAGGTATAAAAGTTTCGTATTCAGGAAAATTACCGTCAATTAATTTTGAAATTAACACCAAGTTATTACAAGCAAATTTAATCTTGTTTGCTCCTAAAGTAACAGATATATCCGAATGAATATTTTTTGCATCTTTGGCAATTTTTAACAATTCAACAACGGTTTTTTTAGGGATTATGACGCCGAAGTCGTTAATATTTGGCTCGACTTTACTAGTTGCTATTGAAAATCTATGAGCATCAGTAGCTGCACTTGAAAATTCCCCATTCTTGATATGCAAATAAATACCGTTTAAATTATATCTAGTTTCTTCATTCGACATTGCAAAGCTGGTATATTCAACAATACGAGCAAATTCTTCACAACTAACTTTTAATGATACCTCTGCATCTAGGTCTTCCATTTGAGGGAAGTTAATAGCAGGTAAGGTAAGTAAATCAAATTTATAAGAATTACCTATGATATGAAGATGTTCAGAACCTGCCTCCTGTTTTAAAATTATTTCCTTATCAGGAATTTTTCTTACTAATTCAGATAAAATTTGAGTCGAAACAGTTGATTCTCCCTCTTTTTTTATTTCAGCTCCTATTGTTTGATTTAAATATAAATCTAAGTCTGTGGCGCCAATTTCCAAAATTCCATTTTTGGCAACCAGCTTTACGTTACTAAGTTCTGACATAACATTTCTTTTTTCTACTACGGAAGTAGCAAAGTTAAGCACATGAGCAAGCTCTTTGGTTTGAACTGTTATTTCTAAGCTATTGTTATTTACATTTTTAGACATAATTGAAACTAGGTTTTTTTAATTAAAATCAAATATTAATTCTGTAATATACGGGTTAGTAAGTTTACCTCTTCCCGAACATCGGCATCATTAGACATTAACTCTTCTACTTTTTTTACTGCATGGATAACGGTGGTATGATCTTTTTTACCAAATTTAGAGCCTATATCGGCTAGACTTTTTGGGGTAAGCATTTTAGATAAATACATCGCTATTTGCCTTGGTCTTACTACTGTTCTAGCTCTTCTAACCGATGACATTTCAGAAATTTTAATATTGTAATGGTTAGCTACTTTTTTTTGTATATCTTCGATAGTAATTATTCGTTCATTGGAGCGTAGCAGGTCTCGTAGGATATCTTGTGTACTTTCAAGAGTTACTTCTCTCCCGATGAGAGTAGAGTGGGCTATTACTTTATTTAAAGCTCCTTCTAGTTCTCTAACGTTGGAAGTAATTTTTTCAGCTAAAAAGTTTATAACATTTTGAGAAATACTAATGTTCATTTGTTCCAGCTTTGACTCTAATATTCCTACTCGTAACTCATAGGTAGTACTGTGGACATCAGCAACAAGTCCCCATCCTAATCGGGATTTTATCCTATCTTCTATATTATCAAGATCAGACGGTGATCTATCACAAGAAATAACCATTTGTTTATTATTATCAATTATAGCATTAAAGGTATGAAAGAATTCCTCTTGTGTACTATCTTTACCACAAATAAATTGGATATCATCAATCATCAGCACATCGACTGACCTAAATTCCTCTTTAAAAGCCATTATGTCCTTGTTACGGAGAGCTTTTATAAAGCGGTACATAAACTTTTCAGCAGATAAATATAAAACTTTTCTCGTGGGATTTATTTTTTTAGAATGCCAAGCAATAGCATGCATTAAATGGGTTTTACCCAGCCCTACGCCTCCATATAAAAACAACGGATTGGATTTGGCAACTGCTGTTTTAGATTCAGCTACTGCTAGTGCTGCGGCATAAGCAAGTTCATTTGGGGGACCGATTACAAAATTTTCAAAGGTAAATCTTTGATCTAGAAAGGCTAGGGTATTATCTTCTGTTTCTAAATTTAGAGGATTTTTAAATTCATTTTTTCCCGCTTCTGGTAGATCCTCGGACTCTATAGCAGAAAAGCCACCGACTTCTTTGGTAATAATATCAACCGATTTTATTTCGGTATTATAATGAGTAATTAATTTTGTTATGGTTTCAAAATAGTTAGATTTAATCCAGTCCCTAACAAAATTACTAGGAGCTGCTAGCAATAATTTATTGTTTTTCGTTACTTCATAAAAAGTAATTTTGCTAAACCAATTTTTATAAAGAGCAGGACCATAATGGCTTATAAGATCGCTGCTAATTTCATCCCATAAATTATGAGAATTCTCGTTATGTGGGTTATTATGCTTTGATATTATTTCAAGTGGCTCTAATTGTTTCATATAGTTAAATAAGGCTTAAGAAGTGGTTAACTAACTTGGGTATTTAAACCCAAAATTAGAATTAAAAACTTAACCTGATATCAATAAATTATGTGTATCTATAAAATAGACTTGATGTTTTTTTCATAGTGAGTAAATAATATTACCAATAATTTTTTTTGCAAGATATTATCGATGGTTTTTCTAAAAAGAGAACAGACAATTAAAAAATTACTTTATCGAAGTTGTAATAGAGGATGCAAAGAAACAGACCTTATAATTGGTAGCTTTGCAAGGGAAAATATAGACAAAATGACTGATGAAGAGTTAAAGGTTTTTTCAGAGTTATTAAACCTTCCGGATGCTGATATTTATGACTGGTACATTAAGAAAAAACCTTTACCAGTAGAAAAAATTAATCCAGTTGTTACTAGGTTATTAAATTTTATCCCTTAGAGAAATGCAAAAAATTTACCTTCCATTCGTCGCAAAATGTTTTTTTGCCTACGAGTATTTTAACAACATCAGAAAAAATATTGTACTGACTTTTTCTGATGAAGAATCCACAATAAAAGCTTATAAACATCTTAAATTTTTGACAGGTAAAGATGATAATGAGAATGTCTTGTATTTTCCTTCATTAGATACATTACCGTATGATCGTATCTCACCCAACCCGGAAATAATTGCAGCCCGGGCAAATGCCTTGACTAATTTGAGTTTAAGTAAATCTCCAAAAATTATCGTTACTAATGCCCAAAACTTAATTATTAAAGTACCCTTGCCATCAGTATTTAGCAATTCGTCAGTTATTATTAGCAAAGGAGATAAATTGCTTATAGAAGAGCTAGCATTTTTTCTAGTTAATAATGGTTTTATTCGGGTGCCAAGTGCTCTGGAAAGCGGAGAATTTGCTATTAAGGGCGAGATAATTGACATAATACATTCCAATAACAAAGCCTACAGAATTAATTTTGGTTGGGAAATTGTAGAATCAATTAAAGAATTTGATGTAAATAGTCAAATTTCGACTAAACCAGTTGATAAGCTTGAGCTATCTTCCGCAAGTGAAGCAATTTTAAACCTTAACAATATAGAAGTGTTTAGAGTCAATTTCTTAAAAAATTTCGGCGTAAATTATGTTAAGCATAATATGTATGAATCGATAATTTCGGGAAAGAAATTCCAAGGTTATGAACATTTATTGCCGCTGTTTTATGATGAATTGGCTAATTTATTGGATTATCTGGGTAACCATGTAGTAATTTATGATAACTTATCCATACAAGCGATTCTTGAATTAGAAAAATCCTATGAAGATTTTTATCACGCAAGGCTTCTTTCTAATAAGGCTAATCCTGATTCATTTTATTTTGCTCTTTCACCTGATCAACTTATTTTTTCAAGTACTTTTGTTAAAGAAATTTTACATCAGGGAGAGAACTTATTTATCAAAAATAGCTCAGAAAAAGAAGACGAATCAGAAATTAGTAATAAACTATTAAATGATAAGGAGGTTTATACAACATTAAAGAATATTCAGTGGCCGCAATCTCTTATTCTTCCTCGTTTTGATTTATCTATTTTACCAACTTTAATCAACGATTATAAAGATAAAATCATCATAATATGCTGTAGTTCGAAAAGTGCGCAGCAAAGGATTAAAAATATTATTGAAAGTCATGAGCATAAAGTTTCGGAAGTATCATTTCTCCAGGAAGCTAAAAAATACTTGATAAATATAGCAGTTACACCTCTTTCTCATGGCTTCTTTAATAAACGTTACTTATTTATTTCAGAGCAAGATATACTGGGAGAAAAATTTACCTCTCAAAGTCACAAGCCAAATCGTAGGAAACTCAAAAATATATTAACCGAGCTTGATAATATAACTGAAGGAGAACTAGTAGTTCACAAGGAGCATGGAATCGGAAGATTTGAAAAAGTAGAAACTATATTAGTTAGTGACGTTCCCCATGATTGTTTGAAAATTATTTATTTTAATAACGATATTCTCTATTTACCTGTCGAAAATATCGATTTAATAACAAAATATGGTAACGATGAAGCAGAACTCGATAAGCTTGGCGGAGTAAATTGGCAAAAACGAAAGGCACGCCTTAGAAATCGAATAAAAGATATAGCGGCAAACCTTATTAAAACTACTGCTGAAAGGGAACTATATAAAACATCTCCAGTTAATTTTGATCCCGAATTATATTTGAACTTTTGTAATAGTTTTATTTATAGCGAAACAGAAGACCAGCTTTCTGCAATTAATGATATTGAAACAGATTTAAAAAGTGGCAAGTTAATGGACAGGCTGATTTGCGGTGACGTTGGTTTTGGAAAAACCGAAGTAGCGATGAGGGCTGCTTTTATGATTGCTTTTGATCATCAAGATGACCATCCACAAGTGGCAATAATTTCTCCTACTACTATTTTATGTCGGCAGCATTATATGAGCTTTACTGAGCGTTTTAGCGGCTTTGATATTAATATTAATCAATTATCCAGGTTAATTAGTAGCACCCAAGCGAAAATAATAAAAAAGGATATAGAAAGCGGCAAAATTAATATTGTAGTCGGAACTCATGCTCTTCTATCAAAAGATATAAAATTCAAGAACTTAAAGCTTTTAATTATTGACGAAGAACAGCATTTTGGTGTAGCCCAAAAAGAACGTCTTAAATCTTTAAAATCGGGAGTACATGTTTTGTCACTTTCTGCAACACCGATTCCACGAACCCTGCAAATGTCTATGTCAGGGCTTAAAGATTTAAGCCTTATTGCCACCCCACCAATAGATCGGCTTCCAGTAAGGACAGCTGTAATGCCATTTGACGGAATAGTAATTAGGGATGCTCTAATGCGTGAACGTTTTAGAGGAGGAAAAAGCTTTTACGTGGTACCAAGAATAAAGGATATTGAGTGGGTTACTAAGAAGCTTATGGAATATGTCCCCGAACTCAAGTTTAAAATAGCTCATGGGCAGATGCTGCCTAAGGATATTGATAATATTATGAATGAATTTTGCGATGGTAAATTTGATGTGTTACTTTCAACTACGATAATAGAATCTGGAATTGATATCGCAGCTGCTAATACAATAATAATTCACAAATCAGATATGCTTGGTCTTAGCCAGCTTTACCAATTAAGGGGAAGGGTTGGTCGTGGTAAGCTAAGAGGGTATGCTTATCTTACCTTAATGAATGACAAAATTACGACAAAGCATTCCTGGCAACGACTAGAGATTTTACAAAATATTGACTCTCTTGGAGCGGGTTTTACTATTGCAAGTCATGATATGGACTTACGTGGTTTTGGAAACTTGGTAGGTGATGAACAATCGGGACATATTAAGGAAGTAGGTTCAGAACTGTATCAAGAAATGCTTGATGAAGCTATAGCAGAGCTTAAAAATCAGGATATTAATCAAAAGCAGCTAGACTTTACTCCATCTATTAACCTTGGAATACCCGTTTATATTCCAACTACTTATATTGAGGATAGTTCGATCCGTCTTGCTATATACAGGAGAACAGCTAATCTTAAAAATCGTTCTGAGATTGAAGCATTTAAAGATGAAATGATAGATAGATTCGGGCTTTTACCTGAAGAATTTAATAATTTACTTAAGATAGTGGAAATAAAGAATATGTGCTATTCTCTTAAAATAGAAAGCCTAGATAGTGGAACCGGCGGTTTCGTAGTTAAATTTAATAAAAATTTTGATGTTTCTGATATAGTAATGTCTTTTGTGCAAAAATTCCCAAGGCATGCTAAAATTAAACCTGATAATAAACTGGTTTTTATTAAAAATTTAAAAAATTCATCTGATCTTTTAGAAGAAGCAAAAGAATTTCTCAAGCAATTTCAGTAAGAATGACAGTTTACCTAGAAAGATTAAATCTCTACAATTACCGCAATTTCAAGGAGTTAAACCTAGTATTTAATAACAATATAGTCATTATATTGGGAGAAAATGGTAGCGGTAAAACCAATATTCTAGAATCGATTTCATTACTTTCTCCTGGTAGAGGGTTAAAAGGGGCAAAATATGAAGAGATGGCTTATAATTATAGCGGGAGCTGGAGTAGTAGTATATATTTAAAAAGTAAGGTTGGTAAAGCATTAGTAGAATCTAATTACGTCCTTAACAATAACTCAAGAACAATAGAATACAACGGATCAAAGATCCGAAACACGGAACTTACTACCTTTGCTAATATTATTTGGCTTACCCCTCAGATGGATGGAATATTTTTAGGTTCTGCCTCTGAGCGGAGGAAGTTTCTTGATAGGATAGTTTATAATTTTTATCACGAACACGCTAGTAATATAAATAAATATGACCATTTAGCTCGTGAACGCTTAAAACTTCTTCTACAAAATAATTCGAATTTTAATGACTCATGGTTAAAAATTCTTGAAACAAAAATTGCTGATATAGCTTTAAAAATCATTAAGTTACGTTTAAAGGTTATAAATTATATACAAAAATATATAGATATGGTTGATACCCCTTTTCCTAAAGCTCAGCTTGTAATCAATGAATTATTTGATAAAAGGATAGGAGATCAAGAATTTTTAGAAATATATTCGGCAAGCCTCTACAAAAATCGCCAGAAAGACAGAATTACTAAGAGAACAAATTTAGGAATAAATAAACAGGAACTTATTGTAAAACATAAAGAAAAAGATCAGCTGGCAAAATTTTGCTCTACGGGGGAGCAAAAAGCTTTATTAATCTCAATATTAATAGGCCAGATTGAAGCAAATAAGGCAATAGCAAAAACCACTCCTATTTTATTATTGGATGAGCTGTTTGTCCATCTGGACGATATGCGAAAAGATTGTCTTGCGCAATATGTAATAAATAGTAAACTACAAACATTTATAACGGCAACGGATATGGCCGGTCTAAATAAGATTACTGAAAGTGGACAGATCATTTATATTTAACAAAAAACTAATTAAACCATGGAACTAAAAAGGCCAGCGTGGATTAAAGTTAAAGCTCCTAATTCAAAAGAATATGAAAATACCAAATCCTTAATTAGTGAGCTTAAATTAAATACTGTGTGTCAGGAAGCTGCTTGTCCTAATATCGGAGAGTGTTGGCAAAAAAAGCATGCCACAGTTATGATATTAGGGTCAGTTTGCACAAGGGCTTGTGCATTTTGTAATGTAGCTACCGGCCGCCCTGATTTATTGGATCCTCATGAACCAGAAAGGTTAGCTGAAGCAGTAGGAAAATTAGGCCTTGAACATGTGGTAATAACTTCTGTTGACAGGGATGACCTCCCTGATGGCGGAGCTACTCATTTTGCTAATTGTATAAAACAGATACGAAAATCATCGCCAGATACTACTATTGAAATTTTAACTCCTGATTTCTTAAAAAAAGAAGGAGCCATAGAGATAGTAGTGGAGGCTAAACCTGATGTATTTAATCACAATATTGAGACTGTTCCCTCTTTATATAAAAGGATTAGACCGGGAGCTAGATATTTTCATTCTTTAAACTTGTTATATAAAGTAAAAAAACTAGATCCAACAATATTTACAAAATCTGGTATCATGGTTGGCCTTGGAGAAAATAACGCAGAAATAACCCAAGTTATGGATGACTTGCGGGCGGCAGATGTAGATTTCCTAACTATAGGTCAATATTTGCAACCAACGAAAAAACATGCAGAAATTGCTAGATATGTTACACTAGAGGAATTTAAGTATTTTGAAAGGTTAGCAAGGACAAAAGGGTTTTTAATGGTGTCAGCTTCACCCCTTACCAGGTCTTCCTATCATGCTGGTGATGATTTTAAAATTATGAAACAAGCCCGTAGTATTCTTAATCAGGCTTGTTAAAATTTTAAAAGTATAGTTTGCTACGTTTCTGATTTACTGAGAACCAAAGCACTACAATTGATTCTTAGTATGGCCTTAATGTCTTAGCCCTTGGTTTTTAACTGAGCGTACGTTAAAGCCTATGAGATTTACATGATACTTAGGT
>Ga0194130_10000500_pt1 | contig 73482 bp, 76 predicted proteins | sample TA2KigsurfametaG_FD_160084 | JGI IMG/M metagenome (GOLD analysis project Ga0194130, IMG submission 160084) | Freshwater microbial communities from Lake Tanganyika, Tanzania - TA2015050 Kigoma 12 surface | ecosystem: Environmental > Aquatic > Freshwater > Lake | place: Tanzania: Lake Tanganyika... | reverse complement strand
CTTTCATTTGCTCAAATTGTGATAACTAAACGAATGCTGAAACCTCCGAACATCCAGATGCAGAAGTCGGGAGCAAGGGCTGGTTATCAAGGTGATACGTCCCAGCCCGCTTCTGATCTGGGGCGTTGGAAAGATGCAAAACGCAGTCTCGCCAAGCCAGCGTCCTTGGCATGTGAGGCTTAATTTTGAACCTGTTTGCTCTCCCGAGGTGGGAACCAAGGCTATGCTGAACATCATATAGAAAGGGGGCCGCTTGTCACCAACCGTCTTCCGGGAAGGCGAGTTTCGTTTTTTCTTCTTCTCACGAGAGGAAAGTCGTATGCACATCCATGTGAGTCACCCAGATGGTGAGGCTAAATTCTGGCTGGAACCAACCATTGAGCTCGCCCGCAATATTGGGCTAAGCTCATCAAAGATGAAAGAGGCAGAACGCCTCGTGGAGTCCCGAAAAAAGGAGATCTCGTATGCCTGGAACAACCACTTTGGGGGCTGAAGTCACGAATGTTTCCGGCCATTGCGTCTGGATGCTTATCGACGATGAGGAGCTTGCACTTCCGTATTCCGAATTTCCCTGGTTCAAGGCAGCCACAATTCAGCAGATCCTCAACGTCTTGCGACCTAGCCCCGACCACCTGTATTGGCCTGATCTAGATATTGACTTGTCTGTTGAGTCGATACGCCATCCTGAAAGGTTTCCACTGAGGGCGAAGAGCACTTTCCAACCATGCCATTCACCTGATCCGCCACCGTTCATTCACTGATGCCAATGAGCAGCTACCGGCCATGCTCTCTGCGGCCAGGTGATGGCATGGTTAGGAGTTGAACCACGGCAGTTTCAGACCAAGAGTTTCGAGGGGATCCATCACGAGCTTGTTGAGAGCACGGCCTAGGACGACTTGTGGTTCGTCTGCGCGAATCGGGAGAACGGGATGCGCGTGACCGGCACCGTTTACAATCTTGCGCCTGATCAGGGAATTTGCTGCCTCCAGCCCGCACACATAGGCTCGCTCCTGACACAGCCCCTTGGCGCCATGTTCTTGATCGCCCATCCGCACCCAGTCGCCAGCGCAGACGATCGACGCCACTGAGGTTTCCAAGGGTGGCCGTTTTCTGAAACTGCCCGGTGAAAAGAGCGACACCGAGCCTGGATAGCGCCGCACCTCGGAATCAACCACCCTGGCATGGCTGAATTCTGGATGTGCGATGGGAAGGAGGTCATGCGTGAGCCGATCAATGATCTCTTGATCGCTCATCGCTGCGATGGCCGATGCGTTGTAAAAGTCGCTGGCGATTACCGAGCCCTGGGGCTGCTCATCACCCCAGAGAGCCTGTTGCGCATCCTTTTGCAGCTGATCCAGCATGAAAAACGTACCCCCAGAGCCCTTCAGAGCGTCGAAGCGGGAGAACACGTTCGCTGGGTAAGCGATTGGAACAGCACGATCCAGCCATAGGCGTGCGGACACGACATCGATGGAGCCAAGCGAAGCAGCCCCAACCAGCTCTGGTGCTGCCTGGCTGAGTTCTGGAGACTGTGCCATCAGAGCCTTGAGCCCTCTGACTCCAACCGCCAACACCACCGCATCCGCATCGTCAATCACCTGCATCGTGTTGGTCGCCACGTGTTGAAGCTCAACCGAGCTGACCCGCCGTGAGTCAGGCGACACAATGATCCGTGTCGCCAACGTTCCTCCGAGGACCTGCAGACGATGACGGGAGATCAGCCTTCTGCTCAGAGGTGCGAATAGATGTTCGGCGATGCTTTTCGATTTGATCCAACGGACATCAAAGGAGTCTTGATGGGCCAGGGCGTAGTAATAGAGGAGCTCCATGGTGACCGCGGCCGAAAGCTCCTCGGGTGGCTTGAACAGGCCAACCAGCAAGGTGGGGCGCAAAAACTCATTGATGAGGCGATCGCTGATGCCGAGCTTGACAAAGAGTGATTGGGCATCGAGATCGTCGTACTGCTGAAAAATCCTGTCGCTGCGATAGAGGTCCAGCATCGCGTAGAGAAGCCCTGCGATGCTGAGCCTGTCCTGAATGGGTAGTCGTGTGAAGTTGGTGACGGTTGCCAGCATCTGGCCAAGGGGGCTTGGCCATTGGGGTGCGTCTCCAAAGACAGGAGCTGTTGCTTCTAACCCATCGGGCGACCAGAAGGCACTGGTGGTGAAGTCAGTGAAAATATCGGCAACGCCGAGTTCATCGGTGAGGGCATTGATGTTGGGATAGTCTTTCCAAAAGCCTCTGGTGCCTGCCTCGAACGGTTTGCCGCTTTTGGTCGTGATGGGTTGACTGCCTGTTGGATCGGGCATCCCATCAACCAAGGTGACACGACTACCGGCTTGACAGAGTGCCTTGGCTGCGCCCCAACCAGCCCATCCGGCTCCGATGACGACCACATGGGATCGTCTTCCGCCAGGCATGGTCTCGTCTGGCATGGCTCCTACGTAGATCGGCTCATCTGCCGCAAGTTACTCAAAGCGTGTTTGTGCTTGACGCTCCGTCGTTCACTGAACTGATGGGTGCGATTTCTCCACCGCGTACTGTTTCGTGCCAACAGCTAAGCAGTCTTCCTCAGCTTGGTGCTGACCGTTCTGCCACCCCCTGAGTCAGCCACACATCGAGTCCGCCATACACCTGACCCGTCGCCCCGGCGTCACACTTCCGCACCCAGCTGCTCCTGCAGCTGCGGCGCCAGCCGGGCAAAGGCCTGGCCCCGGTGGCCGATGCGGCCCTTGAGCCCCTTGTCCATCTCGGCGTAGGTGAGGCCGGCCTCGGGCACCAGGAACACCGGGTCGTAGCCGAAGCCGCCCGAGCCGCGGCTCTCCTCCAGGATCAGGCCCGGGCACTCGCCTTCCACCTCCAGGCGAATCGTGCCGCTGGGATCGGCCACGGCCAGGGCGGCAATGAATCGGGCTGAGCGGTCGCCAGCCCCTGCCAGCTCCCGCAGCAGGCGGGCGATGCGGGCCTTGTCGCTATCGGCGTAGCGGGCCGAGTGCACGCCGGGGGCGCCCCCGAGGGCCGTCACGCTCAGGCCGGAGTCGTCGGCCAGGGCCCAGCAGCCGGTGGCGCCGGCTACGGCTGAGGCCTTGATCCGGGCGTTGGCAGCGAAGGTGTCGCCCGTTTCCTCCACCTCCAGGCCCTCGGGCTGGGCTCGGATCTCCAGGTCCAGATCGGCCAGCAGGTGGCTAAATTCGCGCACCTTGCCGGGGTTGCCGCTGGCAATCACCAGCACGGGGCGAGCGGCTGAGGAGCCGGTGGCCATGGCTCTCAACCCTCCAGGGCGTAGCAGCGCGCCCAGGCCAGCACGGCGGCCACTCGCTCGGCCGTGGGCGCCTCGCAGTAGAGGCGCAGCAGCGGCTCGGTGCCGGAGAAGCGCAGCATCAGCCAGTGGCTGGGCCCCAGACGCAGTTTCACGCCGTCTGTGCAGATCACGTCCTGCACGGGGCTGCCGGCCACAGTCGCCGGGGGCGCCTGGGCCAGACGCTCCTCCAGCTGGCGGCGGGCGGCCATATCGGGGAGGCGCAGGTCGAGGCGGTCGTAGCTGGCGGCGCCGCCATGGGCCTGCTGGAGGGCATCGAGCCGCTCGCCCAGGGGCACGCCCCCCTCCACCAGCGCCTCAATCAGCAGCAGGGCGGCAAAGGGGGCGTCGCGCTCCGGCAGGTGCATGCCAAAGCCCACCCCGCCCGATTCCTCGCCGCCCACCAGCACCTCGCCGGCCAGCATCTCGCTGGCGATGTACTTGAAGCCCACCGGCTTCTCCAGCACGCGGCAGCCCAGGTGCTCGGCCACCAGCTGCATCAGGTCGGAGCCGCTCACCGTTTTCACCACGGTGCCGGGAAGCTGGCGGGCGCGGGCCAGGTGGTCGATGAACAGGGGCATCAGCAGCTGGGTGCTGCAGAAGCGGCCCCGCTCGTCGATCGCGGCGATGCGGTCACCGTCACCGTCGAAGACGATGCCCATCGCCGGCCTCCCGGCGGCGGTGCTGGCCTGCACGGCGGCGATCAGCTCGCCCAGGTAAGGGGCCAGGGGCTCCGGGGGGTTGCCGCCGAACAACGGATCGCGGTTCGCCCGGATCTCCTGGATCACGCCACTGGCGGTGGCCTGCTCCCCTAGCAGGGCCGGCAGCACGCCGGCGGCCGAGCCGTGCATCGGATCCACGATCACCCGCAGGCCCAGGTGCTCCAGCCCCTCAGCCAGGGCGGCGGTGTTCACCTTGGCCCGCAGCCCGCCCACGTAGGCGCCAAGGGCGTCGAAGCGGGGTTCGCCGCCGGCCGGCGGAGGTTGCGGCACCGTGATTCCGCCAGCCTCCAGGCGGGTCTCCACCCGCCGGGTGAAGTCGCCCTCCACCGAGCCGCCGAACGGACCCTTGATCTTCAGGCCGAGCCATTCGGGGGGGTTGTGGCTGGCGGTGATCACCAGGGCCCCCAGGGAGCCCCGCTCCACCACCGCCCAGCTGGAGGCGGGCGTGGGGGTGGGGGAGTCGGCCAGCACCGGCTCCAGGTCCACGCCGCGCACGGCGCTGCCGATCGCCTCGGCCAGCTCCGGGGCCAGGAAGCGGCGGTCGTAGCCGATCACCACCTCGCGGCTGCTCAGCCCCTCAGGGGCGGAGTGGGCCAGTTCCGCGGCGGCGGCGGCGGCCACCGGCAGCAGCCGCTCCACCGTGATGTCGACGCCGAGGATGCCGCGCCAGCCGTCGGTGCCGAAGGCGATCGGGGCCGCCTCCAGGGGCAGGGGGGCAGAGGCCATCAGGGATCTGGACATCCAGGCCCCATTCAACTGTGCTGTCGCGCTGGCCAGGGGCGGCGCGCGGATCAGGGAGTGCGGCGATCGGGATCCACCGGCAACCCCCGCAGGGCGAGGGCGACGCGGCGGGCCAGGAGCAGCAGGGGGTAAAGCTGCCGCGCCCGCGCCGGCGTCGCCATCAGGGGTGCCAGCACCTGGAGCAGGGCAGCGCTGGGGGTCATGCGGGCGCACAGCCACTGGATGGCCGGAGCGCCGTGGAGCACCTGCTCCCCGTCGATCACCATGGCGCCGTCGCGCAGGTGGTAGCCGCGCGCGGCGAGGTGGGCGCGCAGGTCGGCATCCATGCGGCCATCGCGGATCTCCAGCCCGGGGATGCCGCTGCGCAGCTCGCTGAGCACCGCGAAGTGGCGGCAGAACGGGCAGCCGCCATCGAACACCAGCAGCGGATGGGGGGAGTGGGCCGGCGCAGGTGTCTGGCTCACCACGGGGGCCTCAGGGGCAGCGGTCGGGGCTTCAGGGTGGCAGAGGGCCCTCGCCACTAGCGTGCTGCCATGGCCCAGGAGGTGCTCACCGACCGGCTGCTGCGCAGCTGGCTGCGCTGCAAGCGCCGGGCTTGGCTCGATCGCCATGGCGACGCCTCCCAGCGGCTCTGGACGGCCCATCGTGCCCTGGCCCTCAGCGACCAGCTCGCCGCCTTCCAGACCCTGTTGCCGGAGAAGCCCGGGAGGGGGGAGCCGGCCTGCGCGGCCGGGGCGCCAGGGGTGGTGGGGCTGCGCCTGGCGGGTTCCGGGCCGGCGGGCCTGACGCTGCAGGCCCATCCGCCCCTGTTGGAGCGGGTCGCCGGCATCAGCGTCTGGGGCGACCATGCCTACCGCCCCGTGCTCGGCCGCCAGGGTCGCAACCTCACCCGCGAACATCGGCTGGTGCTCGCGCTCTGGGGCCGGCTCCTGGCGGAGCGCCAGGGTGCGCCGGTGCCCGAAGCCCTGGTGGTGGCCGGCAGTGGGCGAGGTCTCCAGCGGGAGCGGTTGAAGCTCACGGGTGGGCTCCAGGCCCAGCTGGAGGAGGCCCTGCCCAGGCTGGCTACGGATCTGGGGCGCCCCCAGCCCCCTCCGCTGGTGGCCGACCGCAAGAAGTGTGTGCTCTGCAGCTGGCGCGGGCTGTGTGACCGCGAGGCGGCCCGCGAGGGTCACCTCAGTGAGGTGAGCGGCATCGGCGGCAAGCGCCGGGAGATGTTGCTGGACCTGGGCATCACCAGCCTGGAGCAGCTGGCCGCCGCGGATCCCCGGCAGTTGGCCGAGGCCCTGGCGGTGCATGGCGAGCAGCACCGCGACAGCGCAGCCGCCCTGGTGGCCCAGGCCCGGGTGCAGGCCGCCGGCCGTCCGGAGCGGTTGCAGCCCGAGACCCCTGCTGCTGCCAACCCCCTGCCCGAGCTGGCCCAGGCCCCCGGGGTGCTGTTGCTGGACATCGAGTCGGACCCCGATGCCCGCGACGATTTCCTGCACGGCTTTGTGGCCGTGCCGCGGCTGGGCGATGGCACCTGGCCGCGGCTGGGCGATGCGCCCTGGCGCTACCAGCCGTTGCTGGCCCTGCAGCACCACGGGGAGGCGCGGCTCTGGCGCCGGCTGAGCCGGGTGCTGGCCCGCTATCCCGACTGGCCCCTGCTCCACTACGGCGAGACCGAGTCGATCGCCCTGGTGCGCCTGGCCCAGCGCCAGGGTGCCGATGCCCAGGAGATTGCCCGGCTCCGCTCGCGACTGCTCGACGTGCATGCCCGGCTGCGCCGCCACTGGCGCCTGCCGGTAAACAGCTACGGCCTCAAGGCCGTGGCCTCCTGGATCGGTTTCCGCTGGAGCCAGCCGGGGGTGGATGGGGCCCGGTGCCTGCTCTGGTGGCGCCAATGGCGACGGGATGGGGGACGGGCCCGCCTGCAGCGGATCTTCACCTACAACCGCGACGACAACCTGGCCACCTGGACCGTGGCCCGCTGGCTGCTGGACCAGGGCCCCGGGGGCTGATCAGCGGGCGCCACCGGCCCCGATCGGTGGATCAATGAACCGGTTGGGGCGTGACAGGAGGAGCCGGGCCTGCGCGCCGGCGCCGCCAGTGCGCAGGTGCTCCTGATCGAGGCCGCGGCGACGCACCACCGCCAGGCCGATCCGGTCGCCGTTGTCGAGGGCGAGCATCGAGGTGATCCGGCCAAGGCGGGTCTCCCCGGCGGCGGCGTCCGAGGGCGCGGCAGGGGTGGTTGGACCGGCCCAGAGCTCATCAGCCGGCTCGGGCGCCCGCTCCCCAGGGGTGTGGGGCCAGTGCCAGCGGCGCAGCTGCTGTTTCACGCCGTCGTAGGTGGCGAGCTTCGCCAGGGTTTCCTGGCCCACGTAGCAGCCCTTGGTCAGGCTCACCCGCGCGGCCAGGCCGAGTTCGAAGGGGTTGTGGTCCTCATTGAGTTCGCCGGGAGCTGCGGGCAGGCCCTCCTGCAGGCGCCAGCGCTCCTGCCCATGGGCGTCGAGGGGCCGGCGCTCCTGCCAGGCCGCGGGCCAGCTGGCTGGGTCCGGATTGCGCAGCACCAGGGCCTGCCCCAGGGCCCCGCCCCCCAGTTGCCAGCCCCGGTCATCGGCGAGCTCCTGGCAGATGGCGGCGTCGCCGGCCGGGTCCAGGGCTTCGCCCGGGCCTGCCACGGGCGTCAGCCACCAGACCGGCTCCACGGGGCCGAGCCGCACCCGGTCGGCGGGGAACAGCACCCGATCCAGGGCCGTGTGCACCTGGGCGCCGTCGCCGCAGTGCACCACCAGCCAGGCTCCACTGGCGTCGACCAGCACTTCCGCCAGGGCCCGCAGGCGGGCGGTCGGGCTGATGCAGCAGGTGGGAATCCACTGGCCGGGCCGGGCCCCCTCGATGGCGGCGCTGGTCTGGCCATGCAGCACCCGCAGGGCATCAGTGCCCTCCAGCCGGATCAGGCTGGCCGGTTGCAGGCTGCAGGCCGGTTGCCCGGGAGTCCAGTCCCAGACGCTGGTGGTGGTGGCGCTCATGCTGCTGGGCCGGCGGAAGCGCCGGTTGCTGCTGCGCCGGCAGCCGCCGTGGCCGCCACGTCCTCCAGCAGGAAGAGGCTGCACAGCTCGAGACCGGCTGCCACCATCGCCTCCAGCCCCCCCTCCTGCCGGTCAACGATCGTCACCACCCGCTTCACCACATACCCGGCCTGTCGCAGCTGCTGCACCGCCTTGAGGGAGGACCCGCCGGTGGTGACCACGTCCTCCAGCACGGTGATGGTGCTGCCGGGCTCCGGCAGCGGCCCCTCCAGCCAGGCGCCGGTGCCGTGGCCCTTGGCCTCCTTGCGCACGATCAGGGCATCGAGGCTGCGGCCCCCCTGGGCGGCCGCCATGGCGACGGCGCTCACCAGCGGATCGGCTCCCAGGGTGAGGCCCGCGACGGCGGACGCCTCAGGCTCCACCTGCTCCAGCAAGAGGCATCCCAGCAGGGCCAGTCCCTCCCCGCTGAGGCTCACGGGTTTGCAGTTCACGTAGTGATGGCTGCGGCGGCCTGAGGCGAGGGTGAACTCCCCATGCCGGTAGGCCCTGCGGGCCAGCCGCTCCAGCAGCTCGGCACGCTTCGCCGCTGCACTGGCGGGGAGCTGGATGCCGGGTCGGGCGGCCGGGAGTGCCACTGGTGAAAACGCGTCGGATTGACTAGTTTGCGTCCTACGAGGTTCTGTCGTCGTCGGTCGATCCATGCCTGCCTGTCGCTCCGCTCTGCCCGTTTCACTCGCCGGCCTGGCTCTGACCCTGCCTCTGCTGGCGTCTCCCGCCCTGGCCTCGCCGGTGGTCTGCACCACCACCCTGGAGGCACCACCCACGGCGTCAGCCGGTTCGGCCCCTGCCGCCCCGGTGGAGGTCACCCGCTGCGACACGGTCCAGACCGTTCCCCAGCTGGTGGAGCGTCGCTTCTACACCTGGAGTGCCCCCTTCGCCCAGAGCGTCAGCCTCACCAATCAGATCACCGACCTGTTCGGGATTGCCACCGGCGGCGTTGAGAACCGGGTGATGGGTCTGGGCTTCCGCGACCAGACGATCATCTGGGATGGCACGGCGGTGCAGAACACCTATCAGGTGCTGCTGGAGCAGCAGAGCGACCCGATGCCCTGGCGCACGGGTGATGTGTCCAACGGCTTTTCCGGCAGCCTGAGCGGGGTCCAGCCCTCGACCGGTTCCTGGCAGGATGGCGAGACCAGCTGGTCAGCACCGGTGCGGGGCCTCTGGTGATCCCGGCCGGGGGTCTAGCAATCTGGTGAATGCAGCGGACTCATAATCCGCCTTAGGCGAGTTCGATCCTCGCGACCCCCATGCCCTGGACTGTCGCTGACATTCCGGACCAGACGGGCCGGCTGGCCCTGATCACAGGAGGCAGCAGCGGCCTGGGTCTGGAGACTGCCCGTGCCCTCGTGGCCCGGGGGGCAACGGTGATCCTGGGCTGTCGCTCACCCGAGCGGGCTGAGCAGGCCCGGCAGGCCCTGCTTCCCGCCGTTCGCGGCGGTGCCCTCGATCTGCTGGATCTCGATCTGGCCGATCTGGCCTCGGTGGGTGCCGCTGCCGCCGCTGTGGCCGACCGCTATGGCCGCCTTGATCTGCTCATCAACAACGCCGGGGTGATGGGGCTGCCGCGCAGCCTCACCCGCGACGGTTTCGAGCGCCAGTTCGGCATCAACCACCTCGGCCACTTCGCCCTCACCCGGGCGCTTTTGCCCCTTCTGCACGGCCGTCCCGATGCCCGGGTGGTCACCGTCACCTCTGGCGCGCAGTATTTCGGCCGCATCAGCTTCCACGACCTGCAGGGGGAACGCCGCTACGACCGCTGGCAGGCCTACGGCCAGAGCAAGCTCGCCAACGTGATGTTCGCCCTGGAGCTGCAGCGCCGCCTGGAGGCCGAGGGGCAGGCGGTGCGCTCCCTGGCGGCGCATCCCGGGGTGGCCCGCACCAACCTGCAGCCGGCTTCGGTGGCCGCCAGCGGTTCCTGGCTGGAGCCCCTGGCCTACCGGCTGATGGCCCCGCTCTTTCAGAGCGCGGCGATGGGGGCCCTGCCCCAGCTCTTTGCCGCCACGGCCGCGGAAGCGGTGCCGGGGGGCCATTACGGTCCTGATCAACTGGGGGGCCTGCGGGGGTGGCCCACGGCGGTGCGCGTCGCCCCGGCCGCCCTCGATGCCGACCAGCGCCGGCGGCTGTGGCAGGTGAGTGAGCAGCTCTGCGCCCCCGCCGACCCGCCCTGAAACGGCTTGGGAGCTCCGCCGCCCCCGCCGGGGCCTCAAGCGAGGGAGCGTCCCTTCCAGGTCCAGCCCCGGCCGGTGAGCGTGCGCCACACCGAGGTGGGGCCGATGGCGCCGACCAGCAGCCCGCCGGCCCCCATCAGCCACCAGTGACGCAGCGGCAGGCCAAACGCCCGTTGGGTCCACAGCCGCAGGGCCAGCTGCAGGGCGATCGCCACCAGGGCCAAGGCCAGGGCCAGCAGCAGCACGGCTCTGGCTGAGGGGATCAGGGCGGCGGCCACCAGGGCACTGGGGGCCAGCAGCCAGGGACCGCTGAACATCAGCACCACCACCGCTGCCGCGGCCAGGGCCTTGGCAATGCTTCGGTCGAGCCCCAGGAACCAGTTCTTGCTCCAGCCCTCCCAGAGGCCTGCCAGATCGGCGTACATGCGCAGTTCCAGGGCATCGACCCCCAGCACGTAGCGCAGGCGGAAGCCCCCGGCCTTGATGCGACGGGCCAGGGCCAGGTCTTCGACCACTTCAGCGGCCAGGTCCCGATGGCCGCCGATCGCGGCATAGGTCGTGCGGCGGAAGAGCATGAAGGGCCCGGCGGCGAAGGCGGTGGAATCGGCCGGGTCGTTCGCGGCAGCGATCGGAAAGCCCAGCCCCAGCAGGCTGGCCATGATCGGCTGCACCATCCACTCCGCCAGGCAGCCGCACACGAGCCGTGGCGCCAGGGTGAGCAGGTCGGCGCCCTCGGCCCGGGCCTGGTGCAGGGCCCGCCGCAGGGTGTCCGGCTGCACCCGCACATCGGCATCCATGAACAGCACCCAGGTGCTGGTCACCCCCTCAACGGCCCGGGAGCAGGCCCAGTTCTTGCCCACCCAGCGCTGGCCGACCGGCCTGGGGCCTGCCTCCAGCACGGAGAATCGGGCCGCCGTATCCCGGACACGGCCCTCCGCTGCGCCCTCGGCGCCGCTCTCCCCTTTCAGGGCGTCCACCGCCGCCCGGGCGATCGCGACGGTTCCATCGCTGGAGCCGTCGTCCACCAGCAGCACCTGCCAGTCGCCGCAGGGAGGAGCACTGCTCAGCAGGCTGGTGAGGCATGCCCCGATGTTGGCGGCTTCGTTGTAGGCCGGAACGATCACCGTCAGCGTGGTGTCGGACCGGGCCTCCGAGCCTGTCGCCGATGCGCTGGCTGCCAGGGGAGCCAGCCGCGGTGCCTCGCGGAACACCTGGACCAGGCTGGCGATCAGGATCACCAACCCAGCTGCAGCGGCCCCCGCCAGGAGCAGCAGGCTCCAGCCGAGCGGCAGCCCTCCCGGGGGCAGGACGGGCAGCACCATCGGGCTGGGCGGCGGCTGCGCCGGTCCTAACAGAGGCCGCCGCCCGATAATCCTGCCCAGTTCCTGACGTCTCGTCCTGCCGCCCATGCCTCACCCCAGCCGGGAGCGGCCCACACCGTGATGCAGCTGGTGTTTCTGGCGGCGCTGGTGCTGCTGCTGGCCTTTTTCTCTGCCGGTGAGATGGCCCTGATCCGGCTGCGGCCCAGCCGGGTGGCCCAGTTGGTGGAAGCCGGGGAGCCTGGTGCCGAGGCGGTGGCCAAGCTCCAGCGCCGTCTCCGCAGGGCCCTGGTGGCCACCCAGCTGGGCACGGTGCTGGCGCTGCTCGCCCTCGGCTGGGCTGGTCGGGGCCTGGCCGAGCGGGTGGAGCTGGCCCGCGCCCTCGCCCTGCCCCAGGCCTGGGTGGATGCGGGGGTCTTCCTGCTGCTGGTGCTCGTGGCCAGCCTGCTGGGGGGCCTGGCTCCCAAAGCCTGGGTGCTGCACCGTCCCGAGCACTCCGCCCTGCGGCTGGCGCCGCTGCTGGATGCCCTGAGCCGCAGCCTGGCGCCGCTGCTCAGCCTGGTGGAGCGGCTGGCTGGCCTGCTGCTGCGCCTGCTCGGTCTTCCCCGCAACTGGGACGAACTGGTGCCGGTGCTCTCGGCTGGAGAGCTGGAGACGCTGATCGAATCGGGCAGCGTCACCGGGTTGATGCCCGATGAGCGCAACATCCTCGAGGGGGTGTTTTCCCTGCGGGACACCCTGGTGCGGGAGGTGATGGTGCCCCGCTCCGGCATGGTCACCCTGCCGGTGGAGGTCACCTTCGCCGAGCTGATGCGTGCCGTGCACGACACCGCCCACGCCCGCTTCCCGGTGATCGGCAGCTCCCTCGATGACGTGCGGGGGCTGCTCGATCTGCGCCACCTGGCCGACCCGATCGCCCAGGGGCTGCTCCAGCCTGAATCCCCTTTGAAGCCCTATATCCGGCCGGTGACCCAGGTCCAGGAGAGCACCTCCCTGGCCGACCTGCTCCCTCTGATCCGCAGCGGTCAGCCCCTGCTGGTGGTGGTGGATGAACACGGCGGCACCGAAGGACTGGTGACGGTGGCCGACCTCACCAGCGAGATCGTCGGCGATGACGACAACCCCCTAGAGCCGGATGACGACCTGATCCCCCTTGAGCCCGGCTGCTGGTCGGTCGCAGGTGACCTCGAGATCTTCGAGCTCAACCGGCAACTGCCCCTGCAGCTGCCCGAGGCGGAAGGTCATCACACCCTGGCCGGCTTCGTGCTCGAACGGCTGCAGCACATCCCGGCTGCCGGTGAGGGCCTGCGCTGGCAGGGCTACCAGTTCCGCATCCTGGCCATGGATGGCCCCCGCATCGCCCGGGTGCAGATCGACTGCCCCCCGGCCGTGGACGGCTGAGCGCGTCTGCTCTTGCCGATCGCCGATAATCAGCCCGTTTGAGAGCCCCCGCCATGAATCCGGTCCGAGTGGGGGTGATCGGCATCGGCAACATGGGCTGGCATCACGCCCGCGTGCTCAGCCTGATCAAGGATGCCGTGCTGGTGGGGGTGGCCGATCCCGACGCAGAGCGCGGCCGGCTGGCCACCGAACAGTTCGGTTGCCGCTGGTTTGCCGATTACGCCGACCTGCTGCCGGAGGTGGATGCCGTCTGCATCGCCGTGCCCACCCTCCTGCATCACCGCGTGGGTCTGGTCTGTCTGCAGGCCGGCCGCCATGTGCTGATCGAGAAGCCGATCGCGGCCAGCCAGGAGGAGGCCGCCGAGCTGATCGGTGCCGCCGACCGTGCCGGGGTGCTGCTGCAGGTGGGTCACATCGAGCGCTTCAACCCCGCGTTCCGCGAGCTGCTCAAGGTCGTGACCAACGAGGAGGTGGTGGTGCTGGAGGCCCGCCGCCACAGCCCCAATCCCGATCGGGCCAACGACGTGTCGGTGGTGCTCGACCTGATGATCCACGACATCGACCTCGTGCTCGAACTCGCCGGTGCCCCGGTGGTGCGCCTGGCGGCGGCCGGGGGCCGCAGCAGCGAGGGCCCGATCGACTACGTGAATGCCACCCTGGCCTTCGCCAACGGTGTGGTGGCCAGCCTGACGGCCAGCAAGATGGCCCACCGCAAGATCCGCAGCCTCAGCGCCCACTGTCGCGGGAGCCTGGTGGAGACCGACTTTCTCAACCGCACGCTCCATATCCACCGCCGTGCCCACCAGTCCGTGAGCGCTGACCATGGCGAGCTCGTGTACCGCTCCGATGGTGTGATCGAGGAGGTGAGCACCACCTCGATCGAGCCTCTTTACGCCGAGCTGGAGCACTTCCTGGCCTGCGTGCGCGGCGAGGAGTCGCCGGCGGTGGATGGCCTGCAGGCCTCCCGTGCCCTGCTGCTGGCCGACCTGATCGAGCAGTGCGTGGAGCAGCCCAACCTCTGCATGAGCCTCGAGCAGCCGATCTGAGGCGGCCCCTGCGGAGGCGGCCTCAGCCGCCCAGGCTCAACTCCTTGAGGGCCTCCAGCTGCCAGCGGCGGCAGTCGGCGGGGGAGGCGCGGTAGAAGCGATCCCAGGCCGCGGCCTTGTGCTGTCCGTAGGCATCGGCGGGCACCTGGGGATGGCTCTGCTGCCAGCCGACCCGCACGGCGTGGCCGATCACCACGTCGAGGGCCAGGTCGTCGTCGAAGCGCACCTGGGGATTGCCTTCCACGAAGGCGATCAGGGTGATCAGGGTCTCGGTGCAGAGCTGGCGGTACTCGGGGGCCTCGATCTTGCCCAGCAGGTGCTCCACCAGGGCGGCGAAATTGCGCTCCCCGGCCGTTTTCTCGCTGAGCAGGGGGCCGCTCTCGAGCCGGTTGCGCTTCTCCAGCTTGTCGCCGATCACGATGCCCTGGCAGTGGTGGAGAAGTTCCCAGACGCCCGCATAGAAATTGCGGGGCACCCGGCCGAGTGCTCCCATGCGCATCCGGTGCTGGAGCCAGCATTCCCCGCTGGCGAGCTCCTCGAGCGGGTCGGGGGCCGTCCAGCGCACGCGGCCGCTCACGTGCAGCTGTTCCTTGCGCTGCAGGGCTGCCCGGGCATGGTCCACGTCCGCCAGCACCGCCCGCAGTCGCCGGCGGATGGCATGGGGCGGCTGTTGGCACAGTCGCTCGAATGCATCGATCGGATTGAGGTCGGCCTCGCTGGCCAGCTCACTGGTGAGCAGCAGCAGCAACTGGCCCAGCTGCAGGGTGAGACTGCCGCTGAGCAGGCTGGGCTCGTGGCGGGCCAGGCCGTCGAGGGCCAGCAGCAGTTCCTGCTGGAGCATCCACTCCCGGCCGTCCTCGCCGCTGAAACGCCGGATCATCGCCGCGATCGTGGCACTGTCCTGGGGTTCGTTGATCAGGGAATCGGCGGTGTAGTTGCGGCCCACCACCAGCTGTTTCTGGCGGACGAGCAGGTCGGTGAGGGCATCCTCGAGCTGGGGATGCACCAGCTCCAACTGGCCGGCCATCCGCCGCACCACGTCCCAGTCGCCCTCGGCCAGCCCCCGTCTGTAGACCTCCTCCAACAGCCCCCGCAGGGCCACCGGTTCCCCGTTCCCCGGCCCCTGCAGCAGGGCGCCGCTGCCCAGGCGCCGGCCCAGCTGCTCCAGCACCTCGGCCTGCTCCGCCAGGGAGGTGCTTTGCCAGAGCCGATCGGCCAGCTCGCCGATCGAGATCTCCTCCCGCTCCAGGGCCTGCTCTTCGGCGGCCGAGAGGGGCGCCTGCCGGCGGCTGGCCTGCAGGGGCACGCTGGCCGGGGGCGCCGCGGGGGCGGCCGGAGCCGCGGCGGCTGGCAGCTCCACCCAGGAGGCCCGGTCGGCCAACGCCTCGAGGGGGGCTAGCTCCACGCGCACGCCGTCGATCGTGCCGTTGCGCAGCTGCTCGCCGAGGCCGAGGAAGGTGCTTGGGCTGGCGTGGAAGGCCGCGGCGGGCACCGGGATCAGCAGCAGGGGCGAGCCCTGGCCGCGCCAGTGGCGCTGCAGGAGCCGCAGTTCCCCCACCACCGCATCCACCAGCTGTTCGGGATCGTCTGCCAGATAGAAGGTGCCCTCCTCAAGCACCGCTGGCAGGAAGGCCAGCTGCTCCACGCCGCCCGAGCGGCTGGGCCGGCGGTAGAGGCGGGCGGTGGCGAGGGTTTCCATCCGTCCCGGGGGGTGACCGCTCAGCCCGAGCCGCGCGTTGGCGCCCACCGCGGCCAGGCAGGCCGCCAGATCCTGGGAACTGCCGATGCGGATGGCTGCGGGACCGGCCTGGGGCAGGCCATGGGCCTCCAGGGCCTCGGCCACGGCGGCATCGGAGGGGACCAGGGCCACCAGCACCTCCGCAGCCCCTGGGGGTTCCGGCCGTCGCCGGCCGCTGGGGTCGAGATCAGCCGGTGTGATCAGGCCCGCCAGGAGCAGGTCGCCCAGCCAGGTGAGGCTCTGGGTCCAGAGCAGGGGCACGTTTTCGTTCGCCGCCCTGGGCTGGCTTCCGGGCTGCAGCCGCTCGGCCTCCACGGCCGCCTCCGGCACCCGGTAGAGCTCGGGCAGCAGGGCCGCCCCGTCGATGCTCACCGAGACACTGGCGAGGCGCTGACGCCACTGGCGGGCCTCCTGCCAGCGCTCCTCGCAGCAGGCCGTCACCAGTTCATAGGCCCAGAACAGGGGCCACTCGCACTCGATGTGCTCGAACTGGGCCAGTTCCTCCCGCTCGTAGTGCAGTCGGGTGTGGTCCTCCACCACGGTCTGGTGGCCATCGCGGCGGAAGCGCTTGTAGCCGTAGCCACCGCCCAGCTGGGCGCGGATCTTCGCCCGGGTGCGCTCCGTCAGCTGCGCGTCGTCGACGGCCCAGGCCGGGTAGCCGATCACCGACAGGCAGGCGGCGTCGACCTCCTTGCTGGCCGATTCGCGCGGCAGCAGGGCCTCCAGAGCCCGGCGCAGGCGCACGATCGCGTCGTGGGGGATCACCAGGCAGTGGCTGCCATCGCCATGGGGGCCGTAGAGATCCAGCCCTTCCAGGGACTCCAGGGCCGCTTTCACCAGGCCGATCGAGCTGGCGTTGCGCTCCGGCAGGCCGTGGTTGCCCTTGTCCCCCCGCTCCCAGATCCCGTAGTCGGCCACCCGGTAGGCCTGGGCGACGTAGTACACCAGGTTCTGGACGAAGTCGCGCTCGTGGCTGGAGCGCACCACCACCAGGCCGGCGCGGGTGAGCTGGGCCAGCTGCAGCAGGAACACACCGGTGGCGTCGAGCTGCAGGTGGCCCCAGCCGTCGTCGGGCACCACCGGGTTGCCGCTGGCGGTGTCGAACTTGGCGTGGATGGCGTCCAGCCGGTGCAGGCTGTGCTTGAAGCGCTCCACCTTGGTGGCCTGGCGCTCCATGGCGTTCATCAGCCCGCGCATCAGCAGCAGCACCCGCTGCTCCAGCTCGAACACGCGCCGGCTGGCCCCGCGCAGACGCCGGTGGGCCAGGGCCAGCCCCCAGACGCACTGGATCGAGTAGACGCAGTCGCGCACCCAGGCATCGCCGTAGTTGCCATGCACCGTGTGGGCCGTGCTGGCCGGCAGCAGGCCGGTGATCGGATGCTGGCGCTGCAGCACCACCGCGTCGATCTGGCGATCGAGCTCCTGGAGCAGGATCCAGGCCTGATCGGCATCGGCCCGAGCTGGCTGGCCCGGCGCGCTGGCCATCTCGGAACGCGGCATGGGCAAAGCAGGCGCCAGCCATAGATTCTCCACCGCGGCGGCGAACTCCCATGGCAGCAAAGGCAACGGACGTGCTGGGCGTGCCCGTGCATGCCTGCGACGACGTCCTTGCCGCCGCCCTTCACCTGGCCCAGCGCGGCGGCGGCCAGATCGTCACCCTCAATGCCGAGATGACGATGGCGGCCCGTGCCCAGCCGGAGCTGGGCCGGGCGATCGCTGCCGCCCAGCTGGTGATCCCGGACGGGGCCGGGGTGGTGTGGGCCCTGGCGCGCCAGGGCCTGCGGGTGCGCCGCAGCCCGGGCATCGAACTGGCCTGGCACCTGCTGGAACACGCGGCGGTCGCCGGTTGGCGGGTTGCCCTGGTGGGCGCATCCCCTGCGGTGATGGAGCGTCTTCAGCAAGACCTGCCCCAGCGGATCCCCGGGCTGCAGCTGGTGTTCTGCGTGCATGGCTATCAGCCGCCCGAGGCCTGGCCCGACCTGGAGCAGCAGCTGCTCGCCTGCCAGCCCCACCTCGTGCTCGTGGCCTTGGGCGTGCCCCGTCAGGAGACCTGGATCGCCGACTGTCCCGGCCGCAGTGGCGGCCTCTGGATGGGCGTGGGCGGCAGTTTCGACGTCTGGGCCGGCGTCAAAAAAAGGGCCCCCCGCTGGATGGGAGCCCTGCAGATCGAATGGCTGTATCGGCTCGTCCAGGAACCGAGTCGCTGGCGGCGGATGCTGGCCCTGCCGGCCTTCGCCTGGCAGGTGCTCCGCGAGGGGTGAGCCGGGCGGGCCCGCTGGATCAGCGGAAGCCGACCGAGGCCTGCCACACGAAGGCCAGCAGCAGGAAGAAGAAGGGAATGATCGGCAGGATGTCGACCAGGGGGGCGAAGGCCTGGTAGGCCTCGGGCAGCTGGGCCAGGGTTTGCAGGGCGTAGGCAGCCATCCCGGTTCTCAGGTGAAGCGTGGAGCGGACGCTACCACGTGTGTGCGGCCGGAGACTCCGGCTCCCAGGGAGCGAAATCCTCTGCAAAACAGCCCTCGCGGATGGCCTGGGCCATGGCCCTGCTGAAGCGCACGAGCTGGGTGATGTTGTGCAGGCTGAGGAGGATCTTGCCGAGCATCTCCTCGGCCTTGATCAGGTGATGCAGGTAGGCGCGGCTGTGCTGGCGGCAGGCCAGGCAGGAGCAGCTGGGATCGAGGGGGGTGTGGTCGTGGCGGAAGCGGGCATTCTTCAGGTTCCAGCGCTCGCCGCCCACCAGCGCTGCCCCGTGGCGACCGAGACGGGTGGGCAGCACGCAATCAAACAGATCGAAGCCGTTGGCCACGGCGATCGCCATCTCCCGCAGGGTGCCCACCCCCATCAGGTAGTGCGGCCTCGCCTCGGGGAGCAGTGGCCCCACCTGGCGCACGATCCGGTGCATTTCCTCGGCGGGCTCGCCCACGCTCACGCCGCCTACGGCGATGCCCGGCAGCCCCATGGAGCTCACCACCCGCGCTGATTCCTCGCGCAGATGGGGAAAGCAGCCTCCCTGCACGATGCCGAACAGGGCCTGATCCGGTCGGGTGTGACTCGCGATGCAGCGCTCCAGCCAGGCATGGGTGCGGAGGCAGGCGGCGGCCACATCGGCTTCGCTGGCGGGGTAGGGCGGGCACTGGTCGAAGGCCATCGCCACATCGGCGCCCAGGGCCATCTGGATCGCCATCGAGCGCTCCGGGGTGAGCTCGATGCGGGCGCCGTCGCGGGGGGAGCGGAAGGTCACCCCCTGGTCGTTGATCGTGTTGATGGCGCCCAGGCTGAACACCTGGAAGCCACCGGAATCGGTGAGCAGCGGTCCGTCCCAGGCCATGAAGCGGTGCAGGCCGCCGGCCTCCGCCACGATGCCTTCCCCCGGCTGCAGGTGCAGGTGAAAGGTGTTGGCCAGCACCATCTCGGCGCCGGTCTCCCCCAGCTGGGGACTGGTCACGCCCTTCACGGTGGCCAGGGTTCCCACCGGCATGAACCGCGGCGTGTGCACCGGGCCGTGGGGGGTGTGGAAGCAGCCGCAGCGGGCCCGGGTGCGGCTGCAGCGGGCCGTGATGGCGAAGCTGAAGGGCGCGCAGCCGGCGGCCGCAGGGGCAGGTGGGAAGCTGATGGGGCCGCAGCGGTGCTGCGTCGACGCTAGAGGTCGCCTGGCTCCCCGCACCCCCCTCCCATCTGACCCTCCGCCTGCCGGTCCGGGCTGGCTGCGGGATCTGGCGGGGGCCTGGATCTTCTATTCCGTGCTGCCGGCCTGGCCCCGGGTCACCCCCCGCTTTGCCCGCATCGCCCGCTTTGCCCCCCTGGTGGGCGTGGTGATCGGCGCGCTCCAGGCCCTTCTCTGGGGGATCACGGCCGGCTGGTTGCCGGCCGGGGCGCGGGTGGCCCTGGTGCTGGCGTCGGCCCTGGTGCTCAGCGGTGGCCTCCATCACGACGGGGCCCTGGATACGGCGGATGGCCTGGCGGCGGGTCCGGCGCGGCGGTTGGAGGCCATGGGCGACAGCCGGGTGGGTGCGGCCGCCGTGCAGGCGGCCCTGCTGCTGGTCCTGCTCCGGGGGGCAGGGCTGCTGGCGCTGGCCGCCCAGGCTCCGTGGTCGGGGGGATGTGCCCTGGTGTGGGCCGCGTTCTGGGGGCGGCTGGCGCCCTTGCTGGCGATGCAGGCTTACCCCTATCTGCGGGCCGATGGCACCGCCGCTTTCCACCGCCAGCACTGGCGGGGGCTCCGGCGGGAACTGCGGCCATCCCTGCTGCTGGCTGCGGGCCTGGCGCTCTGGACCGGGAGCCGGGCCTGGAGCTGGCTGCTGCTGGGGGTGGTGGGTCTGCTGCCGGCGCTGGTGGTGCCCCGCTGGCTGGGATGGCGTCTCGGAGGCCACAGCGGCGACAGCTACGGCGCCTGCGTGGAGTGGGTGGAGTGCCTCAGCCTGCTGCTGAGTGGCCTCCTGCTCGCGGCGCTTCCCCGGTTGGCGGCAGGCTGAGGCGAAAGACGTTGCCCTGCTGGGGGAAGGCTGGATCCAGCGCGGTCGGATGGTGCTCCAGCACCAGGGTGCCGCCCAGTCGCTGGGCCAGCTGGCGGGCCAGGGCCAGGCCGAGACCCGTGCCCGGGAGCTCGAGACTGCTGCGGCCCCGGGCGCCCGGCTCGAAGATCCGTTCGCGCTCCTCGAGGGGGATCGGCGGTCCCCCATCCCATACGCAGAGCTGGCAGGACTCCTGGCCGCCGGTGCCTGGGCGGAGGTGCAGGCCCACCGGGCATCCGGGAGGGCTGTAACGGAAGGCATTCTCGAGCAGGTTGGCGACGATCTCTGCCACCGCGCTGCTGTCCCCCCGCCATTGGGGCAGCTCTGCTGGGCCATGCCAGGGGCGCCCCTGGAGAGCCGCGGTGGCAGCGGCGCGCTGCACCAGGGGGCTGAGGCGGTCTTCGAGCTGTTCCTCAGGGTCCCCGTCCAGGCCGGGGGGCAGCAGCAGTGGGCTGGCCTCAGGGCCCGGGGCGAGTTGATCGCTGCGGGGCGCGATCGCATCGATCGCGTCCACGTAGCGCTGCAGCTGGCGCTCCTCCTGGAGCAACCCCTCCACCAGGGGGCGGTTGCGTGCATCGTGCTCCAGCCGACGCAGCAGCAGTTGACCGAAGGTGCGCAGGGCGGCCAGCGGGTTGCGCAACTGATGGAGCAGCACCTTCAGCTGGTCCTGTTGGAGGGATAGCTGCAGTTGCAGGCGCCGGTGTTCCAGGTCGAGGCAGAGCCCTTCCGTCAGGCACTGGCTCACGGCCTGCAGCCGCTGTTGCAGGGGGGCGGGCCAGGGCACGGTTGTGGTCTCGATCTGCAGGGCACCCAGCAACACCCCGCCATGGCGCAGGGCCAGCCAGCGCCGCCGATCGGCCGGGCTGCGCCGACTGTCATCGGTCCTCAGCGGCGGCAGGGCCCGCCCGCCCGCAGGCCATTGCCCGACCGGTATCAGGTCAGGAGCCCCGGTTCCCCCTGGTTCCGTCACGTAGACCACCAGGGAGGTGACATCGTCGCGGTCGGCGAACTGGGCCAGCTGGAAGGTCACCAGGCTCAGAAAGCGCTTCGAAACTGGCATCTACGCGTCTGAGGCGATCACGTCGAGCTGCTGAACGAAAAAAATCCGAAGGGCCCGAGGAAAATCTGGGAAAAAGTCTTAAGATCTTCGTATCGACCAATACCTCGCGGGTCTCGCGGGGTCCCACGGTCCTTTGACGCGCCCAGTCCAGTTGCGCTTTGTCGGAACTGAGGCTACAGCAGAGGTGTAAGCCGATGGCGGTCTCCGCCCCTGGCCTGGCCACCTCCCGGTCGGTGTTCCGCGTGGGCGGTTCATCGCTCCGGCGTCCCTATCCCGACGCAGTTCGACCCCTCCCGATCTGCGCCTGCCGGCGGGTCTTCCCGTTCTCCTCGTTCTCCTCGTTCCCCTCGACTCTCCCGCTGCCGGGAGTTCTTCCATGTCCAAGAAGCGCAAGCGGATCAGCCGCCGTCGTCTTGCCGGTCAGCGCGTGCTGGCTCACGTTCCCACCTTCAACCTCGAGACCGGCTCTCACAAGCCCGTCACCGCCGCCCGGCGCTACATCGCCGAACAGACGCTGGTGCCGCCGGCTCTCCTGAATGTGCGTCGAAACGAACACACCACGGACCGATTCTTCTGGGGGGAGAAGGGCCTGTTCAGCGCCCAGTACGCCGAGGAGAACCATTTCCTATTCCCTTCCCTTCGCGAGATCGTCGATCGGATCGGTGAAGAGGTCCTGTTCGAAGGCATCGAGGCCCTGGCTGCCGACGACTGGGAGGAAATGGAGGAGTACGAGTACGCCTTCGTCTGAGCAACCTCCCGGAGCAGCCCCTCCGGGTGTGTCCCGGCTCCCCTGAGTCACAAGCCGCTCCGGCCCGGAACCTGCCAGGTTCCGGGCTTTTTCATGGCTCGCGGTCCTGGGACCATGCCGCCTCGAGAAACCCCCGCATCAGGGGGAAGAGGAGCGGATCGATGCCGTGGCCGCCGCTGAAGTCCTGACGGATGACGGTGATGCCGGCACCCTCCAGTTGCCGCTGGAGCGTGTCGCAGTGCTGCCACGGCACCACGGGGTCCTCGCGGCCGTGGGTGAGCAGCACCGGAGTCCCGCTGGCCTGGGGAGACCAGTCGCGATGGGGATAGCCGCTGCAGCCGATCACCGCCGCCAGGGGAAGGGGGTGATCGCCCCCCGTCGCCACATCCAGGGCCATCGCCGCCCCCTGGGAGAAGCCCAGCAGGGCGGTGCGCGGCAGCGGCACGCTCTCGCCCAGCTGTTCCAGCCGCTGGCGCAGGGCCCTGCGGGCAGCCGGCACCTCCGCCCATGCCGGCTCCGGCACCATGGCCTGCCACAGGAGCGGGTACCACTGCCGGCCGGCGCCCGCGGGATGGGCCTGGGGTGCCTGCAGCGCCACCACGCTCACCTCCGGGTCCACCAGCAGATCGGCGAGGTCCAGCAGGTCGTCGGCGTCGGCACCCCAGCCATGCAGCAGCACGAGGCGCCTGTCGGAGCGATCAGGCCCCAGGCGAATGAGGCCCGCCTCAGGGAAAGCACGCATGCCGGCTCAGGAAACGGAGGCAGTCGCTGCGTAGGTTGGCCTTTCCCCTGCCCGATCGCGAGCCATGGCGCCCACGGCCCTCCTCAGTGTGTCGAACAAGGAAGGGCTGGTGCCCCTCGCCGAAGGGCTGCTCGCGGCCGGTTACCGGCTGATCTCCAGTGGCGGCACCGCTGCCGCCCTCCAGGAGGCCGGGCTGCCGGTGACGAAGGTGGCGGAGCACACCGGAGCCCCGGAGATCCTCGGCGGGCGGGTCAAGACCCTGCATCCGCGCATTCACGGCGGCATCCTGGCCCGGCGGGCCGATGCCGCCCATCAGGCCGATCTGGAAGCCCAGGCGATCGCCCCGATCGACGTGGTGGTGGTGAACCTCTACCCCTTCCGGGAGACCGTGGCCGATCCGGCCGTCGCCTTCGACACCGCCATCGAGAACATCGACATCGGCGGACCGGCGATGGTGCGCGCCGCCGCCAAGAACCACGCCGATGTGGCGGTGCTCACCAGCCCCGACCAGTATCCGGCGTTCCTGGTGGCCCTGCGGGAGGGGCGGGTTGACCAGGCCCTGCGCCGGGAGCTGGCTCTGGCCGCCTTCGAGCACACCGCCTGCTATGACACGGCCATCAGCCAGTGGCTGGGCGTCCAGCTGGCTGCCGCCACCACCGCGCCGCTGGCGCTGCAGTTGCCCCCCCTCCAGAGCCTGCGCTACGGCGAAAATCCCCACCAGCCCGCCACCTGGTACAGCCAGCCCGAGGCGGGCTGGGGCGGAGCCTGCCAGCTCCAGGGCAAGGAGCTCAGTTACAACAACCTGATCGACCTCGACGCGGCCCTGGCCACGGTGCGCGAGTTCGGCTACGGCCCTGCTGCCCAGCCCGCTGCCGTGGTGGTCAAGCACACCAATCCCTGTGGGGTGGCCGTGGGCCACGGCTGCGCCGATGCCCTGGCTCGCGCCCTCGATGCGGATCGGGTGTCCGCGTTCGGGGGCATCGTCGCACTCAACACCCCGGTGGATGGGGCGGCGGCCGACCACCTCACCAGCCTTTTCCTCGAGTGCGTGGTGGCACCGGCCTTCGACGCGGCGGCGCGGGAGCGCCTGGCCTCCAAGGCCAACCTGCGCCTGCTGGAGCTCTCGCCAGCGGCGATCGCCCGGGCCTCCCGCCAGCAGCTGCGCACCGTGCTCGGCGGGGTGCTGGTGCAGCAGCTCGACGATGAGCCGGTGGCGGAGAGCGCCTGGCAGGTGGTCAGTGAGCGCCAGCCGAGTCCCGAGGAGCTCAACGACCTGGTTTTTGCCTGGAAGCTGGTGCGCCACGTGCGCTCCAATGCCATCACCGTCGCCCGCGGTGGCCAGAGCCTGGGCATCGGCGCCGGCCAGATGAACAGGGTGGGATCAGCCCGGCTGGCCCTGGAGGCCGCCGGCGAACGCAGCCGCGGGGCGGTGCTGGCCAGCGATGGCTTCTTCCCCTTTGACGACACCGTGCGCCTGGCCGCCCAGCACGGCATCACCGCCGTGATCCAGCCGGGCGGCAGCATGCGCGATGCCGACTCGATCGCCGCCTGCAACGAGCTGGGGCTGGCGATGGTTGTGACCGGTCGTCGGCATTTTCTTCACTGAGCCCTGATCCGGCAGGCCTGCGACGCTTCTGATCCGGTGCTCCAGGTCTGCAGCTAGGTTCGCCCCACTGTCATCCCCTGCGGCAACGCCGCTGCTTCGATGCCTGAATCGCTCGGCTTCACCCTCAACTTCCTGCACCCGCTGCTGATGTGGCTGCTGCTCGCCCTGAGCGGCTACGCGATGCTGCTGGGCATCAAGGCCAAGAAGACCCGCACCGCCGACGCGGAGACCCGCAAGCAGCTGATCAAGGGGCAGTACGCCAAGCGCCATTTCCAGGTGGGCGGTCTGCTGCTTGCCCTGATGGTGCTCGGCACCTTCGGCGGTATGGCTGTCACCTACCTGAACAACGGCAAGCTGTTCGTGGGTCCGCACCTGCTGGTGGGGATCGGCATGACCTGCCTGGTGGCCCTTGCTGTGGCCCTGATTCCCCTGGTGCAGCAGGGCAATCTGATCGCCCGCAAGGCCCATGTGGGCCTGAACATGCTGATGATGACCCTCTTCCTCTGGCAGGCGGTCACCGGCATGCAGATCCTCAACCGCATCTGGGAAAACCGCCCCGTCTGAGGGCGGTTGCAGCTCAGAACTGGGCCCGTCGCCGTGGCGGGCACGGCAGCCCGTGGCTGGCGTGGAAATCTTCCTGCACCTTCCAGGTGAGGCGCCTTGAGATCTGGCGCACGATCTGGCGGAGCAGATGTTCGCCGCTGCTCTGCACGAGGTTGTCGGGCAGCAGGGTGATCACGCCGGGAAGGCGGATCCAGACGTGCAGATCGAGCTGCCAGCGCACCATGGTGAGGGAGGCGAGGCCGGCCTCCTCGCCTTCGGCCAACGGACTGTCATCGAGCTCAAGGGCGGCGTTGAACTCCACGTCGTACAGCGCGTCCAGGGCGCTGCCGCCTCCCTGGCCGGGTCCCACCGTGAGGATCCGGTAGATCCCCTCGCACTGGGGGAGGAGCTCCAGTCCGATGGTCGGCTCCACCTCAAAGCCGAAGTTGCCGAAGCGGCCCAGGGTGAGGGTGTACCCGTTGCGGCCCAGCGGGGTCACGGCCATCGGTGCCGCGCAGCGACGGAACCAGCCCTCATGGCGGTCGAGATAGGCCGAGACCTGGGCCGCCGGTGCGCGCATCTCCATCAGGTCCGCGAAGCGGCTGCTGTAGCAGCGAACCCGGGGATCAGGGGCGTCGCGCAGGCGCGGGCTGGCGGCCGCAGCATCTCCCCTGGAGCGGTGCTGGTCGGGCGAGGTCTCGGGAGAGGACAGCAGCGGACTGGACAACGTCACTCAACGGGCTCGCGCGACAGGGACAGCGGGGTGGCCGCGGGCCCAGTCAGCCGGCGGCAATGATGAATCAATGTAAAGCCAGTGCGGTGGCTGGATGGCCGTGCCCAGGCTTCAGCTCTGGCAGAGGGCGATCAGTCGCTCGATCACCTCCTCCACGATGCGGTCCGGTGTGGAGGCGCCCGAGGTGATGCCGACCCGGATCGCGCCCTCCGGCAGGAACGGTTCCTCGATGCTCAGGTCGCCTCCCAGGGGCATGTGCTCGATGCGGTTGCCCGGGCCGATCCGCTCCGGGGTGTCGATGTGGAAGGAGCGGATGCCGCGGCTCACGGCAATCTCCTGCAGGTGAGTGGTGTTCGAGGAGTTGTAGCCGCCGATCACCACCATCAGATCGAGGGGCTCATCCACCAGGGCGAACATGGCGTCCTGGCGCTCCTGGGTGGCGTCGCAGATGGTGTTGAAGGCCAGGAAGTGGTCGTTCAGCTCGGCAGGGCCGAAGCGCTGCAGCATGGTGCGCTCGAACAGCTTGCCGATTTCCTCGGTCTCGCTCTTGAGCATGGTGGTCTGGTTGGCGACGCCCACCCGCACCAGGTCGCGGTCGGGATCAAAGCCCGGCGAACAGGCCTTGGCGAAGCGCTGCATGAACGCCTGGCGCTGCTCCGGCGAGGGACCGTCTCCGTCGGCGCCGGAGAGGATGTAGTCGCAGACCAGCTGGGCTTCGGCCAGGTCGAGCACCACCAGGTAGGTGCCGGCAAAGCTGCTGGTGGCCAGAGTCTCCTCGTGCTTCACCTTGCCGTGAATGATCGAGGTGAAGCTGTGCTTCTTGTGCTTCTCCACCGTGTTCCACACCTTGGAGACCCACGGGCAGGTGGTGTCCACGATGTGACAGCCGCGCTCGTTGAGCAGCTGCATCTCCTGCACGGTGGCCCCGAAGGCCGGCAGGATCACCACGTCACCGCCGGCCACCTCGGAGAAGTCCTTCACCCCTTCCTCCACGGGGATGAACTGCACGTCCATCTCCCGCAGGTGATCGTTCACCGAGGGGTTGTGGATGATCTCGTTGGTGATCCAGATGCGCTCGGTGGGGAAGTGGCGGCGGGTTTCGTAGGCCATGGCCACCGCCCGTTCCACCCCCCAGCAGAAGCCGAAAGCCTCCGCCAGACGCACCGTGAGCCGCCCCTGGCGCAGTTCGTAGCCGTTCTCGCGCAGGCTGCCCACCAGGTCGCTCTGGTAGGCCGTCTGCAGGGTGCCCGCCACTTCGTTGCCCAGGCCGAAGCCGCGGCGGTTGTAGCGCTCCGAGTGGTGCAGGGAGCGTTTGAAGGCACGGGTATCCACAGCTGCCGTTCGCAGGGGGGTCAACTGTATGGGCTTTCCGGAGAGACGGTCTGGTGCACGGCGCAGACCTGGTGCACGGCTCAGCCGGCCCCGCCGGTGATGGCGTGCAGGCCCGCGATGCCCTGCCAGCCCAGGTACACCCCCAGCAGCAGGGCGAAGACGCCCACCAGCCACTCGGCCCTGTGCACGAGCCAGTCGTTGAGCCGACTCAGGGGCTGGCGCAGGCTGCCGCCGCTCAGCAGCCAGGCCAGAGGGGGCAGCAGCAGCAGGGACGTGGTCACAGCCACGAACACGGCTCCCACCTCCAGATCCCCCAGCAGGGAAGTGTGATTGGTGAGCAGCATGCCGCCCTCCTTGGCATAGAACACCAGGTTTTCCGGGCTGACGAGGGCACAGCCGGCCCCGAGGCCGAGCAGGGGGAGCCAGTCGAGCTCGGGCAGCTGGCCCATCAGCTGCAGGGCCCAGCTCTCCTCGCCCATGGCCACGGCCGGGGTGAGCTGGAAGAGACCGAGGGCCATCAGGGCCCCAGCCCCGATCAGGTCCATCAGCACCTGCCCGCGGCTGCCCAGGTGCATTGCCCAGCTGAAGCGGCTCCCCACCAGCACCACGGTGCCCAGGGCGGCGCCATTGGCCAGCACCCAGCCCGTGAGGTAGGCGGCGCAGCGCCGCAGGGGGGAACGGCCCAGCAGGAGCAGGGCCACCAGGGCGATGTTCAGTGGACTGAAGGAGATTCCCAGGCCGAGCGCCACGGTCTGGGTGAGCCAGTGAAAGGGAAGCATGGCCGGATTGTGCCGCCTCGGGCTTCAGGCCGCGGGCTGGGACGGCTCGACGGCCGCCACCCCCTGCCAGAGCACCTGGCCCCCGCTGAAGCTGAAGATGCAGGGCAGCACCTCCACCCCCGCCGCCAGTGCCGTGCGGAAGAGCTCGCCGTAGCGCGGGTCTGCCGCATCCCCCGGGGCGAAGCGGCGCACATCGCCCCGGCTCAGACAGGGCAGCAGCACGGCGCGGGCCCCGGGCGGCAGGGCGGCCAGCTCCTGCAGGTGCTTCTGCCCCCGCTCGGTCACGGTGTCGGGGAACAGGGCCAGCTCCCCCTGGGTCCAGGTGGTGTTCTTCACCTCCACGTAGATCGGCCGCGGATCGGCCGCCCCCGCGGCGGGCGTGAGCAGCAGGTCGATGCGGCTGCGGCGGTTCTCGCCGTAGGGCACCTCGGCTTTGATGGCCGCGATCGGCCCCAGCCAGTGCTCCAGCAGGCCCGCCTCGATCGTCGCCCGCACCAGCCGGTTGGGGAGGGCCGTGTTGACGCCCACCCAGATCGGCTGACCGCCGGCTCCCGGAGCCTCCGCCTGCTCCCAGGTCCAGGCCAGCTTGCGGCTGGGGGAGGGGTCGTGGCGCAGGCGCACCCGGCCGCCGGGGTGCAGCACACCGGTCATCGGGCCGGTGTTGGGGCAGTGGGCGGTCACCACCGTGCCGGGCAGTTCGCCGTTGGGGCCCGCCTCGGCCAGTTCCACATCGGCCAGAAAGCGCTTGTAGCGCTTCAGCAGCACGCCCTCCACCAGCGGGCCGGTCTCCAGCACGGCGATGGCGGCCGGTTGGCCTGCGGGCTTGGCGGCGGGCATGGCGCTCTGGCGGCGGGGGAGGCGGCCGCCATACTGCCGCTCAATCTCTGCTGCGCCCGGGCTGCGGGCCTGCGCCCCTGCCGCCATGGCCCCTTCCCTGCGCCGGATTGCCCTGATCGTGGCGGTGGCCACGGCCCTCAGCAAGCTGGCGGGGCTGGTGCGCCAGCAGGTGATCGCCGCTGCCTTCGGCGTCGGCGCCGCCTACGACGCCTACAACTACGCCTATGTGCTGCCAGGCTTCCTGCTGATCCTGCTGGGGGGCATCAACGGGCCTTTCCACAGCGCCATGGTGAGCGTGCTCGCCCGCCGGCCCCGCCAGGAGGGGGCCCACGTGCTGGCGGCGATCAACACCCTGGTGGGGGCCGGCTTGCTCGCGGTGACGGTGCTGCTGCTGCTGGCGGCCGATCCGCTGATCACCCTGCTGGGGCCGGGGCTGGATCCCGAACGGCATGCGATCGCCGTGCTGCAGCTGCGCTGGATGGCGCCGATGGCCCTGTTCGCCGGCCTGATCGGCCTGGGTTTCGGCGCCCTCAATGCGGCCGATGTGTTCTGGCTCCCCTCCGTCAGCCCGCTGCTCTCGAGCGTGGCGGTGATCGGGGGCATCGCCCTGCTCTGGTCGCAGGTGGGCGGCGAGATCCTCTCCCCCTCCACCGCCCTGGTCGGCGGCATCGTGCTGGCCGCCAGCACCACCGTGGGGGCCGTGCTGCAGTGGCTGATCCAGCTGCCGGCCCTCAGCCGTGAAGGGCTGAACAAGTTGCAGCTCGTCTGGGACTGGAAGGATCCCGGCGTGCGCGAGGTGCTCAAGGTGATGGGCCCGGCCACCCTCTCCTCGGGGATGCTCCAGATCAATGTCTTCGTCTCGCTGTTCTTCGCCTCGGGCATGCCGGCGGCCGCGGCGGGCCTCGGCTACGCCAACCTGCTGGTGCAGACCCCCCTGGGCCTGCTCTCCAACGCCCTGCTGGTGCCGTTGCTGCCGGTCTATGCCCGGCTCACATCCCCCGACGACCGGCCGGAGCTGATCGCCCGCATCCGCCAGGGCCTGATGCTCTCCAACGCCTCGATGCTGCCGTTGGGGGCGTTGATGGTGGGGCTGGCCGTGCCGATCGTGGCCCTCGTCTACGAGCGCGGGGCCTTCAACAGTGCCGCGGCCGAACTGGTGGGCCAGCTGCTGATGGCCTACGGCATCGGCATGCCGGCCTATCTGGCCCGGGACGTGCTGGTGCGGGTGTTCTACGCCTTGGGCGATGGTGTCACCCCGTTCCGCTGGTCTCTGGCGGGGATCGGGATGAATGCGCTGTTCTGCTGGCTGTTCGTGGGCGGGCCCACTCCCTGGGCTGCGCAGACGCTGCCCGTCAATTTCGGGGCCTCCGGTCTGGTGCTGGCCACGGTGGCCGTCAATCTGATCACCTGTCTGGGGCTGTTGCTGGCCCTGCAGGGGCGCCTGGCGGGACTGCCGCTGCGGGTCTGGGGCCGCGACAGCGCCCTGCTGCTCCTGGCGGCCGTGGTGGCCGGCCTGGCGGCCTGGGCCCTGGCCAGCCTGGTGGCCTGGCCGGCGGGGCTCTGGGGCCGGATCTGGCAGACCGGTCTCTGCAGCGGTGTGGGTCTGTTGCTCTATGGCGCCGTGGCGGCCTGGAGTCGTGTGCCTGAAGCCCTCGACCTGATCAACCAGGTGCGCCGGCGGCTCCGCCCTGGCAGGACCTGATCAGGGCAGCTGCACCTGGCGCTCATCCCGCACCTGCAGGGGCAGCTCCAGGTGGGAGCGCCCCACCAGCTGAAGCCCATCCACCGACAGGATGCGGGCCTCGATTCCGAATTCCCGGAAGGCGTTCTCCAGTTCCTGGATCAGGGCCTTCTCCACCTGGGCCTCCGCATCCACCACCCTGCCGATCAGGCGGCTGCCGAGGCTGCCGATGCGCTGGCGCATCACCTCCCGCGCGTTGGTGACCTCAATCAGCAGCACGCAGGCCCTGCAGGGGCCGCAACCTTATCGGCAAAACGGTTCGAGGATGTCCTCGAGATCGCGCAGTTGGCCTGCCGGAATCAGCCGGGCGAGGGGCAGTCGGGTGCTGCCGCCCCCGACCGGCACCTGCACCGCCTCCAGCGCCTGACGACCACACACCGCCGCCCCCTGATCCAGGCGTGCGGCGCACTCGATGGCCAGCGCCTGAGCCAAGCCGGCGTCGCCCAGGTAGAGGTGCCAGCCGGCGATCTGCAGGTAGAGGCGATCGGCCAGGGCCACCTCCAGGGTCTTGAGGTCTGCAGCAGGCAGGGTCATGGCTGGCGTGGGGGGCGCAGGGCGATCACCACGCCAGCGTGCACCAGCAGCGCCGCGAGCCAGCCCAGGCTGAGCCAGTTGAGGTGAGCCCAGGGGTGGCGCAGTTCCTGCACCACCCACAGGCCGCTGTTCACCGCGGCATAGAGCGCGGCGTGGAGGGTGAAGTTCACGATCCGCTCGAAGTGCCGGTAGGTGGGATCGGCAGGGTCGGCCGGGCCGTACCAGCGGATCGGCATGGCTGAGGAAGCCGCAACGTCGTGTGAATCATGCCGCCACCGCTCCGTGGCCGCACCGGGGGCCGGATGGTTGACGGAAGGGCCCCCCGTGCGGTGAGAATGCTGGGGTCGCGGTTGCGACACCTGCGCTTGTAGCTCAGCGGATTAGAGCATCTGACTACGGATCAGAGGGTCGGGAGTTCGAATCTCTCCAGGCGCGCTTCAATCTCCCAGCCGTCCTTCGGGGCGGTTTTTTGTTTTGTCGACCTTTCCCGCGGTCGGCTCCGTCCTTCCGCCTGGGCGACACGGGGATGATGCTGTGCCGGTTCTGCTGCGGTTTCTTACGATCGGGTTCTCAACCCTTCCCGATCTGCCATGGCGGAATTCACCGGCGCAGCCATCAACCAGACCCTGGCGGCCGGTGATCCCGCGATCGCGGCCCTGATCGGCAAGGAGCTGGAGCGCCAGCAGACCCACCTGGAGCTGATCGCGTCGGAGAACTTCGCCTCCCGCGCCGTGATGGAGGCCCAGGGCTCGGTGCTCACCAACAAGTACGCCGAGGGTCTGCCCGCCAAGCGCTACTACGGCGGCTGCGAGCACGTGGATGCGATCGAGGAGCTGGCGATCGGGCGCGCCAAGGAGCTCTTTGGGGCCGCCTGGGCCAACGTGCAGCCCCACAGCGGCGCCCAGGCCAACTTCGCCGTGTTTCTGGCGCTGCTGCAGCCCGGCGACACGATCCTGGGCATGGATCTGAGCCATGGCGGCCACCTCACCCATGGCTCGCCGGTGAACGTGAGCGGCAAGTGGTTCAAGGCCGTGCACTACGGGGTCGATCCCGAGACCCAGCAGCTCAACTTCGACATGATCCGCCAGCTGGCCCTGGAGCACAGGCCCAAACTGATCGTGTGCGGCTATTCCGCCTACCCGCGCACCATCGATTTCCAGGCCTTCCGCGCCATCGCCGATGAGGTGGGTGCTTACCTGCTAGCCGACATGGCCCATATCGCCGGCCTGGTGGCCGCCGGTGTGCACCCCAATCCCGTGCCCGTCTGCGATGTGGTGACCACCACCACCCACAAGACCCTGCGCGGCCCCCGCGGTGGTCTGATCCTCTGCCGCGACGCCGAATTCGCCAAGCAGTTCGACAAAGCCGTGTTCCCCGGCAGCCAGGGCGGTCCGCTCGAGCATGTGATCGCCGCCAAGGCCGTGGCCTTCGGCGAGGCCCTGCAGCCCAGCTTCCGCAGCTACAGCCAGCAGGTGGTGGCCAACGCCCAGGCTCTGGCCGAGCGCATCCAGGAGCGTGGCATCGCCGTGGTGAGCGGCGGTACCGACAACCACCTGGTGCTGCTCGATCTGCGCAGCATCAACATGACCGGCAAGGAGGCCGACCTGCTGGTGAGTGATGTGCACATCACGGCCAACAAGAACACCGTGCCCTTCGATCCCCAGTCGCCGTTCGTGACCAGCGGCCTGCGCCTGGGCACCGCCGCCTGCACGACCCGTGGCTTCGATCAGGCCGCCTTCCGCGAGGTGGCCGATGTGATCGCCGATCGGCTGCTCAATCCCGAAGATGCCGCGATCGAGCAGCGCTGCCGGGAGCGGGTGGCGGCCCTGTGTGAACGCTTCCCGCTGTATGCCCAGACCCGTGAACTGCAGCACGCCTGATCGCTCCAACCGTCCGTAAGGTGGCGCCCAAAGGACGTCATCGCGGCGTTCGCACCGGTCCGTCGCTGTGACCCTCGCCTACAGCCCCAACGCGGCCGCGCTGCTCACCTTTGCGGTGGCAGCGATGCTCACGGCGCTGGTCGTGCCGGTGGTGCGCCGTCTTGGTCTGCGCTGGGGGTTGACCGACACGCCGGATGCCCGCAAGCAGCACACCAGGCCGATGGTGCGTCTGGGCGGGATCGGCATCGTGCTGGGCTTCAGCCTGGCCCTCACGCTCACCTGGCTGCTGGGAAGCTTCGCCGAACTGGAGCCCAGCAAGGACCAGTTGATCTGGACCACCCTGGCGGGCTGTCTCTGCTTCTTTGCGATCGGGCTGGCGGACGACCTGTTCGCCCTGCCGCCCTGGCCGCGGCTGGTGCTGCAGTTCGGAGTGGCCATGGCGGCCTGGGCGGAGGGCGTGCGCATCGGCAGCATCGAACTGCCCTTCGGCTGGGCGGATCAGGCCCCGGCCCTGCTGCAGCTGCCTGACTGGCTCAGCCTGCTGGCCACCCTGATCTGGCTGGTGGGCATCACCAACGCGATCAACTGGCTGGATGGACTCGATGGCCTGGCCGCCGGGGTGAGCGGCATCGCCGCGGTGGGGCTGCTCTCGGTGAGTTTCAGCCTCCACCAACCGGCAGCCGGGCTGCTGGCCGCGGCCCTGGCGGGGAGCTGTCTTGGTTTTCTGCGCCACAACTTCAATCCCGCCCGCATCTTCATGGGCGATGGCGGCTCCTATTTCCTCGGTTTCGCCCTTGCCGCCATCAGCATCGTCGGGCCGGCCAAGGGGCTCACCAGTGTCAGTTTGCTGTTGCCCCTGCTGATCCTCTCCCTGCCGCTTGCCGATATGTCGGCGGTGATCATGGGACGTCTCAGCGAGGGCCACTCCCCCTTCTATCCCGATCGGCGCCACCTCCACCACCGCCTGCTGCGCACGGGCCTCAGCCATCGCCGCACGGTGCTCGTGATCTACGCCTTCACCCAGTGGCTGGCGGCCCTGGCCCTGGTGCTGGTGAACGCGGAGATGCGCTTTCTCTGGCTCGCCCTGGCCACCGCCCTGTTGATCTGGGTGCTGGTGAGCACCCGTCGGGTGCTGCAGCGGGCTGATGCCTCCCACCCTGGCGAGAACTGAGGCCGCGCACCATGGCCGCTGAAATCCTCTGTGTGGGCACAGAGTTGCTGCTGGGCAACATCACCAACGGCAACGCCCGCTGGATCGCCGAACAGCTGGCGGCCCTCGGCATTGCCCACCATCGCCAGCAGGTGGTGGGCGACAACCGCGAGCGGTTGATCGCCGCCGTGCGCGAGGCCGCCGGCCGCTGCCGGCTGCTGATCACCACCGGCGGCCTCGGCCCCACCCCCGACGACCTCACCGCCGAGGCCATCGGCGCCGCCTTCGAGACGCCCCTGGCGGAGCGTTCGGAGGTGTGGGCCGACATTCAGGCGAAGCTGGCGGCGCGGGGCCGGCCGGTGACGCCCAGCCTCCGCCGTCAGGCCCTGCTGCCCGTGGGGGCGGCGCTGCTGCCCAATGCCACTGGTTCGGCGCCGGGGATGATCTGGCGTCCCGACCCCGCTGGGCTGCCATTCCCGGTGCAGGAGGGGTTCACGGTGCTCACCTTCCCCGGGGTGCCCAGCGAGATGCGGGCGATGTGGACCGCCACCGCCGTCCCCTGGCTGCAGTGCAGCGGCCTGGCGGAGGGGGTGTTCGCCAGCCGCATGCTGCGCTTCTGGGGGGTGGCCGAATCCAGCCTGGCCGAGCAGATGGCCGACCTGCTGGAGAGTTCCAATCCCACCGTGGCCCCCTATGCCGGCAGTGGGGAGGTGAAGCTGCGGCTCACCGCTCGAGGGATCCGCCAGGCTGAGGCCGAGGCCCTGCTGGCTCCGCTGGAGCGGGAGATCCGTGCCCGTGCCGGCATGGCCTGCTTCGGCGCTGATGACGATTCCCTGGCCTCGGTGGTGCTCGAGCGGTTGCGCCAGCGCCGCCAGACCCTGGCCGTGGCCGAGAGCTGCACCGGGGGTGGCCTGGGGGCTGCCCTGGCGGCGGTGCCGGGGGCCTCGGAGGTGTTTCTCGGCGGGGTGATCGCCTATGCCAATGCCGTGAAGCAGGGGCTGCTGGGGGTGCCAGCCGAGCTGCTGGCGGCCCATGGCGCGGTGAGTGATCCGGTGGCCCAGGCCATGGCCGAGGGTGCGCGGCGGGCCACCGGGGCCGACTGGGCCCTGGCGGTGACCGGCATTGCCGGCCCCGGTGGCGGCAGCCCTGAAAAGCCGGTTGGGCTGGTGCACATCGCGGTGGCCGGTCCTGATGGCTGCAGCAGTGAAGGGGTGCGCTTCGGATCCAGCCGGGGCCGCAGCTGGATCCAGCTGCTCACCGCCGGGGAGGCGCTGGACCGGCTGCGTCGCCGCCTCGATGCCACGCCCCAGGCCCGCTGACGGATGCCGCATCGTCCACCGTTCGCGATGGATCTCCTGTCCCGCACCCTGGGCTGGATCGCAAACTGCGACGCAGATAGTCTCGGTCGCCGGCACCGTCGCGAAAATGCGGTCTCTGGACAGGGGGCGCAAGTGGCTTCCTGTCCCCACGCCTTACCCGTCTCCGGCTTTTCCTGACCCCTTCTCCCCGTCGGTGCGCCGTCCTGGCCCACAGCTCTCTCTGACCGGAGCATGGAGCCGCTGAACTCCGCCCTCGCTCCAACCCTGCTGATCGTTGCCAGCCAGCCCTCCCTGGCGACCCCCTGGCTGGCTGGTTTCCAGGCCCAGGGGCTTCAGGTCGCCTGGGTGGATCCCGCCTGCATGGCTCCTGGGCAGACGCTTCAGGAGTCGGGGGCGGCCGATCTCCTCGCGCTTCTCCACCCCGAGGCCTGGCTGCTGCTGGAGGAGGAGTGGCTCACGCCCGTGTTGCAGTCCGACCAGCGGCGTGGACGCCAGACCCCTGTGCTGGTGCTGATTCCCCCTTCCGAGCTGGATCGCGCCCCGGAGCTGCTGCAGGCCGGCGCGGCGGATGTCTGGTCGCGGGAACTGCCCATGCCCCTGCTGGTCCGACGGCTGGAGGTGCAGATCCAGCTGCGCCGTCACCAGCGGGCGCTCGCCAAGCAACAGGGCCGCGACCGGATTGCGGCCGAGGCGGTGATCGCACCGATTTAGGGTGAGCGCTCGGGTCAGAAAGGGTCAGGGGTGAGCGCGGCAACGCTGTACGACAAGGTCTGGGATCTGCATCGCGTGGCAAAGCTGCCGGGCGGCTCCACCCAGCTGTTCATCGGTCTGCACCTGATCCACGAGGTCACGAGCCCCCAGGCCTTCGCGGCCCTGAAGGATCTCGGCCTCACGGTGCGCCACCCCGAGCGCACCGTGGCCACGGTGGATCACATCGTGCCCACCACCAGCCAGGCGCGGCCCTTCGCCGATCCCCTCGCCGAGGAGATGCTGGCCACCCTGGAGGCCAACTGCGCTGAGCACGCCATCACCCTCCATGGCATCGGCAGCGGCCGCCAGGGGATCGTGCACGTGATCGCCCCGGAGCTGGGCCTCACCCAGCCGGGCATGACCGTCGCCTGCGGCGACTCCCACACCTCCACCCACGGCGCCTTCGGCGCGATCGCCTTCGGCATCGGCACCAGCCAGGTGCGCGACGTGCTGGCCAGTCAGAGCCTGTCGATGAACAAGCTCAAGGTGCGCCGAATCTGGGTCGACGGCCAGCTGCAGCCGGGCGTGTTCGCCAAGGACCTGGTGCTGCACGTGATCCGCACCCTGGGGGTGAAGGGTGGCGTGGGCTACGCCTATGAGTTCGCCGGCCCGGCGATCAACGCGCTCTCGATGGACGAGCGCATGACCCTCTGCAACATGGCGATCGAGGGCGGTGCCCGCTGCGGCTACGTGAACCCCGACCAGACCACCTTCGCCTACCTGCAGGGGCGCCCCACCGCCCCCAGCGGCGAGGCCTGGGAGCGGGCCGTGGCCTGGTGGAGCAGCCTGGCCAGCGGCCCCGATGCCGTCTTCGACGACGAGGTGCGCTTCGATGCCGCGGCCCTCGCCCCCACGGTCACCTGGGGCATCACCCCCGGCCAGGGGATCGGCGTGGATGAGGCGGTGCCCACCCTGGAGCAGACGCCTTTGGAGGAGCGCCCCCTGGCCGAAGAGGCCTACCGCTACATGGATCTGCAGCCCGGCACGTCGATCGCCGGCACGCCGGTGGATGTGTGCTTCATCGGCAGCTGCACCAACGGCCGTCTGAGTGACCTGCAGGCGGCGGCGGCGGTGGCCCGGGGTCGCCAGGTGGCCCCCGGCATCAAGGCCTTCGTGGTGCCGGGCAGCGAGCAGGTGGCCGCCGCCGCCGAGGCCGAGGGGCTCGACCAGGTGTTCCTGGCGGCGGGCTTCGAGTGGCGCGAGCCCGGCTGCTCGATGTGCCTGGCGATGAACCCCGATCGTCTGGAGGGTCGGCAGATCAGCGCCAGCTCCTCCAACCGCAACTTCAAGGGCCGCCAGGGCTCCGCCAGCGGCCGCACCCTGCTGATGAGCCCGGCGATGGTGGCCGCCGCCGCGGTCACCGGCTGCGTCACCGACGTGCGTGAGCTGCTGCAGGCCTGAGCGCCCTGCCTGCCCCCGCCCCAGCACCGTTCCGGATCGTTTCTGCCCTTCCCCCGCCATGGCCAGCTCCGCCCCCTTCCCCTCCGGCCCGATCCGCCAGCACCGTGGCCGCGGCGTGGCCGTGGTGGGGGCCGACATCGACACCGACCGGATCATTCCGGCCCGTTTCCTCAAGTGCGTCACCTTCGACGACCTGGCCCGCGGTGCCTTCGCCGATGACCGCACCGAGCTGGCCAATGCTGCGGCGGGTCCCCATCCCTTTGATCGCGATGCGCACCGGGAGGCCTCGGTGCTGGTGGTGAACAGCAACTTCGGCTGTGGTTCCAGCCGCGAACACGCCCCCCAGGCGCTGATGCGGTGGGGCATCCGCGCCCTGATCGGTGAGAGCTTCGCCGAGATCTTCTTCGGCAACTGCCTGGCCCTGGGCATCCCCTGTCTCAGCGCTGAGCCCGACACCGTGCGGGCCCTGCAGGAGGCGATCGCCGCCGACCCAGGCGCCGAGCTCCTGCTCGATCTGGAGGCCCTGGAGGTGGAGCTCGAGAGCGAGTTCGTGGGCGCCAACCGCTGGCGGGTGCACCTCGATCCCGGCCCCCACCAGATGCTGGTGAGCGGCCAGTGGGATGCAACCGGCCAGCTGCTGGCCCACGATGGTGATCTGCGGGCCACGGCAGCCCGCCTGCCCTACCTGGCGGGCTTTGTCGCCGGCTGAGTGAAGCGCCGTGCTGCGGCCAACCTCAGGATTGGCCGGATCGGCGCGGGGGGGACTGCGGTGATGCGCTGGCTGGTCGGGGCACGAACGGGGTGCCGCCGCCACCGAAGCTGAAGTCGTTGAGCTTCACCCGGATGCCACCGATGCCGTCATAGGGGCTGTAGTAGATCCCCAGCTCATAGGAGCGCTGCTGCAGCTTGAGCTCCACGTAGGAGTAGCTCACATCGCCGTAGAAGCGGGAGTTGTTGTCGACATTCACCGTTGCGCCGGCCTCCAGCACCACGGGGCCGTAAAGCTGTTGGGCCGCGCGGAAGCTCACGGTGCGCAGATCGACGGCCCGGTCGAATCCGAAGGGGCTGAGGCCATCCCGGAGGGTGCCGCCGAAGAGCACGGCCACCTGGCTGTAATCCAGCCAGGGGTTGCGGAACCGTCCCAGGGTGAAGGATGGCCCTCCATAGAGGGTGAGGGTGTTCTGGCGGGCTCCCTCCTCGTAGCGGGCCAGGGACGTGGCCAGGCCGTAATCGAGGGCCAGTCCCGGTCGGACCGGCACGGGTGAGTAGAGCAGAGCAGGCAGGCTCTCCCGTTCCGGATCCAGTTGGGCTTCCCAGAGCCGCAGGGATCCCTGCAGGCCGGCATTGAACCGGGTGCGCCATTGGCTGTCGAGGTCTTCGCTGCGAAACAGGGCGGCTCGGTAACTGCCTCCCACGGCCCGCCAGTCCACAGCGACGGGGCCCAGGTAGGGGGTGCGGCGGCTTTCCAGAGCCGGATCCGTGGGATCGGGATTGAACTGGAGAGTGCCTCCCGCCTGCCCGCCGTAGGCATAGGCCACGGTCTGCAGTCCGAGGCTGCCGTTGTAGACCCGCTCGCGGTAGGCCCCGAACACCTGGGCTTCTGAGGTGGCATGGGCCGGCAGCCCGAGGGGTGTGCCGAGGTTGACGATGCTGCGGGTTCCCGCCGCCAGGTTGTCCGGGCTGAAGGTGGAGAGGCTGGTGTCCGCCTTCAGGCGGAACCGCCCCAGGGGGGCGTCGAGGGCAGCCACCAGGCCGAACAGATCCCCCGCCTTGAGATCCTGATTCACCCGGGGGCCCGCCAGGCTCTTGCCGGGGGCCGTGTAGCTGTCGGTGCGTCCCTGGATCGCCCGCTGCACCAGGAACTGGGGCTGGAGTTCCAGCTTGCCCTTCTCGCCGATGCGCAGGCGGGGGAGGTTGTAGCCCAGAAAGATGCCGTCCCGATCGCGCTGGTCGGTGTCGAGGGTGAGCTGCAGGGCTTCCTCGCCGATCGCTGCCCGGTTGACGCCGGGCACCGAGACACGATTGCTGAGCAGGATGCGGGTGCGGCCGGCGCGGATGCGGGTGATCCCGTCGGTTTCCACCTGGGCTTCCACCTGATACCCGATCGTCCACGACTGGGCGGGGGTGAACGGGTCGTTGGTGAAGGCCACCTGGGCGGCGGTCCAGCGGTTGTCGCGCACCGTGAGCCGGGTGGCCTGAAAGCGCAGGCGATTGAGCTTGCCCCGGCTCGGCTTGGGCCGGCGGATCACGCTGGCCCCCGTCGGCCGGCCGCCGGCGGAGTCGGTCTCCTCGTCGCTGTCGATCACCGCCACCAGATCGAGCTTGATCGAGGTGTCGACGCTCTGGCGGAACCGCACCCGCTCCACCCGCTGCGGCACCGGTTCGCCGCTGCTGGACACCTCCTGGGGGGCAGCCGGGGCATCGAGGGGCGGCAGCGCCTGGCCCAGGGCCACATCGGTGAGGGCCTGCTGCAGGCTCACCGGTCGGCCCGCCGGATCCGCCCCAGGGCAGCCGGGGGGGGGCGGCATGGTGGGCAGTGCCTCCCGTCGCGGGGGCGCCAGATGCACAACCTGGCGTTGGGCCGGATCGCTCTGCAGGGGCGGACAGGCAAAGGCGGAGGCCTCTGGCTCCACCGGGGCGGCCCCGCTTTCCTGCTGCGGTGAGCGCAGGAGCGTCAGGTCCCGGTTGACGCCTTCCTGGTCGACAACCCCATAGACGTCATCGAGTTCCCCGCTCCCCTCGAGCTGGCTGTAGCGCAGCCGGCTCGCCTGGAGCATCTGATCGCCCCGGTAAAGCCTCAGCTGGCCGCTGGCATAGACCGTGCGGGTGCGCTCGAGCACCTCAACCCGGTCGGCCCGCAGCAGCCAACCCTCAAAGCGGGCCTCCACATTGCCGGTGGCCACCACCTTCCCAGCAGCGCGATCAACGCTCTGGCGATCCGCCCGGATCAGCAGAAACGGGGACGCGGCAACGCTGGATGGGGTCGGCCCCAGGCTCGCAGCCGGATCGGCGAGGGCCCGGGGCCCCAAGCCACCCTGAGCCGCCAGCAGCAAGGCCAGCCCACAGAGGGGGGCCAAGTGACCGCTGGATGGCAGTTGCATCACGACGCGGCCACTGAAGCGACGCAAACCCTATGGCAGGGAATGCCCTGGCGTTCGGGCTTCAGTCTTCCAGGTCCTTTCGGCTCGGGGTGCGGCTGGGGTCGCTGGCCAGGAAGCCAAACACAAAGATCCCGATGAAGAAGAAAACGACCGAATAAACCGAGATCTTGAGAGCCAGCATGGTTCGGTCTCGCGGGAGACGGGCGGGTGACAGGGAGTGACGGGCCGTTCCCAGGGCCTGGTCGACCCTGCGGCAGCGGCATCATCCTATGGGACCCGGATGGCCATCCAACGATGACTGAGGCCCCAGCGCCCGGGCACTCTCACCAAATTGAAACGTTTCCCACCCCGGAGACCCTGGAGGAGGCCTGGGACCTGCGGCCTCTCTGGCACTGCCGCCAGCCGTCGGGCGACCAGGCGCCGGCCCTCCGTCACCCCTGGGGCGCGACCCATCGCCCCGACTGGTACGCCCGCGGTCTGGTGATCTGGCCGCGGGGCGGTCTCTGGATTGACCTGCGGCTGACCCTCCCCTGTCCCCCGGCCTGGCAGGCCGCCGGGGCCGTTCCGGCGGCCTTGAGGGCCCGGCTGGCCCTGCGCTGGTGGGCGGATGCGGCGGAGCTCTGGGTGGATGGGGCGCTGGTGCACCGCGGCGACCTGTTCGATACGGCCTGCCGCTGGGCCCTGCCCGAGCGCTGGTGGCAGGGAGAGGCTCTGGAGCTCCGCCTGCGGCTGCGCAGTCCACTCCATGACGACGGCGCCCTGATCTCCAGCCGGGTGGAGCTGGAACCGCTGGATCCCCGCGACCCCCTGGGGGTGCTCAACGGCCAGGTGCGGGAGCTGGTGGGCCTGCGCCGGGCCGCGGACCTGGCTGATCAGCCAGCTGCCGGAGCCGGCTTTCACGTGCTCGGCCATGCCCATCTGGATCTGGCCTGGCTCTGGCCGGTGGCCGACACCTGGCAGGCCGCCGAGCGCACCTTTGCCTCCGCCCTCGACCTGATCGGGCGTTTTCCCCAGCTCCACTTCGCCCACTCCACCCCGGCCCTCTATGCCTGGCTCGAGCAGCACCGCCCCGAGCTGTGGAAGCGGCTGCAGGCAGCGGTGGCCACGGGGCAGGTCGAGCCGATCAACGGTCCCTGGGTGGAGACCGACTGCGTGCTGATCAGCACGGCCTCGCTGCTGCGCCAGTTTCAGCTGGGCCAGCACGACAGCCGCCGCCGCTTCCCCGCCCTGGCTCACACCGTCGCCTGGCTGCCGGACAGTTTCGGTTTCGGGGCCGGTCTGCCGGCGGTGGCGGCGGCGACCGGGGTGCGCTGGTTCTGCACCCACAAGCTGGCCTGGAACGCCACCAATCCCTTCCCCCATCGCCTGTTCCGCTGGCGCAGCCGCTGCGGCGCCGAGGTGCTGGCCCTGATGACGGCGCCGATCGGCACCGATGGCGACCCGATCGCGATGGAGCGGGAGCGGGTGGCCTGGCAGGGGGCCACGGGCCTGGCCGAGGTGCTCTGGCTGCCCGGGGTGGGGGATCACGGCGGCGGTCCCACCGCCGAGATGCTGGAACAGCTGGCCCTCTGGGCCGACCATCCGGCCGCGGCCCCCCAGCGCCACGGCCCCCTGCGCGCCTACCTCGAGGGCCTGGAGTCCCATGGGGCCCGGCTGCCGGTATGGCGCGACGAGCTCTACCTGGAGCTGCATCGCGGCTGTGCCACCAGCCGTCCGGATCAGAAGCGCCACAACCGCAGCCTGGAGCGCCTGCTGCGGGAGGCTGAGCTGGCTCAGGTGCTGGCCGGCGTGCGGCTCGCCAGCGCCCCATTGCCCGACTGGCGGCCCCTGCTGTTCCAGCAGTTTCACGACATCCTTCCCGGCACCTCCGTGCCGGAGGTCTTCGAGCAGGCCGAACCCCAGTGGCGCGCGGCCCGGCGCCAGGCCCGGCAGCAGCGCGACCGGGCCCTGCGCGCCTGGCTGGGGGCTGGAGAGGGCGACGGGGCGGACCCTGGCGCCTGGTGGGTCGCCCAGCTGCAGCCGCTCCAGCCCATGCCGCGCACGCTGCGCCTGCCCAGCGGCTCCTGGTGGGCAGGCGGTAGGCGGCTCCCCGCCCAGCCGGCCCGAGCCGGGGGCACCTGGGTGCAGTTGCCCCCGCTGGCCGGCGTCCGTGCCCTGGCCCTCGAGCGGCAGGGCGGTGCCGGGGAGGGCCCCGCTCCTGTTCCTGAGGGGGCCGTGTGGGTCGAGGGCAACCGGGCCGGCAATGGGCGACTCACGGTCGTGCTGGGGCCGGCCGGTGTGGAGCAGCTCCTGGATGGGGCGGGTGTGCCGCAGTTGGCCGCCCCCCTCGACTGGTGTCGCTATGCCGATCGCGGCGAGTTCTGGGATGCCTGGGATCTGGCGGCTGACTACCGCGACCATCCCCTCCCCTGGCAGTGGCAGGGCGAACCCCGCTGGCAGGAGCACGGTCCGCTCTGTGCCAGCTTCAGCTGGCGAGGGGTCTGCGGAGCCAGTGCGGTGCGGTTGCAGGGGCGTCTGCTGGCCGGCAGTCCCTGGCTGGACCTCATTCTCAGTGTCGATTGGCGCCAGCGCCACGAACTGCTGCGGCTGGAGCTGCCCCTGGGACAGCTGGCCGAGCGCTGGGCTGCCGACACCAGCGGCGGGGTGCTGGAGCGGCCCGCCACGGCCCTGCTCCCCAGGGAGCGGGCCCGCTGGGAGGTGGCTGCCATCAGCTGGCTGGCCTCCTGCTCTGCCACCGGAGGCCTGGCTGTGTTGCTGGATGGACCCCAGGGGGTATCGGCCCAGGCCGATCGCCTGGGGGTGTCGCTGCTGCGGGCCCCCACCTGGCCTGATCCCGGTGCCGATAACGGCTGGCAGCGCCAGCGGCTGGCGCTCCTGCCCTGTGGGGGGGGCTGGAGGCCGGCTGGGATTCCCTCGATGGCTCAGGCGTTCCGCAATCCCCTCTGGCTCCGGCCCCGGGGCGGACGGCACCGGTTCGGGGCCGATGCCGATCCGACGGCGGCTCCGCAGCAAGGTCTGCCCCCGCTTCCCGAGGGGGTCGAGCTGCTCGGCCTCCGCAACTCCCCTGGGGGCGGCGGGGCCGTGATCAGCCTGGCCAACCTCACGCCCTGCCGTCAGCAGGTGGACCTGGGGGCCTGCTGGCGGGTGGGGGACCGGCTGGATGGGCTGGATCAGCCCCTGCGCCTGGTCGGCATGCCGCCAGCTCCCTCCCATGGGTTCCTGGAACTGCGCCCCTGGCAGCTGGCCAGCTGGCAGCTCAGGTCAGTTGGCGGAGCGCCTGACTGAGCGTCGTTGGATCGGGGCTCAGTCGTCGTGGTCGTCGAACGGATCGGTGAGGCCCTTGGAGGGTGGGCCGAAGGCCAGGTAGATCCCCATGCCCGTCAGGCCGAGCAGCACTGCCAGGACCGCGATCGCCACCGAGAGAGCAGGGGAGCCGGTGCTGCTGGGATCCATGGGTTCGGTGGAGGGTGCGTTCGGGAAGGGCGTTCCGGACGGGAGTCTGGAGACGGGGACGGTCGGGATGGGGGCTTGGGGCGGGCCCCCGGGTGACAAGTCCGATCACCCTGCATCACAAGTCCCGACAGGGGACTCCCGCCAGAGCGGGGATGGCCCTTACAGTAATCCGACCGATTCAACGCCTGAGAGGCCCCGGCAGCCATGGCTCAACGCACCCGTCTCGGCGACCTGCTGCGCCCGCTCAATTCCGAGTACGGCAAGGTCGTTCCCGGTTGGGGAACCACTCCGGTGATGGGCGTGTTCATGCTCCTCTTCCTGGTCTTCCTGCTGGTGATCCTGCAGCTCTACAACCAGTCCCTGCTGCTGGAAGGCATCAACGTCAACTGGAACGGCGCCGGCTGATCGGCACCGGTTCGGCAGTCCCCGAGGCGGTACAGCCGTCCCCCGACCCGCTGTACCTCTGACTCCATGAACTTCTTCGGCATCGGCCTTCCCGAGATGGCGGTCATCGCCGCCATCGGTCTGCTGGTCTTCGGTCCCAAGCGGCTGCCGGAGCTGGGTCGTACCCTGGGGCGCACCCTCAAGGGGTTCCAGTCCGCGTCCTCGGAATTCGAGAAGGAATTCCGTTCGGCCATCGCCACGGCCGAGGCCCCTTCTGCGGAAACGGCCGGTTTTGTCTCCTCTTCGGGGCCGGCCGCGCCAGCGGGTGGCCTGGAAGTCACGGCAGCAGCCAGTTCCGAGGAAGCCCCTGCGGCTACTCCGGCGCTGGATGCCGAGTCGCTCCCGCCGGACACTCCGGCCGGCTGAGGAGCGTGGCTGCGTTGAAGCTGGTCGTGGGTCTGGGGAATCCCGGCCCGAAGTACCTGGCCACCCGCCACAACGTCGGCTTCATGGCTGCCGAGCGCCTGGCCGCCGAAGGCGGGACTGGTTTTCGCCAGCAGTCCAAGCTTCACGGCCTGCTGGCCGAAGTGGGCGAGGGCGAGCGACGGCTGCGCCTGCTGATGCCGCAGACCTTCATGAATGACAGCGGCCGCTCGATCCGGGCGGCCCTCGACTGGTTTGGCCTGCAGCCCACTGAGCTGCTCGTGCTGGTTGACGACATGGATCTGCCCCTGGGCCGCCTGCGCCTGCGGGCCTCCGGCAGCGCTGGCGGGCACAACGGCCTGCGCAGCACCATCAGCCACCTCGGCACCGAGGCCTTCCCGCGGCTGCGGATCGGCATCGGTGCCCCAGCCACCGACCCGGCTGAGCGCAAGGCCCGCACCATCGGCCATGTGCTCGGGCGTTTCAGCAGCGCCGAGCAGCCCCTGCTCAACGACGTGCTCGCGGAGGTGGAGGCGGGAGTCGGTCTGATTCAGCGCCTGGGGTTGGAGCGGGCCGGGAACCGGCTCAACGGATTCCGGGCCCAGGCCGGGGTGGCCTGAGCCGATGGCCCGGCTGCCTGCGACGACCGCGCGCCTGCGGGTGCTCCACCAGAGCTTCAGCCAGCGCGTGCTCGAAGGGGAGGTGACGGCGGGCTCCTTCCACTGGACCTTCCGCTGGGCCTTTGACCGGGGAGAGCTGTGCGTGGAGCCTTCCCTGGGGAGGGCCCTCATCCAGGACGCCCTGCTGCGGTTCCTCCTGCGCATGGATTACCAGCTGGAGCCCGGCGGGGATTACGCCTTCACCGTGCGGGCCCGCTTCTAGGGCAGCTCCCGCCACAACGGCAACTGGCGATCCCGCTGGAGGGTGTGTCCCAGGTGGCGCTCCAGCAAGAGCTGGGCAACCACGTCATCGAGGTCGCGCGGGGGCAGCCGCAGGCCGGCCGGCAGCCAGCGCCGCCAGCTGCGGCTCCCTTCCAGTTGCCAGTAGCGATCCCGTGCAGCCAGGGTTGTGCCCCACTCCTCCACGGTGCACACCGGGCTGCCCAGATCCGCCAGCCTGGTCTGCCAGGGCGCACTGCCCGTTCCCGACCCCAGAATCACCCCCTGCAGGCCCTGATCGCTCCAGCGCCGCAGCAGGATCTCGCTGGCCTGGGGCGGGAGAATGGCCGCGGCCAGCACGCGGGAGCCGCTGCGGTCTGCCAGCACCAGGCCGCACTTGCTCCGGCCGGGGTCGAGCCCGGCCAGTCCTGCGCCCGGTTCCCGGCTGTCCCCGACGGCCTGGCTGGCCACACCGTTGATCACGGCCGGCGCGGTAGGCGGGGCCCATCGCTGCCGTTGCCTGTCAGTCGCAGCTCCACGGCGATGGGATCAGGGGTGTCGGCATCGCTGAGCGCCACGGCCTCCAGCTGCACCACCTGGCCACTGGGCCGCTCGGCCAGGCTCTGGGTGAGCTGGTTGAAGCGGGCCGCATCGAACTGAAGGCCGTCGACCAGGGTCCCATGGCGCTGGGCGCGGGCGTAGGCAGCAGCCAGGAGCAGGTTGAGGCGGCGGCCGATCTGGTCGGCATTGCGCAGATCCCCCTCCAGAGTCGTGCTGGCCAGCACGTCACCGGCCTTCACCACCTGGCGATTGGGCCGCAGATCGGGGAAGGCCAGCACCTGCTGCTCTCCGCGCAGGACGTTGGCAGCGGAGCGGATGCTCACCACCCAGCTGCCGGGGCGGCTGAGCATCTCCTCCAGCTTGTTGATGTCGCTGGTGGGCACCAGGAGGATCTGGCGTTTGGGGGGTTCCCCCGGTAACACCCGCCGGAAGGCGTTCAGGTTGGCCTGCTGCAGCAGGGCCGTGATCACCTCCCTGGCCTGGCTGGGACGCTCCAGCTTCACCTTGGCGCTGGCCAGGGCCTGGCCGCTGGTGAGCACCACATTGCCGCGGCGCAGGGCGATCAGGTTGGCCTCCAGGTCCTGCAGTTCCTGCGCTCCGGCTTCAATCCGCTGGCCCAGGGCGGCCAGCTGGCTCTCGGTGCGCCGGATTTCCGCATCCCGTCGTCCCACCTCGCGGCTGAGTCGCTCGCGTTCCGCCAGCAAACGGCTGCGTTCGGCCTGGAGTGGCGCCAGCTCACGGCGCAGGGTGGCGGCCTGGCGCTCGACCTGGGCCAATTCCTTCTGAATGCGCTGCTGGCCCGTCTGGGCCCGGGCGACCTCCGCCTGACTCGACTGCAGCTGGGCCTTGCTCGTGGCCAGTTGCTGGCGGCTGCGCTGGAGCCGCTCTTCGAGCCGATCCAGTTCGAACAGGCCGGTGCGCAGGCGCTCGCTCACCAGCAGCATCAAGCCCAGGGAGATGGCGCTGATCAGGCTCCCCGTGAGCACCGTGATCACCACGGCCGTGTGCCGGGGGCGCAGGTTGAACAGGCTCAGGCGCGCTTTTCCCACCAGGCTGCCGAGACGGTCGCCCAGGGTGGAGAGCACCCCACCCAGGATCAGCAGCGCCAGGATCAGCAGCCAGCCCGACACGGCTCTGCGCGGTTCGGCTCAGTATCCCCCGGCCGGGCGGGAATCGGACTCCTCGGCTCCTGCGCCCCCCGCTTCGTCTCGGCCGACGCCCTAGCTGAACCGCTTGGCCAGGGCAATCGGGTCGAACACCGTGATCTTCTTGCGATCGATCTGCAGCAGGCCCTCCTGGCGTAGATCCCCGAGCAGGCGGGTGATCGTCACCCGGGTGGAGCCGATGGCCTCGGCAATCGCCTGGTGGGAGAGGCGCAGATCGATGGTGATGCCTTCGTTGCCGGGCACGCCGAAGTCGCGGCAGAGCACCAGCAGGAAACTCACCAGTCGCGAGCTCATGTCCCGGTGGGTGAGCGTCTCGATCATCGTCTCGGTCTGCAGGATCCGGGACGAGAGCCCCTGCAGCAGCAGCAGACCGACGCTGGCGTCCTGCTCGATCGCCTTGCGCACCGAGGTAGCGGGGGCGGTGATCAGCTCCACCCGGGTGAAGGCGATGGCGTGGTAGAAGCGATCAGAACGCTGACCGGTGAGCAGGGACAGCACCCCGAACAGGCTGTTTTCCCGCAGCAGGGCCACGGTGATTTCCTCACCACTCTCGTAGACCCGCGACAGCCGTACCGCTCCCCGGCGCAGCAGATACACCCTCTCGGCCGGATCGCCCGGGAAGAAGATGGTCTTGCCGCGTTCGATGGTCTCCACGCTGCTGCCGATGAGGCCGCGGATCACTTCGATCAGGGTCTGGGTGCCCTGGCTGGCCGTGCCGATGCCCGTGACGGCGCCGGGAGCCCCCGTGCTGGGCGTGCTGGCAGTGCGGCTGAATCCGCGCGTGGCGCCGACCATGGAGGGGGCTGGCAGATGGCGGGACCCTAAGGATCGCCGGGGGCGGCCCCTGTAGCAATGCACACCCTTTGCTCTGCAGCAGCAGGGCGCGGCCCACCCTGCGGTGTCTCGGCAGCCGACCGCCGATCGACGCCGTGGCGGACGCCAGTACGCCTGTATCCACTAGGGATGGTGTGGAGCTGGTTGTGGTTCGGTCTGCGGCCGCTACATTCAGCCATGTGTCGCCAGGCCTCCATGACCGCCAGCCTGCCCCTCGGCATGGGTGCCGCCGGCCCGCGTCATGGTGTGCCCCATCGGCCGTCACCCCCGCCCCCGCCCAGTCACCTGCGCCTGGTGCCCCAGCCTGAGGGGCTGCTGCAGGTGCACACCGCCCCCTTCCGGGGCAGCTTCGGCACCGTGCTCAGTCAGGCCCTGCGCACGGCGGGCCTGGGCAGTCAGGTGCTGGTCTGTCAGTTCCTCAAGGGCGGCGTCGACCAGGGCGTGGCGGCGAGCCCGTGGCTCTGTGGTCGGCTGCGCTGGCTGAGGCCTGCCGTGCCCGCCTGTCTGGCGGAGCCCGCCACGGAGCACGATCCCGAGGTGCGCGCCGCCGTGCGCGAGGTCTGGGCCTTCAGCCGTGAACTGCTCCTCGACGCCGGCGTGGATCTGATGGTGCTCGATGAGCTTGGCCTGGCCGTGGAGCTCGGCTATCTGGATCGGGCCGAGGTGGTGGACGTGCTCCAGCAGCGCCCGGCCCAGATGGATGTCATCCTGACCGGGCCGGCCATGGGGCCGGAACTGATGGCGATGGCCGATCAGGTCACCCAGCTCCGTCGCGGCCTCTAGGCCGTCTGCCGATGCTCAAGAACGACCGCTGGATCAAGGAGCAGGCTGCCGCCGGCATGCTCGATCCCTTCCAGGAGCGCCTGGTGCGCCATCTCGATCCGGATGCGGCGGCCAGGCCTGTGCTCAGCTACGGCTGCTCCTCCTACGGCTATGACCTGCGCCTCTCGGCCCAGGAGTTCCTGATTTTCCGCCACGTTCCCGGCACGGTGATGAACCCCAAGCGGTTCAATCCCGCCAACCTGGAACCCGCCCCCCTTCACGAAGACGAGGACGGCCGCTATTTCATCCTCCCGGCCCACTCCTATGGCCTGGGGGTCGCCCTCGAGCGCATGCGGGTGCCGTCGAACATCACCGTGATCTGCCTGGGCAAGAGCACCTATGCCCGCCTGGGCATCATCGTGAACACGACACCGGCGGAGGCGAGCTGGGAGGGGCATCTCACCCTGGAGTTCAGCAATTCCTCCGGGGCTGACTGCCGCATCTACGCCGAGGAGGGGATCTGCCAGCTCCTGTTCTTCGAGGGAGATCCCTGCGACACCACCTACCAGGACCGGGCTGGCAAGTATCAGCATCAACCCGAGCGGGTCACCCTCGCCCGGGTGTAGGCCTAGGGGGCGAGCCGGGCCCGGTGCAGCCGGCTCTTTTCGTACCAGGCGGCGACCTGGGGAGTCCAGCTCTGCAGGTGGGGCCACATCAGGTCGCAGAGCGCCCGGATCTCCTCCTGGGCGTCGAGTTTGGCCCGCAGGTCGAGGAAGTGCAGGAAGGCCCGCAGCGAAAAGCTCACCACGAAGTGCTGCCGGTAGTCGAAGGGCAGGATGCCGCGGGCATGCTCCTCGGCATAGCCGGCATCCAGCAGGTCGCGGTACCGGTTGGCCGCGGTGCGGCAGAGATCGAGGTCGAGCTGCCGTTGCTCGGCGCTGTAGGTGTATTTCTTGCCCTGGCGGTCGCTGTAGTTCCCCACCGGCCGCAGGTAGAACACCTCCTCCAGCTCCAGCTCCCCATTGGCGGCCCGGCGGATGCGATCGCCCGTGTAGCGCATCGACTGCACGTCGAAGCTCACGCCCACCCGGTGGGTGCGGGCCTGCTGCATCACCGAGTGGGGGAACCAGCCCACGTTCAGGGTGATGCTCGGATGTTCCAGGGGGCCGTAATGGCCGCGCTCCCCGGCGAGCAGGTGCTTGACGCACAGCTCACCGGCCCGGATCTCATCGGGCCAGCTGGCTGGATCGGCGGCCACAAAGCCCTCGCTGTAGTCCTGGTGCATCGCGGCATAGATGCACTGCTGGGGATGGGGAGTGGCGCTGATGCAGGTGACCCGGAAGCGGGGATCCATGGGGGTGTGTCGGGGGTGGGCGGTGCAGGGATCGGTCCCGGTGGGGTGGCCGGTCCTCAGCCGTGGCTGCGGGGACCGGCGGCGGGGATGACGGGGGCCAGGGCCAGATTGCTGGTGGCCCCCACCCCCGCCAGGGCCGGCAGGGGCTCGTTGTTCACCAGGGCGCGCGCCAGGCTCTCCAGCTCTGTGGCGCTGCGGGCGCCGATGGAACGGCCGATGGCGGTGCCGGTGCGGTCGAACAGCTCAAGCTGGGGGATGCCGTTCACCGCGTAGCGCTCCACCTCCGGCTGCCAGCGGGGATTGTCGACATTGAGCAACACCACGTTGAGCTGCTGGCGGTAACTGCTTTCCACCGAGTCCATGGCCGGGGCCATGCTGCGGCAGGCCTCACACCAGTCGGCGTAGAACTCCAGAATCGTCGGATGGCCATTGCCCAGGGCCACGTGGAGATCGGGGGAACGTCGGGCCAGGGCTTCCAGGGGCGCCTGGGGTTGGAGGCCCCCGCGCAGCCACAGCACCGTTGCTGCCAGCACGGTGGCGATCACCAGCAGGATCAACCGCTCGCGCTGTCCGGGTCCGGCCGCTGGGGCGGGGCTGCTCATGGTCGAACGGGGTGGGATGGCCCAGTCTGTGGGCACTCTGCCAGCGCTGCGTGAGCCTGGAGAGGAGTCGGTGCCATGAAACGTCGTCTCACCCTCCATTTCCCCCGTGATGCGGTGCATCTGCCGATCACCTATCGCCTGGCGGTCGATTTCGACATCGCCGCCAAGATCCTGCGCGCCCAGATCGCGCCCAATCAGAGCGGCACGATGGTGGTGGAGCTCTCCGGTGACATCGATGAGCTGGAGGCTGCCGAAGCCTGGCTCGAGGCCCAGGGCCTCGCCCTGAACAGGGCCCCGGGCCAGATCGTCATCGACCGGGAGCGGTGCGTCGACTGCGGCATCTGCACCAGCGTCTGCCCCAGTGGGGCCCTCAGCTGCTCGGCACCGGCTTGGCAGTTGGCCTTTGATGCGCAACGCTGTCTGGTCTGCGAGCAGTGCATCCCCAGCTGTCCGCTCGCCGCCATTGCCCTGGTGCTCGATCCCAACCAGTGATCTCCGCCCTCCTGCGACTGCTGGTGCTGCCGCTGCGGGCGCCCCTGCTGCTGTTGCTGGTGCTGATCGCGATCTACGAGGGCATGCACTGGAGCACCTCCTCCACCCAGCTCTCGCTGGAGTGGGTGCTGGAGTGCCTGCAGGCCGTTCTGGTCGTGCTGATCTGCACGATGCCCGATCTGCTGCTGCAACGGGTGTCCAGCGTGATGGCGGCTAGCCGGGTGATGAGCCTGGTGATCACCCTGCTGGTGGTGACGATCGGCGGTCTCTATCTCCTGCACCTCAAGGTGCTGGCCAATGTGTTGATCCTGGCCTGTGCCGTCCTGCTGGCGCGCCTCGACCTGGCCCGGGTGCGCGTGGCGCCCCCACCCCTGGTGCTCTCCGGTTCGCTCACGGCGCTGGTGCTCAGCGGGGCTGTGGTGGGGAGACTGCTGGTGCGCTGAACTCCCGGCAGCCCGGCGGCCGCGCCGCGCCCATGCTCCAGCGGTTGCCCAGCACCTTCTTCACATAGAGGCGTGTCTCCGGGTAGGGGATCGCCTCCACCCAGAGCTCCGGCTGTTGCTGCAGGCGGGCATCAATCCAGCCAGCCACCGCCCCTGGGCCGGCGTTGTAGCTGGCCACGGCCAGCAGGGGGTCGCCCTGCCACCGGGCCAGCAGCTGGCCCAGGTAGCGGGCCCCCAGGGTGGCGTTGCGGCTGGGCTCCTCCAGTTGGCTGCCGCTTAACGGCTCCCCGGCCACTTCCGCCGCCGTGGCCGGCATCAGCTGCAGAAGTCCCACGGCCCCCACCGGGGAGCGCACGCTGGGGCTGAACCGGGATTCCTGTTTGGCCACGGCCGCCAGCAGGCTGGCGTGCACACCCTCTTGCCGGCTCGCCTCCTCCAGCTCCTGGGCATAGGCCGGGGTGTGCAACTCCCGTTCCAGGACGCGCGCCAGCCGGCACTGGTCCGGTGGCAGGCGCAGGCTCGCGAGTTCCAGCTGCCCCAGGCCGATCCAGTGGTCGCCGACGCCACGCCGCAGCCGGCCTTCCACCAGCAGCTGCTGGGGGGAGAGCCCGTTGCTCCCGCCCGTGTGCACGCGCCAGTGTTCCCACGCCTCCAGCGGCTGGCCGAGCCGCCACAGCCGGTCGATGGAGGGCTCTCCGCTCTCCAGCGGGTGCCAGGAGGCCTCCGCTGTTGCGGCGAGCCCGGCGTGGGCCGCGGCTGGTCCGCCGTCGCGGCTGGACTCCCCAGCCTGTCCGAGGCGCACGGCGGCGCGCCAGCCGTAGTAGCCGCCGGGATGCACCTGCAGGAGCTGCTCCCACCGCCGCCGGGCGTCGCTGCGTCGCCCGAGCTCCCACTCCGCCAGGCCCAGCCAGAACAGGCGGCGCGCCTCCAGCACCGGCGGCAGTGCCCCGGCGAGGCTGGGCTCGCCCAGGAGGAGCAGCACCTGATCCCAGGCGCCCCTCAGGGCCGCCCGCCGCGCCTGCTCCCACTGCAGGCTCCAGCTGGCTGGATCCCCGGGCCAGCGGCGGAGCACGGCCAGCGAGGCCCGGGGATCGTCCGAGGCGAGGGCGCGCCGGGCCTGGGCCGGTGCCGTGGCCTGCAGGGAGGCGGGCAGCTGGGCCAGGGCCGCCAGGCTGGAGGCTGAGCGTTCCTCGCCCAGCAGGCGCACGGCCTCCAAGGCCTCCGGGCTGCTCGGGTGTCGCCGGGCCAGCCCCACCAGGCGGGCTTCCGCCGCTGCTTCCTGGGAGGGGTCGCGCAACAGATCCCGGGCCAGGGCCAGTTCGGTGGAGCTGCTGCCGCTGCGCGCGCCCAGGCAGGCCTGGGCCTCCTTCAGTTCCCCCAGCCGGGCCAGGCTGCCCGCCAACCGGTCGCGCTCGTCGGCCGTGAGCGCCGGGCGGTTGCTCAGGCAGCGCTCCCGCATGACCCCAGCGGCCCCGGGCCAGCGCTCCCCCCATCGGGCGAGATGGAGGGCGCCGCCGCTGCCGGCTTCCACCGCCGCGGCGAGGGCGGCCGGATGGGCTGGAAAGCGCTCCAGCAGCTCCCGGCGCAGGGGGGGGCGATTGCGGCCCAGAGCGTAGAGGGCATCGGCGCTGGCCGGATCCTCCGGGAAGCGACGCAGCAACTGGCTCCAGAGGCGCTCGGCGCCGGCCTGCTCCCCGAGCCGCTCGGCCGCCTGGGCATCGCGCTTGAGCACCAGCGCGGCGAGGGGATCCCGTCCCCAGCCCTGGTGGCGCAGCAGCTGTCGCTGGCGTTGGGGGTCGGATTCGCCGCTGCCACCGGACCGCTGCAGCAGCAGCAGTGCTGCTTCCCGCCGGCGCAGGGGGTCGGGGTCGAGCCTCCAGCTGCGGCCGAGGGCTGCCGTCGGGGTTCGGGGGGTGAGGGCGGGGCGGAGCTCCAGCAGCTGGCGCCCGAGCAGCAGCACACCCGCGCTGCCCGCACACACGAGCGCCAGCAGCAGGGGGAGACGTCGCAAGGGTGCCAAGGGCGGGACTGACCGGCATTCTGGAGACCCGGAGCGGTGTTCATCCCTGTGCGCTGGCCAGCCCTGCCCCCCGAGCTCAGCCGTCTCCCGGGCAGTGGCCAGCGGCTGCGGGCCCTGCGGGTGCTTGCCCTGGCCGGTGGGGTTGTGCTGTTGCGTCCCTGGGGCCCCTTCAGCGCTCTGCCGGGCTGGGTGGTGGGAGCTCTGTTGCTCTGGGCCGTGCTGGAGCTGGTCGGCTGGATCTGGTGGCCCCGTCGCTGGCGCTGAGCGGCGGGGCACCGGGAGGCGGGCTCCCCAGCCGGGCCACGTAGCCTGCTCACACTCCGATCCATGCCATGTCTGCGTCCCACGTCGCGCCCGGGGGCAGCCCCATCGGCGGTCCGCTCGGCGACGCCGTGGCCGGTTTCGGCACGGACGGCATCCGTGGGGCCGTGGGCACCCAGGTGACCCCTGCCCTGGCGTTGCAGGTGGGCTACTGGTGCGGCGCGGTGCTGCCGCCCGACGGACCGGTGCTGATCGGCATGGACAGCCGCAGCAGCGGGCCGATGCTGATGGCGGCCCTCACGGCCGGCCTCACCGCCGCCGGTCGGGAGGTGTGGCAACTGGGCATCTGCCCCACGCCGGCGGTGCCCGGGGCGATCCGCCGCTGCGGGGCCGCCGGTGGCCTGATGGTGTCGGCCAGCCACAATCCGCCGGGAGACAACGGCATCAAGGTGTTCGGCGCCTCCGGCGCCAAGCTCAGCCCCCAGCAGCAGCAGGCGATCGAGGCCGGTCTGGCTGGTCAGGTGCCGGCCCCGGCCTTCCACGGCACGGGCCAGGCCCGGGATCGTGCCGACCTGCTGGAGGAGTACCGCAGCAGCCTGGTGGCCAGTGTCGAGGGTCGCCGTCTGGATGGCTGTGCGGTGGTGCTCGACCTCTGCCATGGCTCGGCAACGGCCTGCGGGGAGGCGGTCTTCCGGGAGCTCGGAGCCGACGTCACCGTGCTCCATGGCCAGCCCGATGGCGCTCGGATCAATGTGGACTGCGGCAGCACCCATCTGGCCGCCCTGCGCCAGGCGGTGCTGGAGCGTGGGGCGGCCATGGGCTTTGCCTTCGATGGCGATGCCGACCGCATGCTGGCCGTCGACGGCCAGGGCCGGATCGTGGACGGCGATCAGATCCTCTACCTCTGGGGGAGCGCCCTGCTGGAGGCCGGCGACCTGCCCGAGCAGCGCATCGTCGCCACGGTGATGTCCAACCTGGGATTCGAGCTGGCCTGGAAGGCCCGCGGCGGGGTGCTCGAGCGCACCGCGGTCGGCGATCAGTACGTCCACCGGGCGATGGAGGAACTGGGGGCGGGCCTCGGGGGCGAGCAGTCGGGCCACATCCTCTCGGCGCGCCACGGCATGAGCGGCGACGGTCTGCTCACCGCCCTGCAGGTCGCCACCCTGCTGCACGCCCAGGGCCGCAGCCTGGCCGACTGGCTGGAATCGAGCTTCCGCCCCTATCCCCAGACCCTGGTGAACGTGCGGGTGGCCGACCGCGAGCGGCGTCAGCAATGGCAGCAGTGCGAGCCGCTGCGCCGCGTCGTCGAGCAGGCGGAAGCCGAGATGGAGGGCCAGGGCCGGGTGCTGGTGCGCGCCAGCGGCACCGAACCCCTGTTGCGGGTGATGGTGGAGGCGGCGACCGATGCGCTCGTGCAGCACTGGGCCGGCACCCTGGCGGCGGCGGCCGAGGAGCACCTCAACGCGGCCTGACCTGCTGCCTGAGGCGCTCGACGATGAAGCGCTGCACCACCTGCAGATGCAGGTACCGGCGCTGGAGCTGGGACGGCAGGGTGGGGAAGTCGGCCACCACCCGGCGGCAGTTCACCTGACCACAGCGGCAGGGCATGGTCCAGTGGTTCTCCCACATGGTGGTGGAGTAGTAGTAGCGGATCTCTTCGCCGGCGCGGATCGACCGCAGGGCCACCAGCTGTCGGTCGTTGCGGACGCCGGCATTGGGCAGGCAGGAGTGGTTGGCGTACACCCCGGGAGCGCCGAGGTCGAGGTAAAGGCTGTCATCGATCTGGAGGGCGTTCGCCTCCAGTTCCCCCTTGGCGAGCATCGCCTCGAGGCTGAGCTCGGGACCGCTGAATTCCAGGATCTCCTCCCCCTCGGCAAACGGCCGGACCGCAAACAGTCCCAGGCCGAACTCACAGGGGCGAACGCTGACCTGGGGTGGGTGCCGATCCGCGGTCATGGCTGAGGGGTGGCGGCCGATCAGCATGCCGGGGCTGGCCGGCGCGCGCTGTCCAGCACGGCCTCCCCGGACTGGCCGAAGATCCAGGCGCCGGCGTCGCAGAGGAAGGGCCTGGGGCGCGTCATCAGATGGCCCTGGGCGATGGAGATCCCGGCCTCCTGGAGTTGCAGGAGTTGCTCCACATCTTCCACTCCTTCAGCGATTGTCTGAAAGCCGATTTCCTTGCTCAACTCCACCACGAACTGCACGACGAGGTTGCTGGCTTTGTCCTGGGATGACTTGCGGATGAAGCTCTTGTCGATCTTCACGTAATCCAGGGGCAGATCGCGCAGATAGCCGAGGGAGGTCATGCCGGTGCCGAAATCATCGAGAGCCAGGCGAAAGCCCAGCTGACGCAGTTTTTTCATCGCTCCCACCGCTTCTCCAGGGTTGCGCAGGGCCGCCTGTTCGGTGATCTCCAGGCAGAGCGTCCGTGGATCGAGACCATGGCTGTCCACGATCCGGTCGAGGGTCTGCACGAAGGTGGGCGCAATCAGGGTGTCGGGGGTGATGTTGATCGCGCAAACCAGCTCCGGGTTTGCCTTCGGCCCCTCCGGCCATTGCAGCAGTTCGCGGAGATTGGCGCAGGCCAGCTCCACGATCGTCTGGTCTAAGAGGGGAAGACTGCCGCAGAACTGGGCGGCGTCGATGATTTTCTCCCGCCAGTAGGGCTTGCCGGTGTCGGGATGACGGATCCGGCAGAGCAGCTCCACATAGGTGGCGGGCAGCAGGCTGCCGCGGTTCAGTTGCCAGGCGTGCTGGGCATGCAGCTCGAGGCGCCGATCGTGGATGGCCGTGATCAGTTCCTGGTTGGCCTGCTGGATCGCCAGGTAGCTGCTGGTGCTGCCCTTGGCATCACCGAAGAACTGGTAACCATGCCCCCCCTCCACTTTCACCACCGAGCAGGCCAAGCTGGCCTCATGAAGGGCCCGGTTGCTGTTGCCATCCTCGATGATCGAAGCACCGATGCTCACGGTGATGTTGAACGGCTGTCCGTTCAACTCGATCTTCAGATCATTGAGATGCTGGCTGAGGCTGGAGACCTCCGAACGCAGGGCGGCGCTGCTGGTGCCAATCAGAATGCAGGCGAATTTGTCACCGCCAACACGGGCGATGGCGCTGCTGCTGTGGATCGCCTCCTGCAGGCGCTCGGCGAAGGTGCACAGCACCTGGTCGCCCAGCCCTTTGCCCAGGCCGTTGTTGATCAGCGAGAAGTGATCCAGATCAATGTGGGCGATGGCCTGGGTGAAGCCGGGGAAGCGCCGGCTCTGGCTGGCCATCGCCTGCGCCAGGCCTGATTCACTCAGCAGACCGGTGAGCTCATCGTGGTTGCGCCGCTGTTCCAGGTCGCGACTGGTCTGCAGCCTGGCGCGCTGACTGCGCCGCTCCAGCAGGCGGTAGCGGCGCCCCTGGCCGTAGGTGCGCAACTGGATGACCAGCAGCAGGGCGGTGGCCGCCAGGCCGAGTCCGACGATGGCGCGCAAGGCCTCCAGACGCTCCCGGGGCTCGCGCTCGATCACCAGCTGCATCGGTGTGGTGCCCTGCCAGCGCTTGAGGGGCACCGTCACGTGCAGTGGGGCGAGGGGGTTGAGACGCCGGGCCGGTGCCTCGCCGTAGAACTCCCGCGTCACGCCCAGGGCCCGGTTGAGGGTGTCGCTGTCCTTAAAGGACACATCCTGGGTGTCCAGGGGCCGCACGAACAGCAGGCGGCCGGAGGGCCCGGCGCTGCTGTCGGTGGAGCGCACCGGCTGGGCCGAGAAAAGGAAGGGGCGGCCCTCGAAGCGGGCCAGGAAAGTCCCGGGCTTCAGGGGTTCCCCGGAGGGGATCTGTGTGCGGATCTGGCTGCTCTGGGCTGAGCTGAGGGGAACCGGCTGCTGCTGGTTGAAGTCCCAGGTGGTGCTGGAGTGAATCGCGCCTTGCCGGTTGAGCGACACCACGAAGGGTGTGCGGGTGAAGCTGTACTGGTTGTATTGATCTTTGTAGTAATCGGGGTTCTGATTCAGCAGGTGATCGTGGGTCTCGTTCCAGATCGCCCAGTCGAGCGTTTCAGCTTCCAGGTTGCGGGCGATCTGATTGATCTTCTCGTCGACAAACCGGCTGAGCAGATCGTTATTGAAGCGTTCACTGTTCAGGGCGCTGGCCAGGATCACGCCACTGCTGATCAGCGTCGTGCCCAGGACCGCGGGCACCAGGCCCCGTGGCAGTCGCTGCCGGCGCAGATCCCGACGGCAGCGGCGCCAGCGCCAGTGGGAGGCACCGCGGGTGTTCAGCAGGTGGTCCAGTACCATTCCCTTGGTAGTCACCCCTGCTGGCACGCTAATTATGCGCGCCCTCTCCGGTGTTGGCCAAGCGCGGGTGACAGATCCCTCAGGCGGCGGGTTCGGATGCGGGCTGGTGCTGGCAGAGGGGCACGAGCTGCTCCAGAGCCAGCAGCACGGCCCCATGGCAGGCGTCGTGGCCGGGGGGCACCAGCCTGGCGCGGGGCAGGCGGGCGGCCAGGTCGGCGCTCCAGGCCTGGCGCAGGCTGGCGAGATGGGCCATGGCTCCGCCGACCGCGGCGACCGGAGGCTCCGCCAGGGCCAGGGCCGCGGCCACGCCGGCCACCAGCTCCACGAGGCCGGCGGCGGAACGCTGGATGATCGCGCCGGCAGCCGGATCGCCGGCGAGGGCCAGGCGATCCACGGCGGGGGCCAGGGCCGCGAAGCCGGCTGGGCCGAAGTCGGCCTGCACCACCCGGGCCTTCAGGGCCTGGGGGTCGCTGATGCCCAGGGCGCTCCAGAGTGCCTGGAGCAGGGGCGTTTCCGGTTCGCGCCCGTCGGCCATGCGCACGCTGGCCATCAGGCCATCGCGGCCGATGTCCATGGCCGAACCACGGCCGTCGAGCAACCAGCCCCAGCCCCCGCAGCGGTGTTCCCGGCCGGCCGCGTCGCGCCCGGCGGCGATGCAGCCCGTGCCACTGATCACCAGAATCCCCGCCCCGTCGGGAAACGCGCCGCGCAGAGCCGTGCGTTCGTCCCCGCGCACCACCAGCCGCTCCAGGGGCAGATCCAGGGCAGCGGCCGCCAGTTGCCGGCCCTGCAACTCCACCGGGCTGCCGGCCTCGATGCCACTGGCACCCACGCCGGCGGCAAGCAGGGGCTGGCGGGCGTCCTGGCTGGCTCGCGCCGTGGCCAGGCTCAGGCGCAGGGCGGCTTGAAACCGCTCCTCGCCCCCCGGGGCGGCCAGGTGACTGACGCCGGGACCCTTCCCCTCCCCCACGGGCACCAGCTCCCCGCTGGCCCGCTGTTCCATCAGCCGGCAGGTCGTGTGGGTCTGGCCGGCATCGAACCCGGCGATCAGGGGCGACATGGGGAGTCAGGAACGCTGGGGGGCCGCGGCGAGGGTCGCCAGGCAGAACCAGCCACTGAGCTGCACCTCCGGCCGGAAGAAGATCGTGTCCGTGAGCCCCTGCACCGCCAGCGCCGCGATCACGGCCAGCACCCCCAGGGCCGGCAGGGCGAACGGACCATCGCCGCGCCAGAGCACCAGCCCGCGGCGCACGCTGGCCACCACCAGTCCCACTCCCACCAGCAGCCCCGGCACCCCGGCTTCCACCAGCAGCTCCAGGGGGATGGAGTAGGCGCTCAGGGCGTTGAACTTGGGCTGCTGGTAGAGGGGGTAGATGAGGTTGAAGGCATCGTTGCCGGGACCGATGCCCAGCCAGGGCCTGGCCTGGATCATGTCCAGCGCCGCCATCCACACGTTGATGCGGAAGTTGTTCGAGCTGTCGCCGCGGCCGGCCACCAGGCTCAACACCCGCACCCGCAGGGGCTCCAGCTGCCACACCAGCACGGCCAGCAGCACCGCGCCCCCGAGCAGCACCGCCAGGGGCACCACCCGGCGCCACAGGGGCGGCCAGCGGCGGGTGGCCCGCACGGCCAGCAGCACCACCACCACGGCCGCGGCAGCGACCAGTCCCATCCAGGCGCCCCGGCTGTATGTCAGCACCAGGGCCGCCGTGCCCAGCAGCAGATTGGCCAGGGCAAAAAGGCGGGGCAGCGGGCGGTGCCAGCGCAGCAGGGCCACCAGGGCGAGGGGCAGCACGGGCAGCAGATAGCCCGCCAGCAGGTTGGGATTGTCGAGGGTGCTGTAGATCCGCGCCGTGCCACTGGCCACGGAATTGGGATCGGCCCAGCGGGCCAGCTCACCGGTGTCGGCGTAGAGCTGGCGGATGCCCACCACGCTGGTGAACAGGCTGCCGGCCAGCAACGACCCGACGATGCGGTCCCACCAGCGCGGTGCCGCCTGCAGCACCTCCTGCATCAGGGCGTACACGCCCAGGTAGCTGGCCAGCTTGAGCAGCCCCTTCAGCGCTGCGGTCGGCACCGGTGAAAACCCAGTGGCCAGGAGCGCCACGGCCAGGATCGCCAGGATCCAGGCATTGATGGGGCCAAGCCCGCCCCGGGGGAGGCGCCGCAGGGCGATCAGCAACCACAGCCAGCCGCTGGCGAGGATCAGCAGGCTCAGTCCGCTGCGGCTGATCAGCGGCAGGCCCGCCATCAGGGCGCAAAGCACCAGGCCGCCCAGGGGCACCAGCCGCTGGCTGAGGGGGCCGGCAGGCCAGCCCCGCAGCAGACCCTGCCAGCGCAGCAACAGGGGTGGAGCGAGGGAAGCGGCGGATTCGCCCACGGGGGACCGGACTGGCGTCAGCCGGGATTATCGGCGGCTTCCAGCGTCGCTTCCAGCGCATCCAGCGCGGGGAGGGGGGCTTCGTTGCGTAGGTAGAGCACCCGGTACACGGGCAGGCCTTGCTGTAGCACATGGGTCTCCCGCTCGGTGGGCACCGGCAGGGGGTTGTGCTCCCGCCAGGGCCGGGCATCGGCCGGGGGGCGCTCAAAGCAGCCACTGGCCTCCACCAGGGCCACCATCGGCTCAATCACCGCCAGCACGTCGCTCTGCAGGAACAGCTCCCGCCCGGGCGCCAGGGCGGCGGCGATCGCCTGCAGCAGGGGGGGCTGCAGCACCCGGCGCTTGTGGTGCTTCTTCTTGAACCAGGGGTCGGGGAACTGGATCGTGACCCGTTCCAGCTGGCCCGCAGGCAGTGCCGTCAGCCAGTCCTGGAGGCTGATGTTGGCGTTGCAGAAGAGGTAGTGCAGGTGCCCGAGGCCGAGGGCCTGCCGGTCGGCTTCGGCCGCTTCCACCAGGGCGCGCCGGATCTCCACCCCCAGGTAGTTGCGCTGGGGTTCGGCCTGGGCCAGGGCGAGCAGGAAGCGGCCACGGGCTGAGCCGATGTCCAGGTGGATCGGTTGCTCCGGCTCGCGGAACAGCTCGTCCGGCGGGGGCAGGGGCCTGGGTTGCTGAAAGAAACGGCTGAGGGGATTGACGTGCTGGCGCACCATCAGGGGAGCTCCTCGCACCCGCTGGTGGCGGCTGGCTGGTCGGGGGCTGCCGCTTGTCGGGGCACGACAAAGGCCCAGCTGGCGGTGTAACCGTGCAGGTGGGTGGTGCCTCCCACCGGGCCGATCTCCCCGTTGCAGAAGGCTCCGGTGACCGGCAGATCGGGAAACCGTTCCTGGCAGAGCCCCACATCGCCGTCGGCGTGGCCGTAGAGGCCGCTGCCCCGACCCAGGCAGGCAAACAGCAGAGCCGCCAGGGGCTCGGGCTGTCGGTGCTGCTGGCGCACGAGCAACTGCCGCAGCTCCTGGCGCGAGGCCTCGCCGTCCCGGAGCTGAAACTGCACCTGTTGGCCGACCCGCATGCGCTCGGCCACGGCGACCGCGCCATTGCGGGGATCCACCCCCACCAGGTTGCGCACGAGGAAGGCGCTGGTTCCCTGCTCGCTGCCGCTCTCCAGGCTGAAGCTGTTGCGGCCCACCCCCAGGAACAGGGAGTGTTTCACCAGCTCCCGCTCGGCAGGGCTGAGATCGGTGAGGATCGCCTGCAGCGCAGCCACGGGAGTGTTGCGGCGATTCCCTTCACTGAGCTCCAGCACCACATTGCGCTGGGCCTGCTCCACCTCGAACACCGGGCCGATCGGCCGGCACCCCTGGGCGACGACGGGATCCAGCCCCCAGGCCCCCTCGATCAGGCAGCCCACTGCACCGCTGCACACCCGCTCCTCGAACAGCAGGGAGCCATGGGGGGCGCTGTGGGGCGTCGCGATCCCCCCCACTTTGCTTGCGGATGGGCAGGCGTAGTCGAGGCCGGCGATCAGATCGTTGATGCCGCTGAAGCTGGGATCGATCCAGAGCAGCATCGAGGTGCCATCGGCGGCTGCACCGTCGCCGAGCAGGGCGCGCCAGGGTTCGGCCGGGCCGTCGAGATCCGGGAGCTGCTGGGACTCGATCACGAACGGCTGGATCCGGGTCTCCGGCAGGCGCAGCAGCACCAGGCTCACGGCCGGCTGCTGCTCCAGTTCCCGGGCGGCCGTCCCCGGTGCCGTGCCGACCACGCCGCCCCCCAGGCAGCCGAGCCAGTGCTCGGCCTGCAGCCGTTGGCGCAGCAGGGGCAGCAGGCGGGGCAGGTCGCTGGCGAAGCTGGCGGAGACGAAGACCAGGGCCAGATCGGCACCGGTGCTGCCCCGAAGCTGCTGCTGCAGGGCATCGACGCAGGCCTCGAGCGACGTCTCACTGGCCAGGGCTGTGCGACACCAGGCCTGGGGGGCGCTGGGACGCCGGTTCAGCCAGCTCGGCAGGGAGAAAGCAGCCATGTGGTGGAACCTATCGCCTGCAGGGGGGTGCGGATAATGGCGACTTCCCGTACCGCTGCCGTGCCGGACCTGCTCTATCGCTCGTTGGTTTGGCTCGATCTGCGCGTGGGCGTGCTCGTGGCTGTGGCCATGCCCCTCGTGCTGCTGGCGTGGGCAGCACTCCGCCGCGAGCGGGCGCTGCTGCGCCTGCTCGGGATCTATTGGAAGGTGGCCAGCCTGCTGCTGGTGGCCAATCTGCTGCTGAGCGATCGGCGCCCCCTGGGCTTCCTGGTGCTGGTGATCGCCCAGCTGCTGGTGGTGGTGAGCGTGTGGCTGTGGGTGGATCTCAATGAGGAGCTGGCTGATCTGCCCCCCTGGCGCCCCTTGCCGCTCACCCTGCGCATCTGGCGCTGGAGCCTCACCTTCTGGGGGCTGATCGGTGCCGGCTTCAGCGCGACGGCCCTCGGCTGTTTCGATGCGGCGCGCATCGCGGGCCCGCGCTGTGCTCCCTGGCTCCAGCCCCCGCTCGTTCTGCACGAGCACCTGGAGACGGGATTCGATTTCGTCTTCGGTGGCGAGTGGACGCCAGCTGTGGCGGCCTTCATCGGTTACGTGGGACTGGTGGGCTATGCGGTCGGCCTGCTGCAGTGGCTGCTGGTGCGCCTGCCCAAGCTCGGCCGGGTTGCCGGCGACTTCTGACCCCATGGCCCTGCCTGAAGACGCCATGGCTGAGCCCCTGTCGATCGAACGGCTGGAGCTCTGCAGCCGCAGTCGCCCTGACCGGGTACTGCGCCTGTCGGGGCGACTGGAGGGCGAACCCTATGAGCTGCTCATCTACCGAGGGTTCTCCAGCAGCACCACCCACCCCACCGCCTTCGACCCCGACCACCCAGTGCTGCTGGCAGGCACCCAGATCGAAGGGGCGGAGCTGCTCCGCGGCCCCCTGAACCCCGCCAGCGAGGAGCGGCTGGCAGGGCCGGCACCCCTGGAGCATTTCTTCGATCCGGCGCACTGGCTCTAGGGGGCCGGGTGAACTGCTGCCGGGGGAGTCTGGTCAGGGTTTCAGCTCCCTGGGCTGGCACTTCCGGGGCTCAGCAGTTGCTGCCAATGGCCGCAAAGGGTGGCCAGCTGGTCGGCCCCATCGGCGAGCTGCTCTGCCCTGGCCAGTTCGAAATCGCTGAACTCGAAGCCTGGCGCCACCGTGCAGCTCACCAGGCTCCAGTCCTTGCCTGGCAGGGGTTCGGCGGCAAACCAGCTGCCGCCGGGAACCACGTGCTGGGGCCGTTCTCCGCCCTCGAAATCGAGGCCGAGCCGGGTGCAGCGGGCCTGCCCTGCTGCACTGAGCTCGTAGATCAGCAGTGCCCCACCGCCATGGTGAAGCCACACCTCATCGGAGGCGATGCGGTGCCAGCTGGAGTGCTCGCCTGCCGCCAACAGAAACAGAATCGCCGTGCTGGCCGCTCGCGGGCCTCGCCTGGTCTGCACCTGCTCGCGCGAGCGGTAGGTCTCGCGGTAATGGCCCCCTTCGGGGTGAGGCAGGAGCTGCAGATGCCGGATCAGGCCAGCGGCGCTGGCCTCCCGACCCGGGGCCCCTCTCACGTGGACAGCGCTGCGACACAGCGGCCGCAGAGGGTGGGGTGGGCGCTGTGCTGGCCGATGTCGGATTCGAAGTGCCAGCAGCGCTCGCATTTCCGGCCTGCGGCCCTGGCGATGCGCACCGTGATGCCGGTGTCGGTCGCTTCCGCCAGCACCTCCGTCGGGGCTGGGTCGCCGATCTTCAGGGCCGATACCAGCAGCCAGTCGGCCAGGTTGTCGACGCCGGGGTGGGGGCTCATGGCCAGCCATTCCAGGGCCTCACGGGTGGCCTCGTTGGCGTCGTCCAGGGCCAGCTGCACCTGGGCTTCCAGCGAAGCGCCGATCTGGCCGGCGGCGCGGCAGCTCTCGAGTTGACGGTTCACCAGGGCCCGAAGGTCCAGGATCTGGGCCATCGGCGTCTCCAGCTCCGGCCGCCGCCATTCCTCGGGGGCCGTGGGCCAGCCCCGCTCAAACACGGAGGCTTCGGCCACCGGGTAAGGCAGGTTCTGCCAGATGTCCTCGGCCATGTGGCAGAGCACCGGTGCGATCAGCCCGGCCAGCCGCTCCACCACCAGGGCCAGCACCGTCTGGCAGCTGCGGCGGCGGAAGTCGGCCGCCCCGCTCACGTAGAGGCGGTCCTTGGCGATGTCGAGGTAGACGTTGGAGAGGTCCACCACGCAGAAGTTCTGCAGCGCCTGGAAGAAGCGGTAGAACTCGAAGCGCTCGAAATCGCCGCTTACGGCATCGATCAGAGCAGCGGTGCGCTGGAGCATCCACTGATCCAGCAGCGGCAGCTCGGCGTAGGCGATGGCATCACCGCCTTCAGTCTTGGGCCGCGGGTCGAAGTCGTGCAGGTTGCCCAGCAGGTAGCGAGCCGTGTTGCGCACCTTGCGGTACACATCCGCGAGTTGCTTCACGATGCCGGGGCCCAGGGGCACATCGGCGGAGTAGTCCACCGAGCTCACCCAGAGGCGCAGCACATCGGCGCCGTAGGCCGGGTCCTGCTTCTCGTTCTTGCCGCCCTCCACCAGCACCGCGGGATCCACCACGTTGCCGAGGGATTTGCTCATCTTGCGGCCCTTCTCATCGAGGGTGAAGCCGTGGGTGAGCACCCGCTTGTAGGGGGCATGGCCGTTGACGGCCACGGAGGTGAGCAGGCTGCTCTGGAACCAGCCCCGGTGCTGGTCGCTGCCCTCGAGATAGAGGTCAGCGGGGTAGTGGAGTTCGGGCGCACGGCTCTCGCCGCCCGCACCGTTGGCGCAGGCCAGTCCGCCCAGCACGCCGGCCCATGAGGAGCCGGAGTCAAACCACACGTCCATCGTGTCGGTGCCTTTGCGCCATTGCCCGGCCTCGGCGGCGTAGTCCGCCGGCAGCAGGCCGGCTTCATCGCGCTCCCACCACACGTCGCCGCCGTGCTCGGCGATCAGGCCCTGGATGTGACTGAGGGTGGCCTCATTGAGCAGCACCTCATCGGTTTCGCGGTGATAAAAAACCGGGATCGGCACGCCCCAGGTGCGCTGGCGGCTGATGCACCAGTCGCCCCGCTCGCTCACCATCGCTTCGATCCGGTTGCGGCCGCTGGCCGGCAGCCACTCCACCTGGGCGATGGCCTCCAGGGCCGCGGCGCGGAAGCCTTCCACCGAGGCGAACCACTGTTCGGTGGCACGGAAGATCGTGGGTTTCTTGGTGCGCCAGTCGTAGGGGTAGCGGTGTTCGTAGCGCTCCTGCTTCAGCAGCAGGCCAGTGCCCTCCAACGCCGCGATGATCGTGGGGTTGGCGTCCTTGAGCACGTTGGTGCCGGCGAAGGGGCCGGCTTCGGCGGTGAGGTTGCCGGCTTCATCCACCGGGCAGAGCACCGGCAGGTTGTATTTGCGGCCGGTGTTGAAGTCGTCAACGCCGTGGCCCGGCGCGGTGTGCACCAGACCGGTGCCGGCTTCGGTGGTGATGTAGTCGCCGCCGATCACCACGGCGCTGGTGCGCTCCAGCAGCGGGTGGCGGTAGACGATCCCTTCGAGATCAGCGCCTTTCACGCTGAGCACGGGCTGAAGCTTGAGCCCCAGGCTGGCTTCGAGGCTCTCGCGCAGCTCTGCGGCCACCACCAGGTGGCTGGCGGCGGGCGTGGCGCTCTCACCGCGGGGACTCACGGCGCAGATGGCGTAATCGAGCCGCTCATTCACCGACACCGCCAGGTTGGCGGGCAGGGTCCAGGGGGTGGTGGTCCAGATCGCCACGGCGAGACCGCCCTCGCCGATCGCCACCTCGGGGTTCAATCCCGCAGCGCTCAGCTGTGCGGCCAGGCCTTCGGGCAGCTCCACCGCCGGGAAGGCCACATAGATGCTGGGGGAGGTGTGCCCGTCGGGGTACTCGAGTTCAGCCTCCGCCAGGGCGGTGCGGGAGCTGGGGCTCCAGTGCACCGGCTTGAGGCCCCGGTAGATGTGCCCCGCCAGCACCATCGCCCCGAACACGCCGATCTGGGCGGCCTCGTAGCTCTTCTGAAGGGTCAGGTAGGGCTGGTCCCAGTCGGCCCAGATGCCCCAGCGCCGGAAGCCGGACTTCTGACCTTCCACCTGTTCAAGGGCATAGGCATGGGCCTTTTTTCGCAGGCTCACCGGCGTGAGCTCGGTGCGCTCACTGCTGCTCAGCCCTTGCAGCACCTTCAGCTCGATCGGCAGACCGTGGCAGTCCCAGCCCGGGATGAAGCGAGCCCGCTTGCCCTGCAGCAGAGCGGTTTTGTTGATGATGTCCTTGAGGATCTTGTTGAGGGCGTGGCCCACGTGCAGGGCCCCGTTGGCGTAGGGGGGGCCGTCGTGCAGGGTGAAGCTCTCGCCGGGGTTCTGCTGGCTCAGGCGCTCATAGAGCTGCAGCTCCGCCCAGAAGGCCTGAATCTCCGGCTCGCGCACCTTTGCGTTCGCCCGCATCGAAAAGGGCGTCTGCAGCAGGTTGAGCGTGTCCTTGTACGAGACAGGCGCGGAGCTGGCGGTCAAGGCGCCGGGGCGACAAAGGTCGATTATCCCGCTTCGCCGTGGGCCGGTGGTTCCTGGGGAGTCCCTTCCCCGTGGCCCAGCACCTCCCCCGGCGGGGCCGCGTTCTCGGGGCTGGCAGCGCCCGGGCTGTCGGTGGCGGCAGGAGCGGCTTCGATCAGGGCATCGAGCTCGGCAAAGGAGGTCACCACCGCCGCCGGCTCCTGCTGGCCCGGCTCCGGGATGGGGGACTCCGGGCGCACCCAGCGCTTGCCGCTGCTCTTGTCCTGGCGGCCACCCCGCAGCCCCTTCCCCAGGGCAGCGCCCACGCCAGCGACCAGGCCCCCCAGCTGGGTGGCACTGGCGCTCACCTGGGCCAGGGCGGTCTGCCAGCGCTCCGTCGAGCGAAGTCTCAGTTGCTCCTCCTCACTCAGCTGGCCCCAGCGGCCCTGGCCCACTTCCACGCTCAGCCGTCCGATCAGCAGACCACCACAGAGCACCCCGAGCATCGGCGCCCCGGTGAGGCGCTCTGCACTGGTCACCAGCACCAGGCCCAGCAGCAGCACCAGGGCGCCCCAGGCGGCATCGCGGGGCCGGCTCAGCTCCGGCAGCACCAGCGGCAGCACCAGCACGGCGAGCCCACTGAGCAGGGCCAGGGTGCCTCCAAGGGTGGCGAGCATGGCGATCGGCCGGGGCTTCCATTCTGTGGCGGTGCCTAGAGTCGGTCCCATGCCCACCTGGCGGAATTGGTAGACGCGCTGGGTTTAGGTTCCAGTGACTGCGGTCGTGGGGGTTCAAGTCCCCCGGTGGGCATGCCGCTTCCTGCGATGACCGGCCGCTGGTCTCGCTCTCCCTTGGCCCTTGCCTAAGTTGCAGGACTCCCACCACCGGGGTTCTCCCTCCGGGTTCCAGGCGTCCATGTCCCAGGCTTCGGCTGCAGTTCTGTCGCGCTCGGCTCCCGCGCCACAGCCCCAGGCCCCCACCCGGTCGGTGCCGCGCGAGTTTCTGGATCCCCCCGGACCCTGGAATCCCACCGTGGGGCTCTTCCTCGGCGGCTTCGCCCTGGCCGGGCTCACGATCTGGGGCTGGTTCGTGGGGCAGTGGCCCCTGCCTGTGCTGCTGCTCACCGGCTTTCTCGCCCTGCATCTCGAGGGCACCGTCATCCATGACGCCTGCCACAACGCGGCCCACCCCAGCCGCTTCTGGAACGCGGTGATGGGCCATGGGGCGGCCCTGCTGCTGGGTTTCAGTTTTCCGGTGTTCACGCGGGTGCACCTTCAGCACCACGCCCATGTCAACGATCCAAAGCACGATCCCGACCACATCGTCAGCACGTTCGGGCCGCTGTGGTTGATCGCTCCGCGCTTTTTCTATCACGAGGTCTTCTTCTTCAGGCGTCGGCTCTGGCGCCGCTATGAACTGCTGGAGTGGGGAATCGCCCGGGGGATCTTCGCGGCCATCGTGATCGCTGCAGCAAAGTATGGATTTCTGCAATTCATCTTCAATTGCTGGTTTGCGCCGGCCCTGATGGTGGGTGTCACCCTCGGGCTGTTCTTCGATTACCTGCCCCACCGGCCCTTTCAGTCACGCAATCGCTGGCACAACGCCCGTGTCTATTCAGGGCGGCTGATGAACTGGTTGATCATGGGTCAGAACTATCACCTCGTGCATCATCTCTGGCCATCGATTCCCTGGTTTGAGTACCAACAGGCCTATCGGGCCACCAAGCACCTGCTCGACGCCAAGGGATCGCCTCAGCGCCTCGGCCTGTTCGAGTCGCGCAGCGATGGATTGAACTTCCTCTACGACATTCTTCTTGGGGTGCGCAGCCACAGGAAACGCCGCAGCAAGTTGCGTCCTCTCGCGGCCCTGATGCCCACCCGCCATGCCCGGCGGCGCGTGCTGGAGCTGCTGCACCGCACCGCCGTCTCACCCGTGCGCTGATCAGCTGCTTTCGCCCAGGATGCGGGGCACCCGGAAGAAGTCTCCCTCGCGCTGGGGAGCCTGGTTGAGCAGCTTCTCGCGCACCGGCGTTGCCTCCACCTGGTCTCTGCGGGTCACATTCACCACCTCCACGGCCCGGGTGGTCGGCGGCACGCCCTCGGTGTCCACCGCTTCCAGGTGGGCGACGTAGTCGAGGATCCTCTCCAGCTGGCTGGTGTAGGTGGTGATCTTCTCCTCAGGCAGGTCGAGGCGGGCCAGCTGGGCCACCTTGCGCACGTCGTCGGCGCTGATCTTGCTCATCCGGCTGGGGCGGTTGGCGCGACGCTAGCGCCTGGCCCCAGGTGGTCTCACCCGGCCTCTTCATCCGCCAGGAACCGGAGCAGGTCGTCGCTGAGAGCCGCGGCGGCCAGGGCCAGCAGCTCCGCGCCATGGTCGGGCTGGGCAAGGAACGGGTCCGACCCCATGCGTCCATCGGGATAGCGCAGGCGGAAGTCCTCGGGGCCATGGATCGGGCCGGCCGGCGCGGGGGGCTCCAGGGGGCGCTGCTTGCTGATCAGGCTCGGCTCCAGGTGCAGGGTGAGGGCGATCTCGCTGGGGGTGGCGTGCTGTCCCTCCCGATCGCCATACAGCTCCCGTGCCTTCTGCATCACCGGCGCTGCCATGAACCAGTTGGCCAGCCGGCAGCGCAGGCGGGGGGCCGCCGCCAGCCCCCGGGCCGAGGCGCTGGCGTAGGCCTGGGCGAAGGCGGCCTTGCTGGTGGCGATGTTGCCGCCGTGGCCATTGATCACAAAGATCCGTTCAAAGCCGTGGCGCGCCAGCGACAGCACCAGGTCGTGCATCACGGCCAGCAGGGTGGAGGGCTGCAGGCTGATGGTGCCGGCGAAACCCAGGTGGTGTTCCGCCATGCCGAAGGCCTGGGCGGGGGTGACCAGCACGCCGGTGCGCCGCCCCACCTCCAGGGCCACCGCCTCGGCGGTGAGCGCATCGGTGCCGATCGCACCCGTGGGCCCGTGCTGCTCGGTGGAGCCCAGCGGCACGATCACGCCCTTGCAGCCCTGCAGGTACCCATCCACCTCGGGCCAGCTGCGTAGCTGCAGGCGAATCGCGTCGCTGTTGGCCGCTGGGCCGGGGGCTGGGGTGCCGGGGGCTGGGTCGGACGCGGTGGGGTGGGCGTGCATGGGGGGATTGTGGCGGGCCGGTCGCGGCCCGATGGGTCATCGTGAACAGCGGCAGGGCCGAGAGCTCTGCCTAAGATTGGCCAGCGAGCCGAGGCTCCGGAGCCCATGCTGCATCGCAAGCTCTACCAGTTCTGCGCGGAACAGCGGCCGGTCTGGGTCTTTCTGCGCGACCAGCAGCGCTGGATCGAGGAGGCCCTGGTGGTGGAGATCGAGGGTGATCTCGTCACCCTGCGCTACGACGCCGAGGACGATGACGACAGCCACAGCTGGGAGGAAAGCGTACGCCTGGATTCGATCGGGGCGGTCAGCACCCGCCTCTCCTATGTGAGCCGCACCCCTGGCGAAGAACTGCTCACGGCCGACGACTGCCCGGAAGCGGAGCGGCTGAGCGGCTGAGCGGCCCCCTCAGTGGGCGGTGCCGTTGCCGTCGTAGTCGTCGGTGTCGTAGTAGCCGCCCTTGGTGCCGAAAAACAGCGTGGCGAGCACAAACAGCCCGCTGCCGAACAGCAGCACGGTGCCGAGATTGAATCCGGAGGAGTCCATGGCTGCAGCAGCGCACCGTCATGACCGCCCCATTGTGGGGCGCCTGGCCACTGGGGCGATGGATGTGTTGCAGCCCGGATTCTTCGCCCGCCCTGCCGAGGTCGTCGCCCCCGAGCTGATCGGCTGCCTGCTGGTGAAACGCCAAGCCCACGGCGAGCTGCTGTGGGGCGTACTTGTGGAAACGGAGGCGTATTCCCAGGAGGAGCCCGCCTGCCACGGCTACCGCCGCCGCTCCCCCAGCAACGAAACGCTGTTTGGGGAGCCGGGGCGGTTCTATGTGTATGTGAGCTACGGCATTCACCACTGCGTGAAGCGAGCCCTGACCTCAAAGACCTCAAGCTGGGCTTGATATTTCAGGGTTGGTAGCGGATGAGCCAGCCAACAATCAAGCCACTGCAGCCGATTTGAGCGATTTTTCTTCCCAGCAGACCCCCAACGGCTACAAACGGCTACGACCTTTCCAAGCCCCGTTGGATAAATCAGTGGTGCAGCCATAGCCCTGGTGTCAGCAGCAACGGCACCCCGTGCAGAAGCCACCCTCCCTACGCAACAACAACGGCAGCCTGCAGGTGAGGGTGCGGATTGATGGGAAGGATGCCTTTATCAACCGCCTGGGTCGTTGGAGTGACCCTGTGGCAGTGGCGAAGGCACACGCCATCGCTGCTCAGATATGGAGCGACTACCAGCAGGGCACCTTTGACCGCTCCCTGATGGCATATCAGCCGCTCATCAACGGCAAGGATGTGGGGCTGCTTGAGGCGTTGAGGGTGCGGGCAGAGACCAAGCGCCATTCAGCTGCCATCCACGCCTACAGGGTGTTTAAGCGGTATGGCAAACCCATCCGCAACAGAAGCGATGCTGAGGCGTTTCTGGCGTGGTTACGGGCAGAGGGCTTGAGCGACTGCACCATCGCTGGGTTGATGACCCACTACCGACAGTGCTCTGGGGGCAACCGCCACCTGTTTTCCCACAAGCTCAAGTGGCAGCGGCGCTCAGTGCAGAGCGATGTGCTGAGCGTGGAAGAAATCCAAGCCGTGCTCAGCGACCTGGAGAGCAACGAGCCTTGGTATTACCCGTTGTTTCTGTTGTGGATGAGCACAGGGATGCGGAATGGCGAAATCAGGGGGCTGACGTGGGATTGCATCCGCTGGGAGGAGGGTGAGGTGATTGTGATGAAGAGTCTGCGCCGTGATGGGTATTCCAGCGGCAAGGTGGAGTGGGCTCCAACGAAGACGGGGAAGGAGCGAGTAGTGCCACTGACCCCTGAGGTGCTTGAGACCTTGCAGCAGCACAAGGCTGAGATGGAGAAGCTGCGGATTTATGACCCCTATGGGCTGGTGTTTGTCACCCCCACCAGCCATACCAACATCTACGACCATATAGTGGGTCGTGTGTGGCACCGCAGCCTGGAGCGTTGTGGATTGAAGCCCCGCCGCCTCTACGCCCAACGCCATAGCTTCTTGTCTCACGCCTTGGCGATAGGAAACTCACCAGCTGATTTGGCAGCGGCGGCAGGGCACTCCACGAAGATGCTTCTGGATACCTACGCCAAACCAACAGGCAGATTGAAGATGCCGAGTTGGCAGACAGCCTGATAGGAAAAGCAAAAAGGATGCTTATTTCTAAGCTATAAAAGTGGGTGCATCTCCAAGTGATACAGAAAGTAAATAGTAATAAAAACAAGCCTGGGTGAAGTATCGCTCTTGTTGGCTTTGCCTGCAGATATTGGCGTGTCGGCAAATCCTCATACGGCGACCCTGTAAAAACAACAACTTGCATAAATAAAGATTGCCTGCAGTGCTTACTCGGTGGATTGAGAAGCGCCAGCTGCGAGCAACTAACAGAAGAGATGTGCTGGATGCCGAAGTGCGAGCCAGTGCTTCAGCGTGAGAAGAAACAGGAGAAACTCAAATGACCTCAATGCAAGCCCAAATGCAACTACAAGACCGCCAACAAGCCCAAAGGTTGAAACGGAATATCAAACGCCTCATCCACGACCAGCTCCACAGCATCAACCCCTGGTGGCTTATCAGCTTTCACTACCGAGACCACCACAGCAATGAAGACCAGCTACTGGATGATGTTGCCGACCTGAAGAGAAAACTCCACCGCATTATCTATAAGAGCCGTGATAAGACCATCAAGGGTGCTGGAGAGTATCCCTACCCAAGAATGCTCTTTTTCCACGAAACCAGCCACCAAGGCACGGGTCAGTATCACACGCACCTAATCACAGAAAAGTTGCCAACAAGCCTAAATACCCAAGTTGAGATGAAAACCCTGTTTCATAAGCGATTACCCAAAAAGGTCAAGGCATTATCCAAGTGGAAATCTATAGATATTCAACGCATCAATCCTGATGAGCCTGATTACAGACGCATCAGCAGCTACTTGGGAAAACAGACCTGCCTGGAGCTGATTGCCCTTGACCCATTCAATAGCGACCTATCACCCCAAAAGAAATGAGAAGAAACCAACTCACCATCACCTACCCAGAAGGTGACGCCCAACAACTCCACCAGGCACTGCTGCTATTGAAGAGAAGCCCCCCGCCGTCAGGAAAGTTGTCGCCTGTGCTTTTGACCACGCGGGGGCTTACGGAGATGAGCAATGCGTCGTTACAGCGAGGCTGTCAAAACTGACATCAGGAAGCGGATGAGTCCGCCCGCTCGTCAGAGCGTGGCGAGGATTTCCGAGGAGACTGGCATTCACATCG
>Ga0194130_10000494_pt1 | contig 73783 bp, 68 predicted proteins | sample TA2KigsurfametaG_FD_160084 | JGI IMG/M metagenome (GOLD analysis project Ga0194130, IMG submission 160084) | Freshwater microbial communities from Lake Tanganyika, Tanzania - TA2015050 Kigoma 12 surface | ecosystem: Environmental > Aquatic > Freshwater > Lake | place: Tanzania: Lake Tanganyika... | reverse complement strand
CCGCCGCTACCTTAAAATCCCGCGTGAACTTCCTTCGCGTTTCAGACATGACTCAAATTCTCCTCGTTGGAATTTTCTGAGTCTAGTCTCGTGTCTCACTTTTGGGGACAACTCCAGTGATGACTGTGGCATCTCTGTGGCATCTGGTGTGGTTACTGTCTGAGGAAATCCCCGAGGGTGAAGAGCCCGGTGCGGAATTGTTCCACGGCGTCAGGCAAGACGGTGACGCCGAAGCCTGGCCCGGTGGGGACGGCGATTCCGCCTCCGGGTTTTTCTGGTGCCAGACGCTCCGCCAGGATCGCGTCGCGGAAGGGGTGCTCTGTTTGGTCAAACTCAAAGAGCACTTCGGGTGATGCGATTGCGGGAGTGAGGGGCGGGCAGGTGCTCATCCAGTGCAGCGTTGCCGCGGTGCGAAGTGCCGTGCCCCAATTGTGGGGGATCAGGCGGATGCGGTTGAGCCAACACAACTGTGTGAGCAGACGTGCTCCCGTCAAGCCGACGTGTTCGAGGTCGGGCTGCAGGATGTCGACCAGGCGAGGCTGAATGTAGTTCAGGACCAGCTCGTCGGTGGTGCCTGTTTCGCCGCCAGACAAGGGAATGTTCAGGGCGTGACGCAGGCGCTGGTAGCCAAGATCGTCGTCGGCAGGGACAGGCTCTTCCCACCAGGCCAGGTCCAAGGGTTGCAGTTTTGTGCCAATGCGTATGGCCGTAGACGCGTCGTAGGCGCAGTTGGAATCAATGGCCAAGTGGATGTCCGGCCCGATGGCCTCGCGTACGGCGGCGACGATCTTTGGGTCGATGTCCGGGCCGAAGCCGGTCTTCATCTTGATGGTGCGGTAGCCGGCGGCCACCCAACCCTGGGCCTCCTCGGCGAAGCCGGAAGCCAGGTCGGGCCAGTCCTTGCGGTACATGGCGGTGAGGTAGGGCGTGACATGAGTGCGGTGGCGTTGGCCGAGCAAGTTGGAAACAGGCTGATTGAGGATCTTGCCGACCAGGTCCCAGAGCGCGAGGTCGAGGCCTGGAGCGGCGGGCGAGCCGGGCCGCTGTTGTGGTCCGCCGGGGCGGCGCAGTTCTTCGTAGATCGCTTCCACTTCAAGGGGGGATCGCCCGATCACGCGATCGGCGCGCGATGCGAGGAGCTGGGTGTCGCAAAGACCATCGCCCCATCCGGTCAGCCCTGCGTCGGTGGTGACTTCGACCAAGGTTGCTGTGCGAGTTTGAGTCCAGTTGAGGGACCAGCCGAAGCGTTCGCGCAGAGTGCCTTTTAACGTATGGACTCTGACGCCAGTAATTTTGACTTTGGGTGCGGCCAGGAAGCGGGCTTCAAGGGTGTCGGGAGTTTTGTGGTTTTGCATGATTCAGAGTGGTTTGAGCCAGCTGAGGTCGGGTAATTCTGGTTTGAGCATACTATTGGCCAATGCTACGTTGCGAGGCTGAGGATTTATGACTTGCCCGGCAGGGCGGCAAGAAGGGTGGCTACGATCCCGGTCAGCAAGTAGAGTTCTGACCCTTTACAGCATTTACTGCCTATGATAGAAAGCCCGTATGAAGGTTTCTTCTCAATTCCTGGGTTTGATTCTGGTGGCTGCGTTTGCCCTTGAGGCACAAGTGGAACGGGCCTCTCTGGTTGGCAATGTGACAGACAAAACGGGTGCCGCAATGGCGGGCGTCGAAGTCACCGTGACCAGCCTGGCGACCAACATTGCGCAGCGTCTGACTACGGATGATGCCGGTGCGTATTCGGCGGTCAATCTGATTCCTGGCGCTTACACCGTGCAAGCCTCGAAGTCAGGGTTTCGCAATGTCGTGTTCAAGGACTATACACTGCAGGTGAGCCAGGCGGCGCGTTTGGACATCGTGATGGAAGTGGGCGATGTGAGCCAGTCCGTCGAAGTGACTGGCGCGGCTCCGCTGCTGCAGACCGAAAACGCGAGCGTAGGGCAGGTGATCTCGAAGGAGGCCGTGCAATCGCTGCCGCTCAATGGCCGTAACTTCGTGCAGCTTGCGATTCTTGCACCGGGTGTGACTGGTCTTGACTATGCGCAACCAAACACGATCAACTCTGGACGGCGTCCCGATGAATTGCGACCGGGTGGGACGGCGATTGCGGCTAACGGCGCGCGCAGCACCTCGAATCAGGTGTTGATTGATGGCATTGATAACACCGAGATGATTTCGCAGACATTCATTGTGCGACCGGCTGTGGAAGGAATTCAGGAGTTCAAGGTGTTGACCAACAATGCGGGCGCGGAGTATGGTCGCTCGGCCGGGGCGGTGGTGGTGATTACCTCGAAGTCTGGCTCCAATGAGTTTCACGGGTCGCTGTTCCACTTTCTGCGAAACGAAGTGTTTGATGCGCGCAATTTCTTCGCGCGGCCCGACGCCTCAAAGCCTCCTTTCAAGCTGAACCAGTTTGGTATGGCGCTCGGTGGCCCAGTGAAGCGGAACAAGACGTTCTTCTTTGCCGACTATGAAGGGTACCGGGAAGTGTTTGGCGATACGCAGTTGGTGACAGTGCCCACTGCTGCGATGAAGGGTGGCGACTTTCGTGGCGTCGTGGCCAATGGGATCTTTGATCCGCTGACGACGACAGCGAACCCGGCAGGCGGTGCGGCGATCCGGCAACGGTTCGCCAACGATTTGATCCCTGCCAGCCGGTTTGACGCAATCGGGGCGGGCATGGCGCAGATGTGGCCGAATCCGCAGCGAGCTTCTCTGGTGAACAACTTTGTGGCGAATCCGGTGAAGAAGTCGAGTCTGCACCGCGCAGACGGGCGTGTCGATCATGTGTTCGACGCTGCCAACAGTGCGTTCTTCCGCTACTCGATTGATAAGAGCATCATCACGATGCCGGACACGTTTGATAAGAACATTGGCGGGAACGAGGCGAGCTTCGCGGGAAACCTGGACGCGACGGGGCGGAACGTTGTCGGGGCGTACACGCGGGTGTTTTCGCCTTCGACGGTGGGCGACTTCCGCTACGGGTATACGCAATTCAATTCTTCATTGATCCCAACGCAGCTGACGAATCCGATCTGGTCCCGCATTCCGGGCCGCGACTCGGGTGATCCGCTGCAGCCCTCAGCGCCAATTGTGGGGACGGCAGGTTATGCCGGTCTTGGCAATGCGCGATCGACTCCCTTGATTCGCAACCAGAAGATGCACGAGCTCATCGCCAATATTTCCACTTTGAAGGGAAAACACAATATCAAGTACGGCATCGATCTACGCTTGAGAACGACTGGCGAAACTGCATCGCCTCCCGGAGAATCCGCCTTTGGCCGTTGGAACTTCGATCCGTCTTACTCGCGCAATCCTGCCTCACCTGGCGGCACGGGCGATACCGTGGCGACGATGCTGCTCGGTTTTCCGCTCGCGTTGCGACGCGACGTGTTTTTGCCTGGCACGGCCACGCTGAACACGAACGAGTGGAACTTCTATGTTCGAGATGAGTGGCGCGTGACCTCGAAGCTGACACTCAACATCGGTCTGCACTATGAAGTGAATACGCCCTTCCGCGAGCAGAAAGACCAGTGGGTGAACTTTGATCCAACCTCAGGTACACAATTGGTGGCCGGTCGCAATGGCGTGTCGAACACAGGCAACATCAACACGGATTGGAAGGCCTGGGGCCCACGCGTGAGCTTCGCCTATCAGGTTGACAAGAAGACGGTGTTCCGCGGTGGCTATGGCCTGTTTTACGAACCGCAAGGGAACTTCAACACGTCGATTCGGCAGTTCCGCCAGCCTCCCTTTGGCTTTGTTGTGAACATCCCGTTCAGCGGCAATGATGTGCCCACGCGGAGGGCGGCTGACGGATTCCCGATCACGACTCAAGTACCCGATCTGACTCGTGGCCCGGCGTTTTACGCCCTGCGCGGCGTGACGCCAAATTATCGCAACGGGCAGATCCAGCAGTTCAACTTCAGCGCACAGCGTGAAGTCGCAAGAGACACCGTGGTGACGCTTGGCTTTGTGGGCTCTGCGGGAGCGCTACTGAGCTGGCAGCGGAACATCAACCAGCCGGATCCAGGAGCAGGGGGCATTGATGCGCGACGTCCTTATGCGAGAACCTTGCCGGGAGTTACGGGTATTGCGTGGCTCGAGTCTTCGGCTAACTCGGCCTACACTTCGATGCAGTTGAACGTGGAGAAGCGTTATTCGAAGGGTCTCTATCTGTTGAGCAATTGGACCTGGGCTCATGGTCTCGATAACGTAGGCGGTGATGGCGGAGCCAACGGCCCGATTCCGCAGGATCCTCGCAATCGACGTGCGGATTGGTCGAGTTCGAATGCGGATATGCGCCACCGGGTTAACTTTGCGGCGTCGTATCTGCTTCCGTTCGGGTCCAACTTGAAGGGCCCCGCGAAGACCATCATTAGTGGATGGGAACTGGGTGGCCTAACGGTGATTCAGAGTGGACTTCCTTTTACCGTGACTGTGCCCGGTTCGCCCGCCAACACGGGGTCTGGCTCGCGTGCCAACCCGGTGGCGGGAGTTAGCCCCGCGGCTGCGAATCAGACCATTGCCAGCTGGTTCAACCCCGCGGCGTTTTCTGTGCCGCCCGCATTTACCTGGGGTACCTTGGGTCGCAACACTTTGCGAGGGCCCAGCATCTGGAATCTCGATCTGTCTGCCTCGAAGAAGTTCCTCTTCTCTGAGAGCCGGAGGCTTGAGTTCCGCGCCGAGTTCTTCAACTCGATGAACCATCCACAATTCGGTTTACCGGCTGGCACGATTGGCGTTGGAGGAGTTGGTACGATTTCGGGAACTCAGCGCGCGAATCGGCAGATCCAATTCGCTCTGCGTTACGCGTTCTAAAGGTTCCATATGAAAATTACCGCTCTTGAAGCATTCACCTTGCGGGAGCCAGGTTCGGATCGAACTTACTCGCTGCTTAAAGTGAGTTCCGACCAGGGACTCGTTGGCTGGGGGGAATGCACGATGATTACCCCGGCGTCTTTAGAGATGGCCAAGGCTGCGGCGATCGGCCAGGAGCCTTCGCGATACGACGTGCTGACGCGACAGTTGTCGCGCCAGCCGGTGTCGGCGGCTTTGGATATGGCTATGCTCGATCTGTATGGGCAGGAGGCTAAGGCGCCTGTCTTCCAACTGCTCGGCGGCCCGACGCGATTCAAGGTGAGGGCGATGACGACTCTTGCGCGGCTTGAGGATCGGGAGGCATTGCTCGCGCAGGGGCACCGGGCGTTCCTTGTGCCAGTGAAGCTGCCTGGGACAATCACCTCGCGACCGAATGTTGTGTCGCAGATTGCCGGCCAGTTTGCCGCGCTCAGGAAGTCCTCTGGAGACAATGTGGACTTTGTTGCCGATGGCGAGGCGATGCTGCCTTCCGCCGAAGCGGCAGATCTGGCGGCGGCGCTTGAGCCGTTTCATCCGCTCTGGTTTGATCGACCGACACGGGAACCGAATGAAGAAGTGCTGGCTCGGATCGCTGCCGAGTCGACCACTCCTTTGGGGCTGGGGCATTTGTTGAATGAATTTGCTCCTGTGCAGAACTTTTTACGCGACGGTATCTGCGACATTCTCCGGCTCAGTATCAATCGACTTGGGATTACGCCATTGCGGCGTGGTGCTGCGATCGCTGAGACGTATTACACGGCCATCGCTCCGCACCACACGGGTGGGCCGATTGGAACTGCTGCGGCGCTTCATCTAGCAGCCAGCTTGCCGAACTTCTTTATTCAGGAGGTTCCCGTGGCGCTATCGCGAGAGACGAGGCAATTCCGCGATGAGCTTGTGGGGGGCGCTATCGAGACCGTGAAGGATGGCTATTGCTCGCTTTCCACAAAACCTGGTCTTGGCGTGAATGTGAACGAAGCCCTTGTCCGGAGGCAGGCACAATGAACCCGATGAATCGTCGCGACTTTTTCTCGATTAACGCAGGACTTGGCTGCGCCTGTAATTTTTTGCCGCAAGCGACACAGAACGATCCGAATCGCGGGGCGATGGGTCCGCTCGGCGCCGCAGATCTGTTTCCGCTGGGCTCGAAGTTTCGCATCACCGCGATCAAGACGTTTGGGGTGACGCTGCCGACCCCAGATCAGGCCGATCGTCCTTATGTGTTCGTCAAGATCGAAACGAACCAGGGCGTTTATGGCTGGGGCGAGGGGACGCTCGAAGGCAAAGCCGCGGCCACGATCCACTGCATCGAAGACTTCAAGGAGTTCCTGATTGGAGCGGATCCGATGCCGGTGGAGCACCACTGGCAATCGATGTACGTGCATAGTTTTTACCGGGCTGGCCCGGTGATTGGCTCGGCGATTGCGGCGATTGATCAGGCGCTTTGGGACATTCGCGGGAAGGTGCTGAATCAGCCCGTTTATAAGTTACTTGGTGGACCTTACGATCCAGCTGGTGTGCGCGGTTACTATCACGTGCGCGCCGGCACTCCGGCCGAAATGCGCGAGGTGAGAGCCAAGGCCAAGGAGCTTGGTGTCACGGCGATCAAGGGTGGCATTCCGGGTTTCTATGAGTGGATCGAAACGCACGCGTCGATTTCGAAGGCGGTGAAGCATGTGGAGACGCTTCGAGTGAATCTTGGCGATGACATCGACATTGGGATCGACTTTCATGCGAAGACGTCTCCTGCGGTGGCGAGCATACTCTGCCGCGAGATGGAACCTTACAAGCTGCTGTTTATCGAGGAGCCTTGTCCGCCGGAGAACGTGAAGGCGATGCAACGCATCGCCAAGCGAACGAAGGTGCCGATTGCTACTGGCGAGCGGTTGGTGGCGAGCTACAACTGCCGTGAGTTGGTGGAGTTGGGAATCGTCGATATCATCCAGACCGATATCAACCATTGCGGGGGCATTACCGCGCTGTGGAAGATTGGCGCGCTCTGCGATGGTTCGGGCGTGAAGGTGGCGCCGCATGCTTGCGAAGGCCCGATTGGCGCGCTTGCGAGCGTTCACGTTGATGCGGCGATGCCGAACTTCCTGGTGCAGGAGATCTGCTCCGGCGTAGAGGCCGGAGTAAAAGAGAAGATCTGGCAGGAGTGGTTCGGCTTCCCAGCGATGCGGATGGTGAATGGTAAGTATCCGTTGCCGAGCAAGCCTGGGCTTGGTTTTGATCTTGAAGAGAAGCAAGTGACCAAGTACAAGTTCGAAGGCACGCGACCGATGGCGAGAGTGTTTCATCCTGACGGGTCTGTAGCGGCCTGGTAGGGGCGCGGATAGAATCTCAACAAAAAATGATCTAGTTTTTCGAGCGTCTGCGTTCTTAGCAGTATGAGAACAGCATCCGATTTGGCGGATTGGTGGGACAAGCAGCACGCAATGTCCAAGAAGGAACTGGATGCCTTTGTGGACGAGAATCCAGGCCTGTTTGGGGTAGTGCTGGCGACGGCGGTTGCCACGGCGATGGAGGTGGGGAAAGGCACAGTTGATGTGCTTCGAATCGGCGAAGGCCTTGCGGAGGGTGGTGTTAGCGGAGTTGGCAAAGATGCGTTACGGGCGCTCTCGATCGTGGGAACTGTGGGCAAAGGGGCAAAGATCATCAAGGAGGTGGTGGGGCGGAGCCGGATGATGAAGTTGATTGTTGACCCCGGTGGGAGGGCTGCGGACCTGGGAGGCGGCGGGCGGTGCGTGTATGTGTCGGCTACGCAGGCGTTGCGGCAGACGGGTCAGAAGGCGTATGCGTCGGTGGATGATCTGGCGAAGGAGTTGGGAATGCACCTTGATGAAATGGGTACGTCGAATGGCGGGGCGTTGCGCGCGATGCTGTTGAAGCTCAAGGCGTCGGTGGGGCCATCGTTAAAGTTCAAGGATTGGAAAGAAATCGAGAAGGCCGTGCCAAGAGATGGGAGCGTGCTTTCGTTTGGGCTGGGATTTCTCCCGCAGGGAGGACATCGTTTGTATGCCTTTAGAGATGCGCTTGGGAGAGTGCGGATTATGGATCGCGGAGGGAAGGGAAAGCTCCCAGTGATACTTGACGATATGGAGGCGGTGTTGAAGCTGTATAAGAAAACCGGGGTGTCTCGCTACAATGAGAGCTTTGTTATCAAAGATTTGTTTTTAAAGTTTGTCGGGCCGAAAGGATTGGCAACACTGGCTATGGAAGTGCTTGCGACGACAACGGGAGATGTGGAGACGACGGAAGAAATGTTTGAGGCGTTTAAGGCAGATAAGAAAGGAGAGGCACCACGGAAGCAGGCTCGGATTCAACTGGACCCGGCGTATATCAAGGCGGGAGAACCCTTGCCGGGCGGTATCTATGTGGTGAAGCGCGGGGATTCGCTCTCGAAGATCGCCGAGAGGGCCTACGGGAACATGATGAAGTATCCGGTAATTTATATGGCGAACAAGAGCAAGATCGGGCCAAATCCGAATCTGATTCAGCCTGGACAGGAGTTGTGGATTCCAGAGTTAAAGTGATTAGCTGAGGGTATATCCGGGGTCGATGCCCTGGAGGGACAATAGGACTTGGTGGATGTTGAAGGGGTGCGTATCGGCCCCGGTGAGCGCGTGGCCGATGACGTCGAAGGCGTGGGCAATGCCCTGGTTATCGTCAATGTCCATGTCGATCAAGAGTTGATTGTCGCTGTTGGTGGCGAAGGTCAGTTGGAGGTTGGCCTGGCGGTCGCGGGTTTTGAAGCTGCCTGAGGTTTCGATGCGTCGCCAGGGCTTGGGGAAGGTGTGGCTGATGCCGCTGGCTTCGTGAAAGTTGCTGTTGTCGTCGCGGATCGCGTCGAGGAGGTTGTCGTTGACCTTGGCGAAGATGCGGGCAGGGCGGACTTCGAGGATGCTCTCGATCGAGTCGGTGAGGTTGAGCGAGGCGGCTTTGGCGTGGATGTTCAGGAGGCCGGCTTTCTGGAGGTCGGTGAGGTCTTTGTAAGGTGTGGCGAGCTTGGCGAAGGCAGGGTGGGATTTGGTGGGGAATTTGGCCTTGGCGGTTTTGGCGTCGAGCAGGAAGGTCTCGTTAAGTTCGGTGGCGTCGCCGGGTTGGACGTTGACGAAGCGCTTTTTGTTGTTGTAGCGGTCGATGTCGAGGATGATGTCAGCGGAGCCGTTGGGGAAGGCGGGGACGTCGGCGAGCAGAACCGGTGCTCCGGTGAGCTTGAGGCGGTAGGCGGAATCGAGGGAGCGGAGGCGATGGTTGTAGAGGAGGAAGGTGGCTTTTGCGCCAGAGATGGGTTGGCCTTGAGCGTTGCGGGGGTCAATGAGAATCGAGCCGGTGTTGATGGGCATGGGAGTAGTCTTAGCTTAGCGGAGGTGGGGTGATGAAGGTTCTTCGCAATTTGTACAATGCGAACTATGGGGTTGACTATCTCGCAAGTCCGACAGAATCTGTTTGCGTTGGCTGATGCGGCAGCGAAGGGAGAGCTCGTCGAGTTTACTCACAAGGGAAGGACCTTTCGGTTGACTGTTGAGCCGAAGATGTCGAAGCTGGACCGGTTGAAAGGTCTGGAACTGTTGCCGGAAGGAATTAAGCAGGTAGATCTCGATCGGGCTCTGAAAGAGGTTGGGGGAGAAGCCTACGGCGCTTGGGAAAAGAACCAGCGGATTTCTGACGAGTGAAGATCTTTCGCCAGGGTGTTGGCTGCGGTTGAGATTTGAATTGCGGTTAGCTGGTAACGGTCATGACTTCTGAGAGCGGCTTTTTGGGGAGAGCGGGGACTTGAGCATCGGGGGCGGGGTAGCCGACGGGGATGAGGAGGAAAGGGCGTTCGTTGGCGGGGCGGTTGAGGATTTGAGTGAGGAAACCCATGGGACTTGGAGTGTGGGTTAACGTCGCGAGGCCTGCGAGATGGAGGGCGGAGAGCAAAAGCCCGCAGGCGATGCCGACGCTCTCTTGAACGTAATAGTGTTTGATTTTGCGGTCACCGTCGAGGCCATAATCGATGCGGAATACGACGATAAGATATGGACAGATGTCGAGGAAGGGTTTTTCCCAGTTGGTTCCGAAGGGGGCCAGGGCGTCGAGCCATTCCTGGGGGAAGCGACTTTCGTAGTTCTCGCGCTCTTCGGCTTCGGCGGCAAGGCGGATTTGATGCTTGATTTCTGCGTCGCTAACTACAACAAAACGCCAAGGTTGCTGGTTTGCACCGCTCGGGGCGGAGGCGGCCGTCGCGATGGCGTTTTCGATGAGTTCGAAGGGAACCGGCTCGGGGCTGAAGTCGCGGATGGTGCGGCGTTGGGCCATGATTTGGCGGAATTCGAGGGAGCGAGTGCTCTGAGTCGCGGGATCGAGGCGATCAAAGTGGAGCGGAATGAATTCGGGCATGGTTGTTGATTCGTTAAAAAATCCAGATTCGCACACATATTAGGGCTGTTGACAAGCAAAAGGAGCAAGGAAGAGGCTAAGGCCCATCTTTCCTGAGGTTTAGAAGGTGGAAAAATTGTGGATAAAGCGAGGGGCGATGTGGAAAGTTTGTGGTACTTCTGCAAGTCGTTGCACTGTATATAGATATTTTTCTTGCTGTAACACAATATCTTGTGTCATTATTGCTTACGCATCAAGACAACGCTAGCCTCCCCCGGCTGCCCAACCGTCCCCGTCTTGTTGCCTAAGTTTTTTAAGTATTAATAAAAAGAGGTTTCGTTCATGGGCCAGCTTGCTGTTGCACTCGGTGCAAAAATCCCCCAGGCCAAGAAGTCACTCCTGCGTAGCGATCGCAAGGGAGTGAGCTTCCCAAGGTATTTCACCGCAAAAATGGAGACTGGGAAGACCCCGTACGATGAGATTGTATGGGAGAAACGGACTGCGACGATTGGTAACTCGTCGGGTGCCGTAGTGTTTGAACAGCGTGATGTTGAGGTGCCTGCGGATTGGTCGCAGACAGCAACCAACATCGTTGCGAGCAAGTACTTTCACGGGAAGATGGGATCGCCGGAGCGCGAGACCAGCGTGAGGCAACTGGTTCATCGTGTCGTGGACACGATTGCGGATTGGGGTATCAAAGACGGCTATTTCAAAACTGCCGAAGATGGCGAAAACTTCCGCAGCGAATTGGCGCACCTGATGTTGAACCAGAAGGCATGCTTCAACTCGCCTGTGTGGTTCAACGTGGGCGTGAAGGAACAGCGCGGATATGGCTGGGTGTGGGATGAAAATACACAACAGATTCGGAAGCTGAACGTTGGTGAACACCGTCCGCAATGTTCGGCCTGCTTCATCAACTCGGCTGGCGATTCGCTGGAATCGATTCTCGATCTGGCCAAGACGGAAGGCATGTTGTTCAAGTGGGGTTCTGGCACGGGGTCGAACCTGTCCAGCCTGCGTGAAGAGAATGCGATCCTGAGCGGCGGCGGACGTGCCTCTGGGCCTTTGAGCTTTATGCGCGGCTTTGACGCTTTTGCGGGTGTGATTAAGAGCGGCGGCAAGACGCGTCGTGCCGCCAAGATGGTGATTCTCAATTCGGATCACCCCGACGTCGAAGACTTTATCTGGTGCAAGGCGAAGGAAGAGAAGAAGGCCCACACGCTGATCGCCGCGGGCTACGATTCGTCAATCGATGGCGAAGCGTATACGAGCATCTTCTTCCAGAACGCAAATAACTCGGTGCGTGCCGATGATGAGTTCATGGAGGCGAGCGAGCGCAATGGTGAGTATTGGACCAAGAGCCGCATCAATGGCGCGCCTCTGAAGCGCTATATGGCCAAGGACCTGCTTCGTCAGATCGCAGAAGCGACCTGGCAGTGCGGCGATCCCGGCATGCAGTTCGATACGACGATCAACCGTTGGCATACCTCGAAGAACACGAATCGCATCAATGCTTCGAATCCTTGCAGCGAATACATGTTCCTCGACGATTCAGCTTGCAACCTGGCTTCGTTGAATCTGATGAAGTTCCTGGGTCCGGATGGGAAGTTCCAGGTGGAGGCATTCCGTCACGCGGTGGATACCTGCATTATGGCGCAGGAAATCATCGTAGACAACGCCAGCTATCCCACGGAGTGCATTGGGCAGAACTCGCATGACTATCGCCCGCTGGGCCTTGGTTACGCGAACCTCGGCACGCTGCTGATGGCAATAAGCTTGCCGTATGACAGCGAAGGTGGACGCGATGTGGCCGCCGCTGTTACCGCTGTAATGTGCGGGCAGGCTTACCTGACCTCAGCTCGTGTGGCTGAAGCGGTTGGTCCTTGCCCGGGCTATGAGATGAACGAAGAGCCGTTTCTCGATGTGATTCGTATGCATCGCGACAGCGTGTCGAAGATCAACGCGGCCAATGTGCAGTCGGATCTGTTGAGCGCGGCGTGGGAATGCTGGAATGATGCCTATCAGGTGGGACGCGGCAGCGGCTATCGCAATGCGCAGACCACAGTGATTGCGCCGACGGGCACGATCGGCTTCATGATGGATTGCGACACGACCGGTATCGAGCCAGACCTCAGCCTCGTGAAGTACAAGAAGCTGGTGGGCGGCGGTGTGATCAAGATCGTGAACCAGACGGTGCCGCAGGCGCTGATCAAGTTGGGTTACTCGGCTGAGCAGGTGGAGAAGATCGTTTCTCACATTGACTCGACGGGGACGATCGAAGGCGCGCCCGGCTTTAAGGAAGAGCACCTGGCAGTATTCGATTGCAGCTTCCGGCCGATGAATGGGAAGCGGTTTATCCATCACATGGGTCACGTGAAGATGATGGCGGCAACGCAGCCGTTTATTTCGGGAGCGATCTCGAAGACGGTGAACATGCCGGAAGAATCGACGGTGGAAGACATCGCCGATGCTTACCTGCAGAGCTGGAAGCTGGGCATCAAGGCAGTAGCGATCTATCGGGACAACTCGAAGAAAGCTCAACCGCTTTCGAGCGGTTCTGCCAAGGGCGAGAAGAAGTCCTCTGCGAGCCTGGCTGAGAAGCAGGAAGTGAAGATTGTCGAGAAGATCGTGCACTCGCCGAAGCGCCGCAAACTGCCGGAAGAACGCGAAGCGAAGACGCATAAGTTCTCGATCGCTGGGCATGAAGGCTACATTACGGTGGGTCTGTTTGAAGACGGGACACCGGGTGAAATTTTCATCACCATGGCGAAGGAAGGTTCGACGATCTCGGGCCTGATGGACAACTTCGCGACGGCGATCAGCTATGGCTTGCAGTACGGTGTGCCGCTGAAGTTCTATGTCGACAAGTTCAGCCATGTTCGGTTCGAGCCGTCGGGCTGGACGGGGAACCCTCAAATTCCCTACGCGAAGTCGATCATGGACTATATCTTCCGCTGGTTGGGAGCCAAATTCCTCGGTGCAGAATATGCGCTGGGTGAAGCAGGCGAAACGACCAAGTTGGCGCCGACGGAAAAGGATCCTCAACAGGACCTGTTTGCACCGGCGGTGGCTGATGCGCCGGCCTGCGCAGAGTGCGGCGGGATGATGACCCGGAATGGTTCCTGCTACAAGTGCGAGAACTGCGGGTCGACCAGCGGCTGCTCCTAAGAGAAGTCTGAAACATTGCCGCCACCGGCGGCCTCAAGCGGGACTCTTGCTTGTGGCTACTGGTGGTGGTTTTGCGTTTGAAGGCTTCGTCGGTAATATCATTTGAAGGATGAAGCGACGTGAGTTTTTGAGTTGTGCCGCGGCTGCGCCGCTGGCTGGTGCGGCGGAGCGGCCCAACCTGATCGTGATCTATACGGATGATCAAGGCATCGGGGATGTGGGTTGTTACGGGCACCCGGAAGTGAAGACGCCGAACCTGGATCGGTTGGCGGCGAGCGGGGCTCGCTTCACAAACTGGTATTCGAATTCGCCTGTGTGTTCGCCATCGCGGGCGAGCGTTTTTACAGGGCAATATCCTGAGCGGCACGGGATTCTGGATGTCTTGACGTCGACAGCGCAGTTCAACACACCGGGGTTGAAGGCCGGCGAGAAGACACTCGCTACAGAGCTCAAGCAGGCCGGGTATCGGACGGCGCATTTTGGAAAATGGCATATGGGGAGTGCCGCTCAATCTCGGCCCATGGCTGCCGGGTTCGATGAATTCGTGGGGTTCTACTCGGGCTGGACAGACTACTACTCGCATCGTTATTACACGTTGGGCCGGGGGCAAAGCGAGATCGTTCATGACCTGTGGCGGAATGAGCAGGAGATCTGGGCGGATACGCGCTATCAAACGGAGTTGCTTGGAGAAGAGTCCTGCGCGTTTTTGAAGCGGCAGACGAAGGGAAAGCCGTTCTACATGAACTTATGGTTTGGCGCACCGCACTATCCGATGATTGCGCCGGAGAAGTATCTGGAGCGATTCTCGAAGTCGATGGATCGGGATCGCAGGCTGCATCTGGCGATGGTCGCGGCGGTAGATGATCAGGTGGGGCAGGTGATGCGTGTGCTGAAGCAGCGGGGGCTGGCGGAGAACACGGTAGTTTATTTCCAGAGCGACAACGGGGCGACGCAGGAATCGCGCGCGGATCATTTGGGAAGGCCATACCGGGGCGGGAGCAATGCGCCGTTTCGTGGATGGAAGCAAGGGTTGTTTGAGGGTGGCATCCGGATGCCGGCGACGATGAGTTGGCCGGGGAGGATTCGGGCAGGAAAAGTTGTGGATGGAATGGGGATGGCGATGGATGTGCTGCCGACGTTTCTATCGATGGCGGGGTTGAAGACGCCGGAGAGTGTCGACGGAAAAGATCAGAGTGGGATGATTTTGCGCGACGGGGGGAGCGCTCATGATGCGATCCACTGGTTGTATACGGACAGCAGAGCGGTGAGGAAGGGGGATTGGAAGTTGATTGAGAATCCGCCCCGATACCCAAAGGATCCATTGGGTGCGCCGAAGGAAAAGATATGGCTCAGCCAGTTGGCGAAGGATCCTGGGGAAAAGAAGAACTGGGCGGCGGAGGCTCCGGCGGTGGTTGCGGAGTTGGAAAAACTGTTGCCCCAAAAAGTTTGATCGCGGACCATCTGTTGTTGTTTGAGCCTCGTAGATTGAGGCATGAGACTACTACTTGGTTTGATTTTGGTTGCTTTGAGCGCAGCGAGGGCGGAGAAGGCCTGGGGTGTGGATTCGCGGGCATTGCTCATGAGCTTCGATACAGACAGGCCGCAGTTTTTGACGAGCTTGCAGTTGATTCGTGGCTTGCAGCCGGGCGAGCAGGTGCTTGCGATTGACTTCAGGCCTGCAACGGGAGAACTTTATGCGCTGGGTTCTTCTTCGCGCATCTACAAGCTGGACCGCGAGACGGCGATGGCGCGGGTGGTGGGAAATGGAATGGCGTTTACGCCGGCACTCGATGGGACTGAGTTTGGGTTTGATTTCAATCCGACAGTAGACCGAATTCGTTTGACATCCAACACTGGGCAAAACTTACGGCTGCATCCCGATACAGGTGTGGTGGTGGCGACGGACGCACCTTTGAACTATGCGGATGGCGTGCGGCCGCAAGTGATCGCGAGCGCCTACACCAATAGCTTCGCGGGATCGACCTCGACGTTGCTCTACAACCTGGATCTCGCCAAGCGGGCGATTGTGACGCAAGAGCCGCCGAACGATGGTGTGTTGGCAAATGTGAGACCGCTCGTGAATCTTGATCTAAGCCGGGTTGCGGGGTTTGATATCTCGCCGACGATGAATCGTGGATATCTTGCGGTTCGCGAGTCGGGGTCGAACCGATCGATGCTCTATGAGATTTACTACGAGACGGGGGATCACAATCCGATTGGGAGATTGTGGTTCTTTGAACAGTTCGGTGGGATTGCGATTGAGCCGCCGAATGCGAAGTAGGTTTGTGGCTCTACAATGAGGACGTGAAGTACCTGATTGTGAGTCTTTTGTTGAGTGCGCCGCTGGCAATGGGGATCGAGCCATTGCCAGTAAAAACGGGGCAGCTGTCGAATGAGATGAAGGTGATTGTAGAAGAGGACCGCGATATTCCGAATGTCGCGATGCATCTGTTCTACAAGATTGGGAGTCGTAATGAGGTGCCGGGCAAGACGGGCCTGGCGCACTTCTTCGAGCACATGATGTTCAACGGGGCCAAGAAGTACGGGCCCAAGATGTTCAACATCGTGATGGAGAAGAATGGGGGGCGGAACAACGCGTATACGAGTGAAGATCTGACGGTTGTACACGAACTTCATTCCGAATACGGCGATGGAGGTGACGTTTGATCTCGAGGCAGATCGGATTCGGGATCTGGCGCTAGATCCAAAGTTGGTGGAAAGCGAGCGTGGGGTTGTCTATAGCGAGCGGCGGCTCAGCGTCGACAACAACAACATGGGGACGTTGCATGAGCAGTTGATCTCGGCGGCCTATACGGCGCACCCGTATCAATGGAGTGTGATCGGTTGGCCTAGCGACATCGAGGGTTGGACGATGGAGGATCTGCGGGCTCACTTCAAGATGGGATATGCGCCGAATCACTGCACGCTAGTGGTAGTGGGGGCGACGAGCTTTGAAGAAGTGATGCGTTTGGCCAAGAAGTATCTTGAGCCGATTCCGGCGCAGGCCCCGCCGCCCGCTGTGCGCACCAAAGAACCGGAGCAGAAGGGAGAGCGGCGCGTCGTGGTCGAAAAGAATGCGCAGCTGCCAATGCTGATGGCGGGGTACCACGTGGGGAACTCGATGGATCCAGACTACCCAGCGTTGACGGTATTGAATGCGCTGTTGACGAGTGGGCGCAGTGCGCGATTGACGAAGCGGCTGGTGGATGGGGATCAACTGGCAGTACAGGTGATGGCCCAGAACCCAATGCAAATCGACCCGGGGTTGTTTCTGTTTGTTGTGCAGCCGCGAAGCGGAGTTGCGTCTGAAAAAGCAGAAGCCGCTTTGTACGACGAACTGGAGAAGCTGAAGAAAGAAGCAGTGCCCGCAGCGGAAATGGACAAGGCGCGGAATCTGATCTTGAGCCAGTTCTAAAGCCGTTAAAGACAATCGCAGGCAAGGCTAATTTGCTGGGCCAGTATGAAATTTACTTCGGGGGACATCAGAATCTATCCCGCTTTGATGAGCGAATTGCCGCAGTAACAGCGGCGGACGTGCAGCGAGTTGTGACGAAGTATTTTGATGCGCGGAATCGGACGGTGGCGACGCTCAAGCCGGTTCAAAACGGAGAGGGGCAGTAACATGACGCGATGGATTCCAGGGTTGTTGTTTGCGAGTGTGCTGGTTGGGCAAATTCGGATGCCGTCCTATCAAAGGGCGCAGTTCGAGAACGGTGCTGTTGTTTACGTGATGCCGAAGAAGGACTTGCCACTTGCCAGCGTTCGCGTGATTTTGAAAGGTGGATTGAGCGCCGATCCGGTTGGAATGGAAGGGCTAGCTGCGGTAACGACTTCATTGTTGCTGCGTGGCACGGCATTGCGCAGCCGGGAACAACTGGCGCAGGATCTCGATCAGATGGGGATTACGATCAATGCCGTAGCCGGTAACTCGGGAGTGGCTCTTGAGATGCAGTACCTGTCGAAAAATCTCGGTGCGGCGATGAAGATTCTCGAAGAAGTGCTGATGCAGCCCGCATTTGCCGAGGCGGAGCTGAAGCGTCTTGTGGCGCAACAGGTGGATGCAGTGAAGGTGGCTAAAGAGCAGCCGCAAATGGCACTGCGAAATTATTTGAACGCCTTTTATTTTGGCAAGCAGCATCCTTATGGACGGCAACCGAACGGGGACGACGTGAGCCTGCCGAAAATTACGCGCGAGGCGGTGGATCGTTATTGGAAACAAGCCTTCGTTGGTAAGCGTCTAATGGTTGTAGTGGCCGGTGATGTGGAGGCGAAACCGGCTGAGGCGTCGATACGGACTGCGTTTGAGAAGCTTCCTGCAGGAACGGCGTTTGCCATGCCAAAAGCGGCGACGCCGAAGCGTGGTGAGCCGAGATTGCTGCTGGTGGACTTGCCGGGGGCGACCCAGACCTACTTTGCGATAGCTCAGCCGGGTATTGATCGGACCAGCGCGGACCGCACCCGACTCGAGCTGGTGAACGCATTGTTTGGCGGAAGATTTACATCGATGTTGAACGATGCTTTACGCGTAGATAGCGGCTTGACCTATGGTGCTTTGAGCACAGTGCAGATGGACCAATTTCCCGGGATGATCGCCATTACAACGTTCACCAAAACAGAGTCCACTGAGGCGGCTGTAGATCTTGTGCTCAAGCAACTGGAGAAGTTGCAGACCAAAGGCATCGACGCCGAACAACTGGCGAGCGCGAAGGCTTATGTGAAGGGAGAGTATCCGACGCGAAAACTGGAGACGGTCGATCAGCTGGCAGCTGTGCTGGTTGACTTTGAATTGTATGGACTGAACCGGGGTGAAGTGGATGATCTGATCTCACGAATGGATGCGGTCACGATTGAGGAGGCAAACAAAGTGGCAAGGGATTTTTATCAAACTGGCGGGCTCGTGTTTGTATGGATTGGCGACGCTTCGAAAGTTCGCAAAACGGCTAAGAAGTACGCCAAGGATATTCGCGTGATCAAAAACAGCGAGCCGGGGTACTAGACGATGCGCGGCCCCGGTTTGTTGTTGTTGTTCGCAGCTGGGCTGTCGGCGCAGGTGTTGTTGATCGACGGAGATGGCGCATTTGTTGTCAGGCCGGGCTCTACTGTCGACTTACGCGTTGTGGTGTCGGCGGCGAGCCTTGGCGGCAGCGTGGGGCAGGTGAATGTTCGATTTATCGCGCCGGCCGGACAAGGGAGCTTCGGGGGAAGACCCAGCGTGACCGTGGCGACGGATGCTGCCGGGCGAGCTTCGGCGAGCTTTACAGCTTCTGGCCAGGCTGGATACTTCAGCGTGGATGCCGTAGCGGAAGTGGGCGATGGCGCAGTGGCGAGCTTCGCGTTTAGTGTGGGTTCGTTTCAGCCTGTGGGCACTCTCAGCGCAATTAAGGCGGAAGTGCGGAGGGTGTTGTTGCGCAATGCGGCTGATGGTAGCAATCTGCAATTGGTTGGTCCCTATTGGCTCGAGGCCGGGGCCATGGTGCGTCCAGCGCGCTGGGGCAAGGAGAAGGAGGCGGGTGGACTTTGGCGGGCGGAAGAGGGCAGTTGGTTGTTTTGGGTAGATGATGGGCCAGCGAAGAGTTGGGCCAAGCCGACGCGATTCTATTTGGTGCCCGGAGTAGAAGTATCGAGAGCGCGCATTGCTGGAGAACAGTGGTGGCCGTTGCTTCGAGTGGGAGATGGTGTCTGGCAAAGCGCTGGTAGAGCGACGAGTTTTGACGGTGGATTGCTCCCGGTTGTGGGGATGCAACCAGCGTCGGGGGAGCAGTGTGCTTTGGTGCTGGCTGGGGCGGGGCAGGCGGGAGCACAAACGAGCGTGGCTTCGTTTGAAGCCTATGCACGGGGGCGAGGAGCGACTCGGTTCTTTAGCGATGCGGCAATGGCAACTGGCTGCCGCAGGACGCATGTGCTTTTGAGTGCAATGGGAAATCAAGATGGCTTATGGCTGGATCGCTGGACTCCATGGGAAGAACTTGCGAGCCGATTGCGTGGGCTGGGCGAGTTGGTGGTTTTTGCAGAGAGTAATCAGAGCGGCCTCATCGCGAAGTTTTTAAGCGGATCTGGGATTACGGGAGTTGTTGCGAGTTCGACCGACGATTTTCGGATCGGTTATATGCAGCCGGTTCGTGGAGGTTACGTGGCGAGGGGCCTGGTGCCCGCCCTCGAACGATTGAACGGAAATCTGGAGGCAGCGGTTGCGGAAACTACTCGCGGAGAGCTGACGGTGGGCAGTGCGCGGCCTCAATTTCAACGCATCGAGCCTACTGGCGCAAGACGCATGGAATGGGAGGATGTGGAGTTCACCAATCTTGGCGGATGGAAGTGGGTCGCTTTGCCGCGCGCGATGACGCAAGTAAACGTGAGCGTGAGCGACCCACTGGTGGCAAGCGCGTTTGTCAGCGGAGCGGGCGTGATGGTGAGAGGGATTGCTGAGGGTCGAGCCACGTTGGTGGTGACAGGTGTTGACGGCGGTACGGTTTGGAATAGCATCTCTAAAATCCGAGTTGGGCTGGGGGCGCCCACGCTGCGGGCCTGTCTCGCCGTGGTTGGCCAGAGCCAGTGCCTGGGGCAGTTACAGCGGAACATCCCGGTCGCGGAAGACGAAGTGGGAGGGCACGCTTTTGTCGAGGTACAGGACGGGACCGCGGCGAGTGTTGAGCAGCGTTTGTACACCTACAATCGCGGCGAACGCAACGTACCGCTGACGCTGCGAGGCCTGAAGGCTGGAAGGACCTGGGTTCGATTCCGCAGCCATGACGGAAATGTGATGAGCGAATTGCCAGTGCAGGTGGCTGAACCACCAGCGGTGATCGGAGGATTGACGCCGACTGCCTGTCCTGATGCGGCCACTTATCGCGCGACGTTTGCGGTGAGTGGTGGGGATACGAGCTTGTTCACGCCCTTGGGCGGGGAATGGTGGGGAAGCGGCATCACGCTAGTGTTTCGCAAGACGGCACCGGATCGGTTTGAGATTCGGAGTAGCGGCGCACCTGAGGGGCAATTCTTCGCCATGGCAGGCACGCTCGCCGCGGATTGCAGTTTCATCGGCAGCGGGCAGGGTGTGGCGGCATTGCGAGTGACTACAGCGCAAGTGCGGGGCCGCATTGCGCCACGGGCCGGTGTGTTCGACACGATGACGCTCGACTATTCGATTGGGGTGGATGGCGTGTTTGGTGGCGCGATTGACTATCGCGGCACTGCGACTCTGGCGTCTGGATGTGGCTATCGGATCGAGCCGGCGGAGAGTGTGACGGCGGAGGGCGGGTTATTCCCAGTGCGTGTAGCGAGCCCCGCGTTATGTCCGTGGACTGCGGCGGTGACGGTCGGAGTGGGCGAAGTGGTGATTGGCCAATTGGGATTCGGGCCAGGAGTGTTCTGGCTCCAAGTTCCCGCCAACAGTGGGCCGGAGCGCAGGATCCGTTTGAATGTGGCTGGTCAATTGGTGGAATTGTCGCAAGCGGGACGCGTCGAGAATGCACCTCAGATTCAGCTTGCACTCAGTGCCGGGCGTCTGGATAGCGTTGAGGCGCAGGGCGGATCCTTGCTGTTGTTTGGTAATGACCTGGCTCAACCGATTCGGATTGCCGCCGGAATGTCTTCATTGCTCTATCTGCATCCGGCTTATGCCGTCGCTCAAGTGCCGCAATCGACAGTGCCTGGAGTTGCCGGAGTCAGCAGCGGACCTGGCTCTGCCGTGTTTGTTTCTGTAGAGCGGAGTGCGCCGGCACTGATTGTGAATGGCACCGAGTTGTTAGTAACCGGAATCGACCCCGCGTTGCCCGTGCTGGTGGAAGTTGACGGGATCGAGCGACCCGCGCGATTGAAGCCAGTCGGGGTTGGCCTCAATCAGATCGAATTCGATGGGCCGATCCGCGGCGAAGTGAGAGTTCGGCAGGGCGGCCGTGTTTCTCAGCGCGGCGCGTTGACGATGTGAGCTACGTGATGGCGACCATGCCAGGCGTACATCTGCAGCACATGATCGAGAGACATCACTCCGTTATCCGGATGAACCAATTCTCTTGAGAACGATTCGGCAGGAGTGAGTTCGAGCATTACCGTCATGCGGTGATGCAGGTTCTCAATAATCGCCACTGAAAATGAGATGGGGAGCGTGGCATCGGGCAGTTCGGCCCAGAGTTGCTCGTTGTAGGGTTTGACGGTGGGCTTATCTTCAGTGAGCCCGAGGCGCAGGCGGATAAAGGCGTTCATGTGCGAATCCGCGATGTGGTGTACGAGTTGGCGCACCGTCCAGCCGCCATCGCGATACGGAGTGTCGAGTTTGTCTTCGCCGAGCGCCTCCAGAGCGGCTTTGAGATGACGCGGTAAATCGCGAATTTCGGCGATTGCCGCCTGTCGATCTGATTCTGAGCGGAAGGGCGAGAAGTGAAACTTCCCAACGGGGAATCGCGGGTCTGACATAATTCTCAGTATGGAACGTCGATCGTTTTTTCTCACGACCGCGGCCGTTTCCTCGACGATGATGATGCAGGCGCAGGCTCCGGCCCCGCCGAAGACGCATCTCAAAGTTGGCGACGCTGCCCCGGATTTCAGCGTGCCCACCACTACGGGCAAGCCATTCAAACTTTCTGACTATAAGGGCAAGAACGGAGTGGTGGTTGCATTTTTCCCCGCTGCGTTCACCGGTGGTTGAACGAAGGAAATGACCGGGTACCAGGCTGGTATCCAGAAGTTTAAAGACATGGGCTTCGAGGTGATCGGTATCTCCACCGACAACGTACCCAGTCTGAAGTATTGGGCTGACAATGTGATCAAGCCGGAATTTCCGTTGGGTAGCGATTTTGCGACGCGCAAGACGGCCGAGGCCTTTGGCGTGTTGATGAAGGATCGCGGCATCTCCAATCGAGCCACCTTTTTGGTGGATATCGATGGGAAGATCACCCATATTGAAGAAGGCAACACGGCGGTCGACGTAACCGGTGCGGTTACGGCTTGTTCACGGAGTAAGGGAAAGCTTTAGTGGCTGAACCTTTACTCGAAGTTCAAAACATCACTGTAATTCGCGGAGAGAGGCCGGCCTTAAACGGCCTCTCTTTGCATATAGAGGATGGCGAGCATATCGCAATCCTCGGGCCCAATGGTTGTGGCAAATCAACATTGCTGAAGGTCATTACGCGGGAGGAGTATCCATTGTTGCGGCCGGAAAGCTTTGTTCGCATCTACGGGCAGGAGCGCTGGCATCTGGATGAGTTGCGGCAGTGGCTGGGCATTGTATCGAACGACTGGATGGCCAAGGCAACGCGCGACGTCAAGGGACGGGAATTGGTGCTGGGTGGTTTTTTCAATAGCATTGTGATCGAGCCTTACCACGAGGTCACAGTGGAGATGCGCGAATTAGCTGATGCAGCATTGCGTGAAATGGGTGCCTTGCATCTGGCCGACCGATGGACCGACGAATTGTCGAGCGGAGAGGCCCGCCGCATTTTGTTGGCGAGAGCTTTGGTGCATACGCCCAAGGCGTTACTGCTCGACGAGCCTGGGACCAGCCTTGACTTTGCAGCGCAGCAACACTTGAATGATCTCGTGAGCCTGCAGGCGAGAGGTGGCAAGACGATTGTGCTGGTGACGCATCATCTGAGCGACATCATCCCGGAGATGGAGCGCGTGGCGTTCTTGAAGGATGGACGAATTATCGATGATGGCCCGAAAGCGAAGATGCTGACTACAGCGAAGATGAGCGAGTTGTTCGGTGCCCGGCTAGAAGTTGTCGAGCATGAGGGGCGGTATGGTTTGGTTTAGCGCTGCGCTGGTGCTCGCCAGTCTCGATCTGTTTGAAGCGGGGCAGGGAGGGTATCAGACGTACCGGATCCCCGGTCTGCTGACGCTCGGCGACGGGACGGTGCTGGCCTATGCCGAAGCACGCAAGGATGGTGCGGGAGATTGGGCCGATATTGATTTGGTGATGCGGAGGAGCCTTGACGGAGGAAAGACCTGGACGCCTTCCGTCGTGCTCACCGATGAGGGAACGCAAACTGTTAACAATATTGTGGCGATCCCAGGGAAAGGCAAGCGGGAAGTCCATTTGCTCTATTGCATCAACTACGCGCGGGCTTATTGGCGGCACAGTGTTGATAGCGGCAAGACGTTTTCCGCGCCTGTTGAAATTACGACTGCGTTTGAGGCGCTGAAGCCGCAATACAACTGGAACGTGATTGCGACCGGGCCAGGGCACGGGATCCGCTTGCGATCCGGACGCCTGCTAGTGCCTATATGGCTATCCACCGGAGGCAGGGCGCATCGTCCCAGCGTAGTTTCGACGCTTTACAGCGACGACGAGGGTCAGCATTGGAAGACCGGCGAAATCATCTTGGGTGATCTTGTGAATCCGAGTGAGACCGTTGCGGTAGAGTTGCGCGATGGCAGGGTGATGTTGAACCTGCGCAGCGAGAGCGATGCGTTACGGCGTGCGATGGTGATTGGCCCTGATGGTGCGAGAGGTTGGTCGCAGCCGACATTTGTATCGGAGCTTCAAGAGCCGGTTTGCATGGCGAGCATGATTCGTTACCCAAGCCAAGGCAAGCCCATCTTGTTTGCGAATCCAGATCATGTGGATGCGGAAGCGAAGTCGAAGAGGGGCCGCAATTCGCAGCGTCGCAACCTGAGTTTGCAAATGAGCCGCGATGACGGACGCACGTGGCGTGTTGTGCATCGCGTCGACCTGGGGATCTCGGCCTATTCGGATTTGGCCGTTAATCGCGCAGGTGAGGTGCTGGTGCTCTACGAAAAGGGAGGGCGTAATGGAAATATGTTCTTTACCCAGTCTTTACGCCTCGAAACGCTGCCGGCAAAACTATTTCGAGAATGATGGATTTCATCTAGCAGGAGCTAATGAGACCCATGAAAAACACAATACTTCGATTGATGATGGCCGCCGTTCTGTGCGCTGGAATGAGTTTTGCACAAGGCGGAAAGCGTGGCGGGCGCCTAGCGGATGCGCTTGACTTGAGCGCGGAGCAGAAGCCGAAAGTCGAAGCGATCCTGAAGGAACAGCGGGAAGCCATGCAGGCTGCCCGGAAGAACAACGCCTCGAAGGAAGACAGGAAGGCGATCCAGGAAAAGACGCGTACGAAGCTGTCAGAAGTTTTGAATGCTGAGCAAATGCAAAAGTTTGAGAAGGGCGCCAAGAAGGTGAAGCACCGGCGCAAGCCCGACGCCTAAGAACTACTTGAAGGCAATGATGGCATCGAGCGGTGAATGTTCGATCACCACGCCCTCGATGTTGCGAAAGCCGGCTTGAGTGAGGATCTCGCGATACTCGCTCAGCCGGCGTTCTTTTCCTTCGGTGACCACGAGCATGTTAAGCGACTGAAGCAGAGGCCAGAGCGGTTTAACGCCGGATTCGTCCAAGAGCTTTTCTGCGATGAGCACTGCGCCGCCTTCCGGTAAGGCGGCGTAGATTTTTTTGAGGAGCAGATCGATCTTCTCGCGTGTCCAATCATGGAGAATGCGGCCCAGCGAGTACAAGTCGGCCGGGGGCAAATCGTCCTTGAAGAAGTCCCCGCCGATGGATTCGATTCGGCTGGCCAGTCCTGCTGCGCTGACAATTTCATCTGTGACGTGAAGAACCTGCGGGAGGTCGAAGACAGCGGCCTGGAGGTTGGGATAGGCAAGGCAGGCAGCGATAGGCAGATGGCCCGTAGCACCGCCTAGATCGACCAGCTTGCCGAAGCCAGAGAGATCAAAGGCCTGGATGACCTTGGGGGAACTGATAAGCCCGAAGGCATGCATGCCCATCACGAAGCGACGCTTGTCGGCTTCCGTCTTGTAGTAGTGAGAAAAGAGTTCACCCTGTCCACCGAAGACTTGTTCCCAGCGGTGGGTGCCCTGTTGGACCGCATCGGGGAGCTTGGCCCAGAGGTGCCAGAGGGCTTTTTGTGAGTATTCGATATAGCCGATCAGGGCGTGCGGGGAGCTGTGTGTCAGATAGGTTGTGGCGATGGGGGGATTGGAATAAAGGCCATCGCGAAGTTCGAGCAGTTCGAGACAAACACAAGTATTGAGCAGACGCTCCAGCGCATCAGGATGCGTCTGCGTGAGCGTGGCTAGTTGGGCGACGCCGAGCGGGGCGTGTTCCAGATGGTCGAATAGCTGAAGATCGACTGCGGCAAACATGGCCTGAGAGCGCCGGAACGCTTCGATCAGGAAGAGTATGGGTTGCGGATCGGGCAGGGTCATGGGTTATTGGCAGCGGGAAAGAACCAGCAGTGCCCAGTATATGGTGGGCATAGAGAAAAGGCTGGAGTCGAGGCGGTCGAGCCAGCCGCCATGACCGGCGAGCATTGTGCCGGAATCCTTCATGCCGGCGCCGCGCTTGAGCGCGCTCTCGCAAAGATCGCCAATCTGGCCGGCCAGATTGCCAACGATAGCGAGTGCCATGGCTTGAGCGATGGTGACGCCCGATACGAAGCGTGGAAGGTAAATCCCGGCAAAAATTACAGATGCTGCGATGCCGCCAATTGCCCCTTCAATGGTTTTGCCTGGGCTGATGCCGGGCGCGAGCTTGTGTTTGCCGAAGGTGCGGCCTGTATAGTAGGCACCGGTATCGCCCGCCCAATTGAGGGCACAAGCGAAGAAGAGCCAATGTGGGCTCTTGTCATGCAATGCAATCCCGCAACGCCACGCGCCGAAGACGTAAAGGATTCCGAGCGCGAACGCCCCAGCACTGGCAAAGCCGGTTTTGAAGTCGTCAGATCTCAGGCTCAGACCGAGGGCAAGCACGGGTAACAACGCAGCCGAGGCCCACGCATCGCCAGGGAGTATGAGCAGGGCGATGCCGGCGATGTAGCCAGTGAAGCTGAAGGTTAGCAGCCCCTGGTTTTCGACAAGGCGCGTGTATTCCCGGAAGCAGAACAAAGCCAGGAGTACGACCGTGAAAACGAAAAGGGCGTGAGGGGCGGAGAAAATGCTGTAAGTTCCGAAGGGAATCAGCCAGGCCGCGGTGAGCAGACGTTTCATCGAGTGAGAACGCCGACAGGCAACCCTTCCGGTTCGACCGGCTGCCCAATGCCGCCGAAGCGTCGTTCGCGTTTCTGAAAATCAAGAATGGCTTCGATCAGATGGCGGCAGCGGAAGTCAGGCCAAAGTGTCGGGGAAACGACCAGTTCGCTGTAGGCGATTTGCCAAAGCAGGAAGTTGCTTACGCGCATCTCGCCTGAGGTGCGGATCAAGAGATCGGGCTCTGGGAGGCCGGTGGTGTAGAGGTGGCTGTCGATCAGCTCCTCGTCGATTGAATCGGCTGGTACGCCGCTCTCTACTATGGCGCGAACCGCATCGACCAATTCTGTGCGGCCGCTGTAGTTGAGTGCAAGATTCAATCGCAAACCAGTGTTTGCGGCTGTGGCTTTGGTGACAAAGCTCAGCTCTGACTGCACAGAACCGGGAAGTTGATCGATTCGACCAATGGCGGCCAGGCGAACGTTGTTTTCTTGCAGTGTAGAAAGTTCGGAGCGAAGGTAGAGCCGCAGCAACTGCCAAAGTGCTTGGACTTCCATCCCAGGGCGCCGCCAGTTTTCGGTCGAAAATGCGTAGAGTGTGAGTGCAGCGATCCCGAGGCGTGCACACGATTCCACAACGTCTCTGACGCTTGAGACACCTGCTTTGTGTCCCGCGATCCGGGGCATGTGTCGAAGCTTGGCCCAGCGCCCATTGCCATCCATGATGATGGCGATGTGACGCGGTATCCGCTCAGGATCCAACGTTTTAGCGAGAATCCATTCCTTAGACCCTGGCTTCAGGGCCTCGAAGAGATCTTTCATTTCAACTCACCATGGTACAACGAGCGAACTGCTTGCTTCGATGTAGACGAAGGGGGGCACCAGCGCCGCGAGACCGAGAAAACTGCCGAAGGGCAGCTCATAGGTTTGGGCGTCTTTCTTCGTGAAGGCGATGAAGGCTAACCCGAACACAGATCCCGCGAGGCTGCCTAGAATCAAAGTCAACAAAGCACCCTGCAACCCGTAAAACGCGCCGATCATCCCGATCATTTTGACGTCACCGAAACCGAGGCCTTCTCGGCCACGCAAGCGGTAGTAAATCTCGCCGATCCCCCAAAGAGCGATGGAAGGTGCAAGCCCGCCGATCAGGCTTTCACCAAGGCTTTTGTAAGAATCGTGCCATTCGGGAGGAAGAATAAAATGCCCGATGAACTTTGGCATGGGCAAGAACATGCTCAAGACAAATCCGAAGATCATGCCACCTACGGTGAACTCATCAGCCAGGATGCGCTCTTCGAGGTCCATAAAAAAAAGGCCAACGATCAATGCGCAAAAGACGCAAAGTTTTACGGCTTCTGGAGATTCGCCCATACGCCAGACCGCAGCGAAGAACGAGAGCCCTGTGAGCAGTTCAACCAACGGGTAGCGCCATGGGATGACCGCCCCACAATGCCGGCATTTGCCGCCGAGGATCAGGTAGCTCATGACGGGCAGATTGTCGTACCAGGCGATCGTGTTTCCACAATTAGGACAAAAGGACCTAGGGGTCACAACGCTGAGATCGCGGGGCAAGCGGTAGATGCAGACATTCAAGAAGCTGCCGATGAGCAAACCGAACAATGTGGCGAGGGCTGCCGCGAGGTTTGGTTCAAGCATTCAGGAATTCCTTGTAAACAGAGATCGTATTGCAAACCATTATGTCGAGAGTGAAGTGCTGCAGATAGCGCCGCCGGGCGTTTTCGCTGAAGCGTAGCGCCAGGTTTCTGTCATCGCGAATGGCGTGAATGGCTTGAGCGACGGCGGTGCGATCGTTCGCGACCACCAAACCAGAAAAGCCATGATCGACAGCCTCGGGGAGGCCACCGACGCGGCTGGCAACGATCGGCATGCCCGCCGCCATCGCCAGAAGCAGAGCGCTACCGAGCCCCTCGTTTTCGCTGAGGTACAAAAACAACATGCCGGCCTCAAGTGCTTGTGGCAGCGAATCACTGAGTACGAGATTTACTTGAGCTAACTCACAGGATTGGCTCATGAGCAGGTTCATCTTGCCTGGGTCGTCGCTTTTCAAGCCTGCAACGTGATTGCCGTTTTTGGAAGCGGCAATGTCGGGCACGCCATCGAAAACGACGCGAATTTTTTGATCTTCGATTCCGGCCTTCTTAAGCTCTCTGGCTGCTGCCTGGGACACGGCAAGAAAGCATGCAGGTCGCCGGTATTTTTTGCGGGAAGCCCAAGAAGTGCTTACGGGGAATGCGACACGCCGCGAAACGATAAAAGGTTTGACGCTGGCGAGTGCCGCCACGGTATGTGAATGAGAGTCCTGCACGTGGATGACATCATTGGCACGGCTCTGCGTGAGCATTGTGCTTAACCCGACCTGTCGGGTGCGAAAGCCGGATTGATGCGAAAGGTCCCATAGCAGCGACCCATGACGAGCCAGCATCGTTACAGAGTGACCCTGCTCTCTCAAGCCTTCGGCGAGGTAGAGAGACTGCCATTGTCCGCCGCGCATTTTCCATCCTGAATCGGCAATCAATACCTTCATCGTTGTGGTGACATGTTTCTTGCTTTAGCGTACTTGAGAAATGTATAAATCCCGGCCATGTAAGCAATGGCCAAGCCTTCGGGGCCATCCAGAAATCCCCGCTGCAGGACATAGCTCTTAAAGAAGGTCCACGCCGGATCAATTGCCATGTTCCGCCACTTCACCTTCTTTTTTTGCGAAACGATCTGCTCCGCTGCAAGTGTGGTGTAACGGTCCATCGTGCGAAGGTGTTCGCTCAGCGAGGAGCACGTATAGTGCAGGAGGTTCGTTTCCAGGTGTCCCGTTGTGCCGTGTACCTCGACACTTTCATGGACGTAATCACCCACCCATTTGGCCTTCGTGCGGTTAAATAAACGCACCTTACGGTCGGGATACCAGCCAGAGTGCAGGATCCAGCGACCCAGGTACTGAGCGAGACGGGGCATAGTGTAACCGTCGTAGGAAGGGCCATTCTTTTTGAGTTGCCAGATCTCGCCTTCCAGCGACTCGCTCAATGCTTCGTCGGCATCGATGCTGAGGACCCAGTCGTGTTTGCAAGCCTCAGAGGCGAAGTTCTTCTGGGCCGCGTAGCCGCGCCAGTGGGTTTCGATTACGCGCGCTCCGTGGTTGCGCGCCAGTTCGATCGTGCGGTCGTTCGAGCCGCTGTCGATCACGACGATTTCATCGCAGCAGCGCAGGCTCTCGATCGCACGCGCGATGTTGAGTTCTTCGTTGAAAGTGATGATTGCCGCGGAGATTTTCATCGCCATCTAATAGCCTAACGGAGCCACCATGAAGCAGACGATGAAGAGCGCCAGGCCGATCAGAGCGAATGCTTTGCGTTGGGGATTGAGCGGCGTTTCATCGTGAATGCGCGGATGTCGCCGGCCGAAGAAATAGAGTGCCACGGCCCAACCCCACCAGGGTGGGTAAAAGTAGCCGAGTGGGATCAACGCGATGATTGCGGCCAGCGAAATGCGAGAGGCCCAGCGGCCCGTGAGTGAGTAGATGATATGCCCGCCATCGAGCTGGCCAATCGGTAGCAGGTTCAAAGCGGTTGCGAAGATGCCGACCCACGCAGCACGTGCCATTGGATGTAAATAGATCTTCTCGGGAGCAATACCAGGGAAGAAAATCGACTCAAAAAAGCGAACCACCAGAGGCGTGCCGAAGACCATGTCGCCCGCGGCGGCAATTTCGGAGGCACGGCTCATCCAAACCCCGTAGAACAGGAAGGGAAGCAGCACGACAAACCCGGCTACCGGCCCGGCGATGCCGACATCAAAGAGCACAGTTCGCGAGTAGATGATGGACCGGATTCGAATGAAGGCGCCGAAGGTGCCAATGAAGGTTGGCACTGGTAGAAAGTAGGGCAAGGAAGCGTCGAGCTGATAGTAGAGACATGCGAAGTAATGACCCAGCTCGTGAGCCAGAAGTATCAGGATCAGAGGGAGAGCAAAGGCAAGCCCACTCCAAAGCAAGCTTGAGTCGAAGAAGGCTGAGAACAGAGGTATGGCGTCTTGTTCGAAACGGAAGGCCGGCAAATTGTTTTGGAAGTTATGAACCATGCGCGAACCAGCCGCACAGGTGGTCCATAGGCTTAACAGAAGCAGAAAGAGTGCAAGCAGATACCGGGGCCGCGCTTGCTCTTCGATGATCACTCTTGTTTCTAGAGGGTTTGCAATTCTTTGCCGGGCTTGAAGCGTACTGCCTTGCCTGGCGGGATTGCGACTTCATCACCAGTGCGAGGGTTGCGGCCAATGCCGGTCTTGCGCGGGCGTACATTGAAGATGCCGAAGCCGCGCAACTCGATGCGTTCGCCCTGGCCGAGTGCCCGCTTCATGCTTTCAAACACGGTCTCCACGGCCATTTCTGCCTTGGTCTTAGTGATGCCGGTTTTCGAAACCACTTCGTTGATGATGTCGAGTTTGATCATGAGCTGGATTCCTTGAGAGACGAGAGGCAGTGGCTAAATTATAAAAAACAAGACCTTTACTATAGACATTGGCGGGGGTTCAAGTCAAGAGCCCCATTCTCGCCCGCTGCTCGGCTATACTCGCTCAATATGTTGCGCCGATCCCTTTTTCCGCTTGGCTTCAGCCCCCTGTGGGCAGCATTTGCTCAATCGACTTTAAGTTCTGTCGCTCGGGACGAGGCTTTCTGGACGATGCTGCGTAAACAGTTTCCTTTACGCGACGGATTGGTTTATCTGAATGCGGCGAACGTTTGCCCGGCTTCTTTGCCAGTTCTTGATCGACATCAACATTTTCTACGTGACTTCGAGGCTGATCCGAGCTTTCAAAATCGCGCCAAGTTTGGTCCATTGCGCGAGCGTGTCCGGGTTCGTGCGGCCCAGTTCTTTGGTGTGACGGCCGACGAAATTGCATTTACTAGAAATACGTCGGAAGCGACCAACACCATCGTGCATGGCCTGAACCTCAAGGCGGGTGATGAAGTCATGCTGATTGAGGACAATCATCCCTCCAATCTCGATAGCTGGAAGAATCAGGCCAAACGTCTGGGTTTCTCGCTGAATATCCTGCCCATGACGCAATTGATCGACTCGGCCGAACAATTGGCGGCAAAGGTGGAAGCGGGTTTTACGCCCAAGACCAAGGTGGTTTCTCTGACGCATGTCACCAGTTCCACAGGCGTGCTGTATCCAGTCGCTGAAATTTGCCGGAGGGCTCGCGAAAAAGGCATCTGGTGCCACGTGGATGGCGCGCAAAGCGGAGGCATGTTGCCTGTGGATCTGCGGCGGATCGGATGCGACTCTTATGCAACCAGTTCGCACAAGTGGTTGATGGGCCCGCTCGAGGCGGGTGTCCTTTACGTGGCGAGTTACCGGCAAAAAGAAGTTTGGCCCTCGATTGTTAGTGTTGGCTACAGCGAGGACGGTAAAGGCGGAGCGAGATTTCTCGAAGCTTATGGGCAGCGCGATGATGCGCGGTTAGTCGCCTTGGACGCCACGTTCGAGTTCTTGACGATGATCGGAATGGCCTCAGTGGAAGCCCGCATTCGTCAGCTCACGACACACTTGATGAACGAGCTTGCCAAGAACCCGAAAGTACAGTTGCGCACCAATCGCAAAGAAGAACTTTATTGTGGCGTGGTGAAGGCCGATCTGCCTTCGGTAGCTGATCTGCGCGCATTTGATGCAAAACTCTACAGTGACCATGGCATGGCCTTTAGCGTCACGCCCTCGGGCCCCATTCGCGGCATTCGGATTTCGCCGCATGTCTACAACTCGATTGAGCAAATGAATGCTGTTGCCGAAGCATTCCGTAAGGCATGAGTACTCTTTCTGAGTTGTTGCTGGCGCCTGGCGTATTCTCGTTGGGGTCTGCGGCGGTGTTGGGTGCGGCGCATGCTTTAACACCGGGTCATGGCAAGACCATCGTGGCGGCCTATCTCGCCGGTACTCGTGGATCTCCGCTCGATGCCCTGAGGCTTGGCGCGATCGTGACCTTTACCCATACGGCGAGTGTGTTCGTGTTGGGACTGCTGGCTTACTACCTTGCCGAGTCGATCGATCTGCAAGCACTGCATCCGATGCTGACGAAAGTGAGTGGCGTTCTGATTGCAGGCATTGGCGCCTGGCTATTGTGGAAGCGATTGCGTCCGCAGCCTGTCGCTGCAACTTCGCCGGTGATCACTTCACATGATCATTCGTATGGCGTGCCACTGAAGGCGCTTGGTGTTTCCGGTGGAATCGTTCCGTGCCCTGAGGCTTTATCTTTACTGCTCTTGGCACTGTCTCGTGGGCAAAGCCTCTATGGGCTCGTCTTGCTGGTGAGCTTTTCTGTCGGCCTTGCGGCAGTGCTGATTGGTCTCGGACTCGCGGCTGTTCTAGCTGTGCCGCAGGCCAAGCGATTTCAATCTCTCTCCGTGACGATCCCGATCATGAGCGCGCTGGTATTGATCGTGCTGGGAATTGGGTTGATGTTTTGAAGACAGTCGTGATCACCGGCGTCTCTACGGGTATTGGGTTGGCCGCCGCCCGTGCCGCAGTTTCCGCAGGATTTTATGTATTCGGCTCCGTGAGAAACGAAGCGGATGCGGCTCGACTCACCGCCGAGTTGCCTCATGGTTTTCATCCCTTGATCTTCGACGTCACAGATGCCGAAGGTATCCAGAAAGCAGCGCATGAAGTCGCCCAGGTCTTATCTGGCCGGACGCTCGACGGGTTGATTCAGAATGCGGGTATTGCTGTTGCTGGGCCATTGCTGCATATCCCGATGGATCAGATTCGAAAGCAGTTTGAGGTAAATGTATTCAGCGTGGTTGCGATTGCTCAAGCTTTTGCGCCTCTGCTGGGTGCGGATCGCAGTCTTGCAGGAAAGCCAGGGAAGATCATCCACATCAGTTCGGTGGCTGGCAAGAATGGCGCGCCATTCGTCGGTGCCTACGCGGCATCCAAGCATGCGCTGGAAGGCTTGTCAGAATCGATGCGCCGCGAATTGATGTTGTACGGAATTGATGTGATCGTTGTGGGTCCTGGAGCAGTGCGAACTCCAATCTGGGGAAAGGCGGAGATTGAGCCTTACCTCGATACGCCATATGCGGAGCCCTTGCGCCGCACGCAACAATACATGCAGGATCTTGCCTCGAAGGGGTTCCCGCCTGAGCGCTGCGCCGATCTGCTGGTTGAGATTCTGATGAACCCCAGCCCAGCGACCCGCCACGCACTTGTACCGCAGCCGCTAACAAATTGGTGGATCCCGCGGTTGCTACCCAAGCGGTGGCTCGACGCCATCATCGCATCGCGTCTTGGACTGAAGCGACAGTGATAGTTTGATCGTGTGAAGAATCATCTTTGGATTGCCCTAGCTTTGGCCTTCGAAGCCCTGGGCCAACCCATTGCGCCCGGCCAAGGGATGGAGCGAACGATGTCGCTTCTCGAGAATGGTCAGCCGGCGAAGATTCTGATCTATGGGCAGTCCATCTCGAAGCAAGACTGGTGGCGCATCGTAGCGGCAGATCTTCGTGCGCGCTATCCCAAGGCGGAACTGAAGATCGAAAATCGGACGATTGGCGGCTACTCTACGCAGTATCTGATTCGAACGATGGAGGCCGATATTCTGCCTTTCCAACCGGATCTCATCGTGTTTCACGATTACGGCTCACAGGACTTGTACGAGAAGATCATTCGATTCATTCGAAGCCAAACTACTGCCGAAGTTCTGTTGCAGAGTGACCACGTGGTGTGGATACCCGGAGAAGCGGACCCTGGTGGAAGCCGGCGAAAGAGTTATGACTTTCAAGAGAAGCACAGCTTCGAGTGGCTGCCTGAACTGGCCAGAAAATATGGCTTGGGTTTAGTGGATATTCGCGGTGGCTGGCATGAACATCTAAAGCAGACTGGCATGAAGCCAAGCGAGTTATTGAGAGATTCTGTGCATTTGAATGCCAGAGGTGAAGAGCTGTATGCTGCGATCACCAAACAATTTCTGGTACCGGGATCTTCGCAAAAGCGAGCCGTTTACTCAGAGGTGGAGCCGAAATGGAAGAACGGCCGTATCGAGCTTGATTTTGAGGGGAACCGGGTCGAGGTGCTGGGCTTGACCGATGGCCCAGTTGATGTGTGGATCGACCAACAACGCCCGTCCGCGATCCCCGCGCTTCACTATCATTCGCGCCCGACCAACACCTGGGACGCCGATTGGCCTACTGTGATGCGGGTTGGCTCAGAGCGGCCTTTGCAAACCGAAGAATGGGTTCTGAAGGTAACCCGGCGCAATGACCCGGGAACCGAATTCGATTTTGAAGTCTATGGCAGTCTGACGGGCTTTGACGGCAGTGGCACCACGAAGCAACGGTTCGTTTCGAACAGCAGGCGTGTGACGCTAGACCCGGAAGACTATGACGTGGTTCGCTCCTACGGGCTTCATAAGATTTCAATGCCTGGAGGTAGGCAGATTCGTTGGGCCTCCATGCCGCGGTACATTGACCCGGTCTTGCCATCCACTGGGACTCAGACAATTCTCTATGGGCTTGCCAACACGAAACACCATCTCACCCTCGTTGCCCCCAAGGGAAAGTCGCCCCGATTGAAAATTCGCACACACCAGCCACCGTTGAAGGAGAATTAAGCATGCTGACCCGTAGAGCACTTTTGGGCACGGCGCCCGCGCTATTGCTATCGAAATCGAAGCCGAAGTCGCCCAATATCATCTGGTACATGCCCGATCAGTGGCGTGGTCAAGCGTTAGGTTCGATGGGTGACGAGAATGCACAAACTCCGAATTTGGATCGCATGGCCAAAGAGGGTTTGCAGTTTCGCAACACCGTGGCCAATACGCCGGTTTGTTGTCCTGCACGCGCAATCCTAATGACGGGGCAGTATTGCCATACCAACGGCATGGTGGCAAACGACCTGCGGCTGAACGAGAACTCGAATTCGATTGCCCGCGTGCTGCGGGGTGCAGGCTATCGGACAGGCTTTATTGGCAAGTGGCACCTTGACGGTGGGCCACGCATGCCTGGATTTATCCCGCCCGGCGAGCGTAGGCTTGGCTTTGAGTATTGGGCCGCGAACGAGTGCAGCCACGATCATTTCAATGCGACTTACTTTCGGGACGATGCCAAGCCAATTCAAATGGGGAAGTTCGAAGCAGAAGGCTGGACCGACCTCGCGCTTGAGTTTCTCGACCAGCAAAAGAAATCGGACAAGCCATTCTTTCTGATGGTGGCTCCTGGACCGCCTCACGATCCATACGGAGCACCTGCGGAATACATGAAGCGCTTCGATCCTGCGAAGATTCGTTTGCGGGCGAATTACGAAGAAGTTGAGAAAGGTCCAGACCGTAAGCAACTGGCCGCCTATTATGCGGCCTGCACCGCTGTGGACGACCAGGTGGGGCGCCTGCAAAAGGCAGTTTCTCAAATGTCGACGGGCGAAGATACTGCGACGTTCTTCTTTTCAGATCACGGCGATATGCTGGGTTCCCATGGACTTCGTCTTAAGCGCAAGCCCTACGAAGAGTCGATCCGCGTGCCCGGTATCGTTCACTACCCTCGTGTGATGAAGCAGGGTCGCGTTAACGACAATCTCTTCTCGCACATCGATATTCCTGCAACCACACTTGGCCTCTGCGGCATCACTCCACCTTCGGGCTTTCAGGGCTTGGATCTGTCAAAAACCATTACCGGAAAAACTGCCAAGACTCGGAAAGATGCCTTCTTTCAGATCTTTGGCCCCTACGCTGGGGATGGCACCACTGCGGGCTGGCGCGGAGTGAGAACCGACCGGTACATGTTCGCCGCTTACATCGACAGACCCTGGGTCTTATTTGACCTGGAGAATGATCCATACCAACGCAACAACCTGATTGGCGACGCAAGTGCGCGAACCTTCGTCATGCCGCAGATCGAACAACGCATGGCTCAGTACATGAAAGCGACTGGCGACAGTTGGAATTTCAACTGGTCCGCTCCGGTTGAGGACGGCGGCCGGTTGTACAAAGACCGCACCTACCGGTCGGTCGGCGAATATCTTTCTTCGCAACGCTAGCGGCTTGCGGCATAAAATAGCGTCCATGCCTTTTTCGCGACGCCAGTTTCTCCGCAGTTCCGCCGCTTTGATGGCCGGCGCTTCGATCGCTATGCCGCAAGGCAAGAAGCCGAACATCGTTTTCATGATCGCCGATGACTGGTCCAACCGCCATGCATCCTATTTCGGGGTGCCGTGGCTGTCGACACCGAATTTTGATCGAGTGGCCAGGGAAGGCGTGGTCTTTACCAACACCTTCACGTCGAACCCGAAGTGTTCTCCTTCACGGGCCACAATTTTGACGGGCCGGAACTCGTGGCAGACGAAAGAGGCGGTAAGTCACTACAGCATCTTCCCCAACGACTTTCCTGTTTATCCATCGATATTGGCCGACGCTGGCTACCATGTCGGCTTGACCGGCAAGGGTTGGGGGCCAGGAGACTTCAAGGTCACTGGTTGGAAGCAGAACCCGGCCGGGCCTTCTTACAATTCCAAGACTTATACGCCACCCAATAGAGGCATGGCAAATAATGATTACGCGGCCAACTTTGCCGACTTCCTGACGAAGCGAAAGCAAGGAACTCCGTTTTGCTTCTGGCTTGGTTCGATGGAGCCGCATCGGGTCTATGAGGAAGGTAGTGGGGTGCGCGCGGGTAAGCGATTGTCGGATGTGAAGGTGCCCGGGTACTGGCCCGACAACAACACCATCAAGTCGGACCTGCTCGACTATGCCATTGAGGTGGAACAGAACGACAAGCATCTGGGCCGTGTCTTGAAGACGCTTGAGGAAGCGGGTGAGCTCGACGACACGATGGTCGTCGTGACGTCAGATCATGGAATGCCATTTCCGCGAGTCAAGGGTCAGATTTACGAAGAAGGCTTTCACATCCCACTCGCCATTCGCTACGGGAAGCACATCCAGCCGGGCCGAGTGATTGACGACATCATTAACACCCGTGATTTCGCCCCTACCTTCTTGGAGCTTGCCGGGTTGAAGGCTCCGCCATCTATGACGGGCAAGAGTTTCATGGATGTCTTGAAGAGTGGCAAATCCGGTACCGTCGATGCGAGTCGCGACGCGATGATCATCGCGAAGGAACGACACGATATTGGCCGCCCGAACGACGCTGGCTATCCTGTGCGTGCGATTCGAACGAAAGAGTTCCTGTACATCCGGAACTACACGCCAGATGTATGGCCTGCAGGTATGCCAGAAACGGGCTATCGGGATGTGGATGATGGCCCCACCAAGACGTTTCTGTTGTCTCGTTTTGATGACTACTACAAGTTGAACTTCGGCAAACGACCCGCTGAAGAACTTTATGTTCTCGCCACCGATCCCGATTGCATCAAGAACGAAGCCCGCAATCTGGACTATGCGATGATCATGCGCGGTTTGAGAGATCGAATGGAGAAGACGCTTCGAGAGGAAGGGGATCCACGATTCAACGGAAACGCCAGCTTCTTCGATACGATTCAATACACTGGCCCTAAAAATCACTCCTTCGATAACTGGATCAAGAACCAATGAAAAAGCTGCTTTTAGCTACCATCCTTTCTCTCGCCGCCCTGCCCGCAGCGCAGAACGTCCTGCTGCTTACCGTCGACGGCAAGTGGATTGGTGGCCCCACCAAGGCCACCAAGGCAGGCCCGTATGCTTTGGCTCAGATCCTTTCGCTGCATAATGGCGCACCTGCATCGGCGACGGAGTCAGCAGCAATCTCGACCGGACTTGCGGCGATCGCGGCGAAGGATCGCAAGGCTCGTGATCTTGCCGTAGAGAATCTCACTTATATTGGATTGCCCGTTTTGACGCCATTGCTTGAGGTGATCCGGGACACGGATCAGCATGAGCCCAAGCCGCTGTACAACCTGTTTAATCGGCTGGTGCCTTCGATCGCTGACCAGCCGGACCGCGCCGCCAGCCTGATCCGGCTCGCCAATGAAGCGCCGCGCCGTGGATCGTGGCCGGATGGCTCCATCGTGGTTGGTGCCGAATCGATTGCCTGGGACAAAATCCGCTTGTTTGCTGTCGAGCGCAAGTCGATTACACGAAAGCTGGATGTGCACTCCCTTCGTCATTCGACGCAAATCGAGTATCTGGATACGGGTCTCTATCTCGGGCAGGAATCGAGCTGGAACATCCAGGCGAGAGGATTCACGCGATTGAGCTGGAAGCAGGACGATTGGGCGACGGGCCCCAACGGACTGACAAAGCCGGCGGGCAACTACAAAACGAATCTCGTCGACGGCCATCCTTTTGGAGCCTTGTTGGGAAGGATTTCTGCAACTGGGGAAAAGAAGTTTATCGGAGTTTCTTCTGCTGCGAATTCCCCAGGCAAGGGACGGCTGCATCTGGCGATCAACGATAACGGCCACTGGCAGAACAATCTGGGCAGCTATACGGTCGACGTTACGGTCACAAAGGCCTTCGATGTAGGCGGCGCATTCTAGAACGTAAATGACGCACCAAAAGTAAGGCGTTGTTGCGCGAACCAGGCGTTGGTTCGGACCTGAGGATTGGGGGTAAGATCTTCCACGACCGTCGCCAGAGACTTTCGGAGAAGATCCGGTCGCTTGCTGACAGTGTTGCGGTAGTCAACCCGCAGGATCCAGCACTTGCGGTAACGGAACTTCAGGCCGCCACCAAACTGCATTGCGCCCTGAAATATTCCTCCTCCGTCCAGCGGTGGAGCATTTGCGAAGTTGTAAGCCGAACGGAACATGCCAACGTTACGCAGTCCAAGCCGGAAGATTCCCCTGCTGTCACGAAATGGTGCTTGCGTAAGGTGTACGAGTTGCAAGGCTGGGCCTGCGGCAAGATAGGGCCTAAGGCGGGACTCCGTGCGCCGCAGGTGAAGCAGGGTTGTATAGCTGAACTGGCGTGTTAGCAATCCTGTTTTCTGTTCAACCAGCCCAGGAATGTCCTGGGGAGAATTCGTATTGAATCGCTTGAGGCCGATTTCAAAAGTACCGCGAAGATAGTGAAATCCAAGTTCGTGCGAGAGCAAGGGAGAAGCATGTACGGTGACTGTTCCGCCTACTGCCCAACCCTTCTCAATCCTATTGCCGGCCATCAGGGCGGAACGCATAGTTCCTTGCTGCCGTCTGAAGATCCAAGCTTCCTCACCGGTCGTAGATTGGCAAACCAAGGAAGTGCCGAAGCTAAAGCCGAGCTCGACCGTTGGTGTTCCCCAGTCCTCCGCACCGCCGAGGCTTTCTGTTCTTCGAGAGATAGAGGGCCGGGACGTTACGGGCGCGATCAGGCTGCTTCCGTCTTCTCTATCGTTTGATTCTGAATTGGCAGGCAAAGAAGAGGCCAGCATTGCTTGCCGCGCATATACTTCCGGCTCAGCAACCTTTGGTTTTCGCAGCATTCGACTGAAGCGATAGGCCCAGGAAGTGCTCTGCCAAATCAGGTTGCCTCGGACGACATCATTTCGGAACCTCAGAACAGCGTGGCGGACCCCTCGCTCAAGGAGGCTGCCACGGCCAGGAAGTGTTGTGCCGCGATCCACGCCACCGTCATATGGAGCTTTGCATTCGTTGAACTTCAACACCGCGATGGATCGGTCGGTTTCAATCTTTTGACCGCTTCCATTTTGAAGAAACTGGCTGATCCACGGACGCTCCACCCACTCCGAGCTATCGATGCAGCCAGTGAATGCCAGATCGTTAATCACCTTGGAGCGCTCTTCGTCGATGTTGCTGTCGATCTCATGCGTGATCGTCCTTTGCTTCAGGGACATGACGATGTCAGTGTCATGCGTGGCTGAAGCCTGAAAGATCGCAAGACCATCCCAGCTTTCATTCCAGGCATAAAGCCTCAGGTGGTGACGCCGCGTAAAAGTATTGAGAGTTTTCGAAAGTGTCAGTACAGCAGGTTCGCCAGCTAGATCCAGTGCCGACATCGGGGCTTCTTGATAGGGTTGTGTTTCGGCAAACGCTCTGAGCGATTGATATTTTGTCCCGGCGTTTGAGGTGTGTGATTCCACCCAGCCTGCTGCTGCAAATGCTCTGGCAATTGATTCGGGTTTGCCAATCAGCAGGAGGTTTGTGATGTCTGATGGCTTACCGTCGGAAACTTTCGCAGTCCGGTAGGGCAGTTTCCTGACCAATGTGAGGAGTTCTCTTCGTTCGGAGCCATCGCGTGCGACAGCATCGAGTCTAGCCTGAGGTTGTGGATCGACCTTGATCGCTGCCAGCAGTTCCACGATTAATTCCGCGCCAGGGGCCCACCGAATCTCCGGGTCGCTGAATCGCAGTGTTGAACTGAAGGCGGCCGTGGAGAATAGCAATGCGATTGGGTCGACGGCGGCCAGCCCTGTCAGTACACCGGCAGCCCTGTAGCCAGGCGTATTCGTCGATCGGATCCCTTTAATTCGCCCACGAACATCCAAAGCTTCCCGAGCGTTTTCGATTCCAAACAGCCGGGCTTGCACAAAGACTTCTTTGGAGTCCGGTAAGTGTAGTCGATCAAATGCCAGCCCGATGCTCGCACGTTCATGAACAATTCCAACCCCTACCTTCGTAGCATGAGTGATCGTGCCTGACAAGACGCTGCCAATTGGAATTGCCACGTGCCCATTCACGGCGACGGGCGCTACGACAATCGCTTCAACGCGCTGCCCCTTGATGGCATTTGTGGAATAGAGACCGTGTTTCAGCCGAATTTCCAGCTTAGTCCCGGCTGGGAGTTCCAGGGCGTAGCCTTGGGATGCCGTCAGAATTGACCAGCAGACTGTCGCAATCCAGCTTTGTCCCCGTCGTGTCACCGAACCGAGACTATATCACTCGCGCGGCATCATGGAATGCAGTAGGTTCCTCGCGGGCGGAAACTGATTCTCGATTTCAGCCAGGCGCGTTTTCGCAAGATCCACATTCTTGCCCTGTCGGACTAACGCCACAGCCAGCATGTAGCGACCGCGAACGGAGTTCGGATCTTGCTTCAGACCGTTCAGCGCATGCTCTTCGGCTTTGTCGAACTGTCCTTCGTTGGCAAAGTAGGCGGATAGATTGACATTGTTCACGGAATCGACAGGATCGATGCGGTGCGCTTTCATGAGCCACTCACTTGCTTTGTATGGCTCCCGTTCCTGCAGGTAGAGCGCTCCAAGATTGCTGGTGACTTCGAAGTTTTCTGCGTCAATTGCCGCCGCTTTTTCAAGATGCTCGATTGCCTTCAGTCGGTTGCCTTTTCGGAGGGCTTTCGTTGCCGATTCCAACTCCCGAGTTGCTGCCTTCGGAGTTTGATGCATCAATCGAATTGCCGAAATCGAATTCTGCGTGCCCTGTCGGGGGCGAGTACTGAGGGCAATCTGCAGGAAGCCAATCGAGGCAGATTGAAATCCTTGCGAGTGGCGCACGTCACCTGCCTGCCCGATGACACGCAGTTCGTAGAATCCCGTTGGTACAGCTGCCAACTGAAATGAACCTTTAACGCCCACCTGACTTTCCGACAAGATGCGGCGACTCCCTATATCAACGACCTGGACCTTCAACATGCCCAACTCAAGGAAGTCGGCGCCAGACACAATGGCCCCCGAGATTGGAATTCCAATATTCCGTTGATGGCCTGGCTCAAGTTGTGCCTGCAACGCAATCGTCAAGCAAAGCATCGAGATCAGCATGGTGGTCAGTTTCATTTCGTTCGCCTGACTGCTATACGGAGAATTTGCGTTTTTGCTATGCCTCTCGACCGAATGATGTGACGAAGGGGCCTGCGCCGGGGCTATCCGGGCTGGCATCTCCTATACTGAGATTTCACTCGTTGATTTCAGAAATGTTTCATTTATTCGGAGAGGGGGATTTTCCCTTGCGTCATCGATTTGTCTGCGCCTGCGCTGCGCTCGCACTGGCATCACTGGCTAGTGCGCAGAGTGTGCCCGGCTATGTGAACTTCGCCGACGGCGAAAAGCGCCTCGCGGAGTTGGCCCGGCAGAACTCAAGCTGGATTCAGTTAGTCTCGATCGGAAACTCGGCTGGCGGCAAGAAGCTGCACTTGCTCGCCATTGCTGCTCCGGGCAAAGTAAAGCCCGAGCAGCGGCCCGCTGTCTTTATCGGTGCGAACCTGGTCGGCTTCCACAATGCTGGCACCCAAGCGGCTGTGGCTTTTGTCGAAAAGCTTGCCGCAAAGCGCAATGACGCCGCTGTCAAGCAATTGCTTGAGACGCGCACGTTCTACGTTGCTCCGATGTTGAATCCGGATGCGCACGATGGATTGTTCCAAGGCCCCAAGTACCGCCGCAGCCTCAATGTTGGCCAGCTGGATCGCGATTTGGACGGACTGATTGGCGAGGATGGCTACAACGACCTGAACAACGACGGCAAGATCACCGTGATGCGGATGGAGGATCCGGCCGGGGAATGGATCGTGGACGAAAAGGACGCCCGCCTCATGCGCCGCGCCGATCCGCTCAAGGGAGAAAAGGGCAAGTTCAAGATGATGCCCGAAGGTTTCGACGACGACAAGGATGGACAGTTCAACGAAGATGGCCCCGGTGGATATCGGCCGGATCGCAATTTTGCGCACGCCTGGAACGATGCTGACCCTGAGTCTGGCCCCTGGCCGAGCGCGCAGCCCGAGAGCAAGGCCATCATGGACTTTCTGATTACCCATCGGAATGTGGCAATGGCCGTTGTCTTTGGCCCCGCGAACAACTTGCTTGAGATGCCACGCGGTGCCGGCGGCCGTGGGGGTGACGTGGGCAGCATCAAAGTGACGCTACCCCGCAATTTGGCAAGCGCGACAGGGCTTGAGGCTAACAAGGAATATACGATCGACGAAGTTTATGAGCTGCTGAAAGACAGCCCGCTGGCTCGGGCGCAGGGAGGTTTGACCAAGGAGGCGCTGGCCCAGTTCCTTGGCGGTGGTCCTGCCACTGCTCCTGATGCCGAAGACCTGAAGTTCTATCAGAGCTTTGGCGACGAATACAAGAAGATTCTCGAAAAGGCTGGTCTTGACACGAAGCGCGCTGGCGGCCAAAGCGCCCCGGGTGGATTGCAAAACTGGCTTTATTACCAATACAGCGCCATGGCCATTGAGCTTGATGTGTGGGGCATCCCCAAGAAGGCCGCCCCCAAGCCGGCTGCGAATACCGCCGCCGACGCTCTGACCCTCGATAAATTCGAAAAGATGACGGCCGCTGAAGTTGGGGCTCTCGATGACGCCAAGCTCGGTGATTTTCTCAAGAGCATCAATGCTCCTGCGATGGCAACCGCTCAGATGATCAAGCAGGGTGTTGCCAGTGGACGGATGACGCCAGCCCAGATGGCTGGCATGATTCGATCGCAAGGTGGTGCACAGGCTGCTCGCCCCGCCGCTGGAGGCGCTGCTTCAAGTGGCCCGACCACTCCGGACGAAGACACCATCGCTTACGTGGATGCCTCCGCCAAGGATGGTTTCGTCAATTGGACCCCGGTGACGCTTCCGGATGGAACGAAGGCAGAAGTTGGTGGTGTGGATCCTTTCCTCGCTATAACTCCCAACGAAGCGGAGCTTAAGAAAGCTGTTGATGCGCATGCCGATGCCATTCTGTTTATGGCTGGCAAGCTGGCGGAAGTCGCCATCACGGATGTCCAAGTCAAGTCTCTTGGTTCTGGCGTTTTTGAAGTGAGCGCTACGGCCGCCAACAATGGCTTTCTGCCGACAGCGACGCGGCTTCAGGTACGCACGCGTAGCTTCCTGCCTGCGAGGCTCACGGTGACTTTGCCGAGTGGCGCGAAGCTCGTACAGGGCAACAACCGTGTCAGCAGCGAACGCATCACCGGTACTGGTGGCACTGTGAAAGCAACCTGGTTGATCAGCGCCGATTCTGGCGCGAAGGTAACAGTTAGCATCCTTACCCCCAACGCGGGTGAAGATCGCCGAGAGGTGGTTCTCCAGTAATGATTCGCACTTATCTCTCACTGATTCTGGCGGGAACGCTGATGGCGCAAACCGCCCCATTAACGCCTAAGTCTCCCGCTCCCGATCCCAACTGGGACCGCCTGTATCCGAACGCTCAGATTCTTGAGATGATGCGTGGCTACGCCAAGGCCTATCCGGACTGGGTGAAGCTCGAAAGCCTCGGTAAGACCAGCGCCGGCGGCGACACCTGGTTGATGACGATCACCAATCCCAAGACTGGTGCTCCTGGTACCAAGCCTGCCTTATACATCGACGGCGCAACGCATGCCAATGAAATTCAGGGTACGGAAGTCACGATGTACACCATCAACTTCGTGCTCAAAAATTACGGCAAGTTGCCTCGGGTGACTGAATTTCTTGACCGGGCCACACTCTATGTCGTTCCAATGATGAACATCGACAGCCGCGAGCGTTGGTTCACGCAGCCAGCCACACCGAACTTCCCTCGCACTTTGCCCGTATCGATCGATGACGATCGCGACGGCTTTAAAGACGAGGACGGTTTCGACGATCTCGATGGCGACGGCGAAATCACTATGATGCGCAAGAAGGTGCCGCTCGGTCAGGGCCGCTTCAAGCTCGATCCGAAGGATCCACGACTGATGGTTCCTGTGCAAGCCAATGAACTGGGCGAGTACATCATGCTCGGCACCGAAGGCATCGACAACGATGGCGACGGTCAGGTCAATGAAGACACTTATGGCTACATCGATCCCAATCGCGCCTGGGGCGAAGGCTGGATGCCGCGCTATGTGCAATCCGGCTCGAGTGAATATCCGCTGCAGTATCCCGAACAGCGCAACATCGCTCAATGGTTTCGCGGCCGCACGAACATTAATGCTGTTCTGAGCTTCCATAATTTCGGTCGCTACATTTTGCGTGGGCCCGGCGCCAAGCCACAACGCGCAATGGGCCCGGCTGATCTTCGTGTTCACGATTTTTTGGGCAAGGAAGGGGAAAAGATTCTTCCTGGCTATCGTTACGGAAGCAGTTGGCAACTGCTCTACGACAGCTACGGCGACACGACGGATCATACCTATGGTCGTCACGGTGCAATTAGCTTTGTCGTTGAACTCAACGGAACCCAGCAGGACTTCAACAACGACAAGAACGTCTCGCAGGAAGAGCAGATGAAGTTCAACGACGAGCTCACTCAGGGGCGAATGTTTGTGCCCTGGAAGGCGTACAAGCATCCGCAGTACGGCGACATCGAAGTTGGCGGCTATAAGCACGACACCAATCGTTCGCCGGAAGGCTTTCTCAATGTAGAAGAATGCCATCGCAACGCGATGTTCATCCTGCTGAATGGTCACCATCTGCCGATGCTCAAGATGCAGACGCCTGAAGTTGTGAAGGTGAAGGATGGGCTTTATCGCATTCACGTGCCAGTTCTCAACGAGCGCATGATTCCGACCACGGCCTCAATCGTGGCGCAGCATAAGCTTCATCGCCAGGACATAGCGACGATTTCCGGTGGAAAAGTCATCGCCAGCGGGATTGTACAGGATCCATTCCTGAACAAGGTGCAGATGCAGGAGCACCGCCCGGAACGTCTCGTTGTGAATGGTGGCGTCGCTGGCTATTCCACCGAGACTTTGATGTTTCTTGTGGAGGCTCGGCCGGGAACGGTGACGTTCACCTACGACAGCGTTAAAGCCGGCAAAATCAACGGCACTATCACGCTTCCATGATGCGAGAATTCATTTCTTGTTTGCTGGCGGCAAGCTTGCTTGCCGCACAGCAGCCCGCGCCGCCTGATCCGGCCTGGGACCGTCTCTATCCCAACGCGAAAGTGCTTGAGCTGATGCGTGGCTACGAGCGTTCTTATCCTGGCTGGGTCAAAGTAGAAAGTCTGGGAAAGACCAGTGCCGGAGGCGACACATGGTTGATGACCATCACCAATCCCGCCACTGGGGCGGCCTCCAGTAAACCTGCGGTTTATGTCGACGGCTCGACGCACGCAAACGAAATCCAGGGCACCGAAACCACGATGTACATCGTGAATTTCGTGCTGAAGAATTACGGCAAGCTGCCACGTGTTACTGAGTTTTTGGATCGCGCCACGCTCTATTTGATCCCGATGATGAACATCGATAGCCGCGAGCGTTGGTTCAGGCAGCCGTCCAATCCGAATTTCCCTCGTACGCTCCCTGTACCTCTCGACGATGATCGCGATGGACTCATCGACGAGGACGGCTACGACGATCTCAACGGCGACGGCGAAATCACGATGATGCGCAAGAAGGTGCCGCTTGGCCGCGGCAACTTCAAGCTTGACCCCAAGGATCCGCGACTGCTGATCCCGGTTGGGCCCAATGAACTTGGAAACTACATCATGCTTGGCTTTGAAGGAAGCGACAACGACGGCGACGGCCAAGTGAACGAAGACTTGTATGGCTACGTTGATCCCAACCGTGTGTGGGGGGATGGTTTTCAGCCCAGATATGTCCAGAATGGGGCCAGCGAGTACCCACTGCAATACCCCGAAGCTCGGAACATCGCCGAATGGATGGGCTCACACTTCAATGTCAATGTTGTGATGAGTTACCACAACTTCGGCAAGCTGATTCTGCGCATGCCTGGTGCCAGAAGCCAGCGTCCGATGCCGCAGGTGGATCTCCGCGTACATGACTTCCTCGGCAAGGAAGGCGAATTGATGTTGCCCGGCTACAAGTATGTCTGGGTTGCTCCAGTATTAGGAGACAGCTACGGTAGCTCCGCCGATCACACCTACGGCCGCGTTGGGGCCTTCAGCGTTGGTATCGAACTGAACGCTCCCCAACAAGACTTCAACAACGACAAGAACGTCTCTCAGGACGAAGTGATGAAGTTCAATGACGAACTCACTCAGGGTCGTATGTTCGTCGACTGGAAGCCGTTTAATCATCCGCAGTTCGGCGAAATCGAGATTGGCGGTTACAAGCACGACACGGGCAGGTCGCCCGAAGGATTTCTGAGCGTTGAGGAGTATCACCGTAACGCCATGTATGTTCTCTTGCATGGCTTCCACTTGCCCAAGCTCGTCGTGCAAACTCCTGAGGTGATCAAGGTGAAAGAAGGCCTCTACCGGTTGCACATTCCGATTCTCAATGAGCGCATGATTCCCAGCGTTTCTGGAATCGTCGCGCAAAATCGGATCCACCGGCAGGACCTCGCAATGATCGAAGGCGTAAAGGTGTTGGCCAGCGGCACAGTGACGGACCGATTCATGAATCGAGTCGAGTTGCAGCAGCACCGGCCCGAACGTTTGATGGTGAGCGGTGGGATTGACGGCGTCTCCACGCGCACACTGATGTTCTTGATTGAAGCCCGTCCCGGCAAGGTGAAATTTGTCTATGACAGCCTCAAGGCCGGCAAAATCTCAAAGGAAATTGAACTGCCATGAGCACTGCCGAGCACAAAGAGAAAGCCAAGGATCTGGGGCGAATCGGCATTTGCATCGTCACTGTATCCGATACGCGCACTGAAGAGACCGATCTGAACGGCAAATACCTTTCGGCTGAAATCGCAGAACTTGGTCATCGCGTGGATGGATACCGCATCATCAAGGACGAACCGGATCAAGTTGCCGCTGTTCTCGATGAATTCGCGGCGACTGATTGCCGCTTGATTTTGTTCAATGGTGGAACAGGGATCTCGCCGCGCGACACCACATTTGACGTTCTCTCGCGAAAGCTTGAGAAAACTCTTCCTGGATTTGGCGAGCTATTCCGGATGTTCAGCTATGACGCCGTCGGGGCCGCAGCTATGCTGAGCCGTGCAACAGCCGGCACCTACAAGGGAAAAGTTGTGTTTTCGACGCCCGGCTCAACCAATGCTGTTGAAGTTGCTTGGCAGAAATTAATTCGGCCTGAACTTGAACACCTTGCATGGGAAGTCGGACGCAAGTAAGATAAAACGCATGACTAAATTGGGTAAATTCTTTTCTCTCCTTCTCGCTGGGCTGCTGGTAGCTGTGCCCGCTCTCCCGCAAAGCGAAGAAGATCTCGATAAGGCAATGAAGCTCGTGGGTAAGACCATGGGTGAGCTTCGCAAGGCGAATGAAGCCAAGGATGAAGCTGGGCTGAAGGCCGGTGGAAAGGTGCTCGTTGAGCAGTTTACGCTTGGCGGCAAATTCTTTGCCAGCCACAAGATGGCAGATGCCGTCGAAATGAATGGAAAGACCCTGGCCGCCGCCAAGGCGCTGGCCGATGGCAGCGGCACGATGGCTGCAGTCGGTTCCACCTGCAAGGGTTGCCATGACATGTATCGCGAGAAACTCGCCGATGGCAGCTACAAGCTGAAGATGACCCACTAAATCACAAACGTCAGTATTCGTTTTCAGACTGCGGGCTCGATGATTGCACTCATCGAGCCCTTTGAATTTTCCATTCGGAAATCGGGGCCAAAGGCGATGATTTGGTCGCGTGCGAACTCCGCCATTGGCAATTCCACGGTCATGATGATTGTGCGCCCTTTTTCGTCTACCTCGGAGGCGTGATCGAGTGCCTGTTGGAAGCTGAAGAAAAACAATTTCTGCAGCATCTCGATCACGTAATCGTAGGTATGCGCGTCGTCGTCCAGCAAAACGACGTGATACAGCGGTTCACGCGTATCGAGCGCTTCTTTTTCCAGCTCAGGTGTGACGACGGCTCCAGACATCCACGTAACAGAATCGCACGATTCTAGCGCATCGTCCGCAATGATTGTTCTTCAAGGTGTGGGGTATGGTTGAATCCGTTGAGCGTCCATCGTTCGCCGCGCCGCCGGAAAATTGTAAACGAACTGTTGTAGAGGCTACCCGCTAACTCAAATACCTGTTGCACCGGGGCATTGAATAGGGCTGCGGTAGAAATCCCAATCGGTGTCGCTGAAGTCACCAAAGCCACCCGGCCATTCACGCTCAGGCTCTCAAATGCTCGGAGTATCCTTTGCTCAAACTGCGCCCAGGTTTCGCACTCGACTTGATATCGGTTGGCAAGCCAGGCTTCTACGACCTTAAAGTCGGTTTGTCGCCAAGAACGATGCACGGAATGCGTCGGGTCAGCGGTTTCCGCCTGCAGTGTTTCGTATTCCTGGCGGAAGGCCGCGTCCGAGGAAGCAATCTGAGGCGCAATGGATTCGTAAACTGCGTCCAGGTCAAACTCGTTCCATTGCGCATCCACTTCTACGGAGGAGCTGAGAGCCGCAGCTGTTGCCTGTTGCCGTCGCAAACCTCCGCTGATGACTCTGTCGAAAGCGATTCCCTGCGCATCGAACCATTTACGTAGCCGCCCCGCCTGGTTTGCGCCCAAATCTGAAAGCTGATCATAGTCGGTGCGCAGCCCAGCCTGGCCGTGCCGGATCAGATACAACTCATGCATCCCTCGATGGTAGCTTGCTACCGCTGCATGACCGAAGAATTCGGCTGAATCCAGGAGGTTTCGGTCACAACGAGTGAGGTCTCATTCCGGTAGAAATCGATCGGCGACACGGGCAATACCCTTGGGTCAATTCGTTCCAGATGGATTTTTTGCTCTACCGGTCGAGGCGCACCTGCAATGTAGCCCAGCAGGAACGCGATTGGGGCAAAGAAGCTCAGCAGGTACAGCAATTGCATCAGTTTCATGGGTTCTGTGTAGTTTGTGGCCGCAGAACCGAAATCTTCTCCCGCTATTTCGCCTCAAAATAGAGGTATGAGCTCCACGAATCGAGCTTTAGTGCCGCACTATGTAGCCTCGTTGCGCCCGTATGTAGCTGGCCGAAGCACAGAAGAAGTCAAACAAACCTATGGCCTGTCGCACGTTGTGAAGCTGGCCTCCAATGAAAATCCCCTTGGTCCCTCACCTCTGGCGCTCGAACAAATGCGCTCCGTGCTCGACCATTTGCATCTCTATCCAACGGGCCTTGACCTCCGCAAGCATCTTGCGGATCGCTTCGGTACCAAAATCGAAAACGTCATCACAGGCTCTGGGAGCGAAGGCATTATGGCCAACATCGTTCGCACGTTTCTCTGCGACGAAGACGAAGCGTTGACCAGTGAAGGCACTTTTATTGGCTTTGAAGTCCTCGCCCGCGGACGCGGCATCCCCTTCCGGACGGTCCCTCTGCGCGCGGATTATCACATCGATCTTCCTGCCCTTGCTGCCGCTATCAACGAGCGCACCAAGTTGATCTATCTTGCCAATCCAAACAATCCGACCGGCACCATTTTCACCAAGCAGGAATTCGACGCCTTTTATCGCCACGTTCCGGAGCGGGTGCTGATCATCCTTGACGAAGCCTACTTCGAGTACGCCAAGGATAATGCCCGTTATCCCGATTCGATGTTCTACCGCTATGACAATGTGATCACCCTGCGCACGTTCTCGAAGATCTACGGTTTGGCCGGTGTCCGCATTGGCTATGGCTTTGCACATGAAGAGCTGATTGCCAACCTGATGAAGGTGAAGCTGCCATTTGAACCCTCCATGCTTGGCAATGCGGCGGGCATTGGCGCCATCGAGGATCGCGAGTTTCTGCACCGTTCTCTCGAATCGAATGCCCGCGTCATGCGGCGTCTGCGGGATCAACTCCTCCAGATTGGTTTTCAACCCGTCAGCAGCGATGCAAACTTTCTGATGATTCCTATTGCTTCGGCCGAGGAGGCTCAGCGCCTCACCCAATCCTTGGTGGAGCGCGGCGTTATCATACGGTACCTGGCCAACTTCGGCCTCCCCAACTGTGTCCGCCTCACGATTGGTACGGACGAGGAAAATGAGTTTCTCATCGACACGATGAAACAGGTGCTGGTGAATGCATGACACACGATCCACTTGAGTTGGAAGCAATCGACCACATCGAGTTCTACGTGGGCAACGCCAAGCAGGCGGCTCACTTTTATCGCACGGCCTTTGGCTTCTCGCTGATTGCCTACAAGGGTCCGGAGACGGGCTGCCGCGATGTGGCGAGCTATGTCCTCGAGCAGCGCAAGATCCGCTTCGTGCTCACGACGCCACTGCGACCGGATCATCCGGCGGCCGAGGAACTGCGCCGCCACGGCGACGGGGTGAAGGCGGTTGCGCTCACCGTGGCGGATGCACAGGTCGCATGGCAAACCGCGCTGTCCCGCGGAGCTCAGTCCGCTGGATCTCCCGAGGATCGCGAGGATGCGGATGGCCGCGTCACCATCGCCCAGATTGCACTCTACGGCGACACGGTCCACGCCTTCGTCGAACGCAAAGGCTACGCCGGAAGGTTTCTGCCTGGCTATGTTGCTGCCTCTGACGCGATTGCAACTCCAACCGGATTGGCGCATATTGATCACATTGTCGGCAATGTGGGATGGTACCAGATGGATGTCTGGGTGCGCTTCTACCAGGACGTGCTGGGCTTCTCGCTCTACCAGCATTTCGACGACGCGGACATTTCAACCGAGTATTCGGCCCTGATGTCGAAGGTGATGGCTGGCGGCAATGGTCGCATCAAGTTCCCCATCAACGAACCCGCCGAGGGCCGCCGGAAATCGCAGATTGAAGAATACCTGGAAGCTTATGGGGGCCCAGGCGTGCAACACATCGCCATGTCGACACCAGACATTGTCGCCACCGTTGAGACGATGCGCGCCCGCGGCGTCGAGTTTCTGCGTGTTCCGCAATCCTATTACGATGAACTCGCTGCCCGTGTGGGCAAGATCGACGAATCGATCGACCGCCTGGCCGACCTGGGGATTCTTGTCGATCGCGATGAAGAAGGCTATATGCTGCAGATCTTCACCAAACCCGTGGAAGACCGTCCCACGCTGTTTTATGAAGTGATCCAGCGCAAAGGCAGCCGGAGTTTCGGCAAAGGCAACTTCAAGGCGCTCTTTGAGGCCATCGAGCGCGAGCAGGCCCTTCGCGGCAACCTCTGAAAATATTTCGAACATTTCCCTAGATATCTACGTCTAGATGTCTAGGTATCGAAAATGTCCGTTAAAACCCGCAACGACGCGCTATCCGGCAGTCTCACTCTGTTGATCCTGAAAACCCTCGCCATCGGCGCCATGCATGGCTACGGGATCTCGAGCCGCATCCAGCAAATGAGCGACGACCTGCTTCGTGTCGAAGAGGGCAGCCTCTATCCGGCGCTGCACCGGATGGAGCAAGAGGGCTGGATTGAGAGCGAATGGGGCACGACGGAGTCGAATCGCCGGGCCCGGTTCTACCAGCTCACCAAAGCCGGCCGGGAACAACTCGATCAACAACTGGAAAGTTGGCGGCGCGTTACACTCGGCGTCTCGCTCGTCCTTGAATCGGCATAGGGAAGGGAACTCCAATGGGATTCTTCAGCCGTCTGAAAACCACATTATTCTCGAGAGAAGAAGTTCGCCGCCGCGCCGAGGAGGAAGCCCAGTTTCATCTCGAGATGCGCGAGTAGGAACTGATCGACCGCGGGCATGGGCCTGAGGAAGCCGCCCGTCTTGCCCGCGCGCAATACGGCAACCTGCTGCGACAGCAGGAAGAGACCAGCGACACCGATCTGCTCAGCGGCCTTGAGGGCACGCTTCGCGATATCCAGGTTGCCTTCCGCCGTTTGCGGCGCAGTCCGCTGTTTCTGATCTCCAGCGTGATGCTTCTCGCCTTTGGCCTGGGTGTAAACACGGCCGTCTTCAGCGTTCTCGATGCCTTGTTTTTGCGGCCGCTTCCCTTCAGCGCACCCGACCGGCTTGTGCTCATCGAAGAATCCACCAATGGGAAGACCTCCAACAGCAACCCGGTTCGCCTGCATGATTGGCGTACCCGTGTGAGTGCCTTCGCAACGGTCGCCAGCACTTTTGGGGAATCCCTGCAATTGCGGGAGATCGACGGTAATCGCGGAGTACTCTCGCTGCGTGTGATTGGAGACTGGATCGGCATGCTGGGTGTCCCGATGATCGAAGGACGCAACTTTGACGGCAAGGAACTAGAAGGCGGCAAGGTTGCGATCCTTGCCGCTCGGGCCCGCGACATTGCCCGTGTTGGAGAATCGATCCGGCTCGGCGCGGAATCCTACACTGTGATCGGCATCGTCGCCAATGAGATCGCCCCTGGCGAGGACGTACAAGTGGTTCTACCCATCGATGCGGCCATTCTCAAGGGGAACCGCAAAGCGGGTTACCTTCAGGCCGTCGCCCGGTTGAAGCCAGCCATCAGCCTCGAAGCCGCCGATGCCGAACTCCACAGCGTGGCCGCCCAACTGGCCAAGGAATTTCCCGATACCGATCGCGAGCGCGTGGCCCGTCTGGTTCCGGCCCAGCAGGCCTGGGCTGCGGAAGCGCGCGAACCGGCCATGTACATTCAGGCGGCCGCTGCTTTGCTGCTGTTGATTACTCTGGTGAACCTTGCCGGCCTGCTCGCCGCCCGCGCCCTCGAGCGCAATCGCGAAGATTCGATCCGGCTTTTTCTTGGAGCGGGCCGCTGGCATTTGATCCGCCTGCATCTGGTGGAATCGGGTCTGCTGGTCGCCTTCGGCTGCATGGCGGCCGCGATGGTGGCGCCCTGGGCTCTGGCCCTGTTGCAACTCAACTACGGCGACAGCTTTGCCCCGATCAAGACCGCTGTGATTGACACACGAGTCCTTGCCTATCTCGGCGCGACAGGCATCCTTGCCACGCTGATCTTCACTGGAATCATGGCCTTGCAGACTTCGAACGAACACGATCCACGCGGCCATGCCCAGTTCCGTCTTCGCAATATTCTCATCGTGTCGGAAGCCGCCCTTGGCCTCGTGCTGCTCGCCGTCTCCTTTCAACTGGTTCAGGATTTCTCACGGCTGCGTTTCTCCCCGCTTGGAATTCAGGAACAGGGGCTTCTCAGCGCCAGAGCGTACCTATCCTGGGGTACGGACTTTTCCGAGATCCGCTCCACGATCGATCGCGGCATCGAGCAACTTTCGGCATTGCCCGGCGTCACCGGAGTTGCCGTCGTTGACCGGTTGCCACTCGAAGGCGGCTCGCAGGATTCCCCCTTGTTCATTCAGGGGCAGCCTGAGAAGACGCGCGATTCGATCGGCATCCGCATGGCTTCGGGCAATTACTTCAGTCTGATGGGAATTCCGCTTCTTGCCGGGCAGATGCCCACCGATGACACCGCCATCCTTGTTAATGAGGCATTCTCCCGTCGCTATCTCAACAATCAACCGATCGGCAGGAGTGTCTCGAATGACGGCAAGAAGTGGCTGCGCGTCTCGGGCGTTGTGGGCAATGTTCGTTTCTCCTCGAAGGATTCCCGGCCCCGGCCCGAGATCTTTCTGAGCGAACGCACCCAATTCTGGCCACTGCTCACGTTCGTCATTCGAACTTCGCAGCCTGCAAGCTCCCTCACGCAACCGATCCGCAAGCTGTTCTCCACGCTGAATCCGGAGATCGATTTTCGCGGAGTTTCCGCACTCGAAAGCCGCATTGATGAACTGGTGCAACAGCCCCGGCGACAGCGCGATGTGGTTGCGGCCTTCGGCTTAGTGTCACTGATTCTCGTGGTTGCCGGCGTCTATGGAATCATGGCCAGTGAGATGCTGAGACGACGCCGCGAGATTGGAATCCGCGTTGCCGTTGGCGCCAGCCGCGCCAACATCATCGGACTTGGAGTGATGCGCGCTGCATGGCTTACGCTCGCCGCCTGCCTGCTTGGAGGAGCCATTCTGATCTTCCTGCTGTCCGAATGGGTGGAGCCACAATCCGTTCTCGCCGCGATCGCCGCTGTCACGGTCGGTATGCTGCTCGCGGGGTTCCTTCCCGCCTGGCGTGGCTCGCGGGAGCAACCTTTGCTCGCACTCCGTCAGAATTGATATTTGGCGAGCTCTTGCTTGAGGATCTCGTGGGCTTCCTGTTCCGGAACCGGCTTCGAGAACAGATAGCCCTGCCCGTACTTGCAACCCAGCATCTTTAAGTTTTCGAGCTGGCCCACTGTCTCCACACCTTCCGCAACGACATCCATCTCAAGGGACTTCGCCATGCCCAGCATGGATTTCACCAGTTCGACGGCCTGTGTGTCGTTCGTCAGGTTCTTCATAAACGACTTGTCGATCTTGAGTGTGTCAAACTTCATGTCGCTCAGATACTGCAGCGAAGAATAGCCGGTGCCAAAATCATCGAGATTCATCTCGACTCCCATGGCTTTGATCTGGTCAAAGATCCGAATTGTCTCTTTGGTGTCAGCAATGAAGGCGGATTCGGTGACCTCAAGGTGCAATGCCGAGGCAGGCAGCCCGGTCGCCGCAAGCACTTGCCGGATGCGTTCCACCATATTGCCGTCCTTAACCTGATAGGGCGAAACGTTCACACTGACGCCGAGCCTCGGCAATGCGGGAAACTCGTCGAGCCAGCCACGCATCGTCTGGCAGGCTTTGGTCAACACCCAGTTGCCGAGCGGGATCATCAGGTCAGCGGCTTCCGCGATCGGGATGAATCTGTCGGGCGGCACCATGCCCCGCTTGGGGTGTCTCCAGCGCAGCAACGCTTCAAATCCGCTGATGCGTCCGCTCGCCAGTTCAATTTTCGGCTGATAGAACACCTCAAACTGGTTTCGCTCGAGCGCAATCCGCAAGTCGTTCTCAAGCTCCATCTGATCGATTGCTTTGCCTCGCAACCCAGCCTCAAAGCGCACAATTCGGCCACGGCCGAGCAATTTGGCCTGACCCAATGCCGTAGTGGCGTCCATCAGCGTTTGCTCGAAATTGTTGTTCTGTACTTCCACGACGGCGATGCCGACACTGGCACTGGTGAATAGATTGCGGCCTTCCACTTCCATTGGTTTTTCCAGCGCCACGACCATCCTGCGGGTGAGGTCTTCGCTTTCTTCCGCCGTCGCCTCCGGACCGAGCAGCAGCGCGAACAGATCCGACTCAAGGCGTGCCAGCATCACGCTGCGATTGCCAGCCGCCGGTTCAAAGGATGAAACTTGCGTCTCAAAGCGAATTGCCGCTTCTTCAACCACCTTTTCCCCCGCCGCTGGCCCAAAGTTGTCTTGCACCAGTTTGTAGCGGTCCAGACAGATGAGTGCCAGAGTGCTTCCCTGTCTGGCCTCTTCGAGGCAGTGCAGCAGCAGATTCCGGTTGCCCAGTGCCGTCAGCGGGTCGTGAGCCTTCAGCAGCGTAACGTCACTAATCGAGCCCACAATCCTCGTGGCTTGCTGATTTGGTTTCCGCTGCACCGTACCCTTCACCTGAATCCAGCGGCAAGATCCGTCGCTTTGCCGAACCCGTTGCTCCCACTCCAGTCGTTCCGGTGCGCCCACCTCACGCCAGCGCTGCAACTCGGCCCTCACCTGCGCCCCGTCCCGCGCATGCAACTGGCTGATCCAGTCTTCGCCATTTCGCCCCAGCCATCCTGGCAGGCCTGCCAGTTCTTTCCATCGGTCTGAGAAGTACACCTCGCCCGATTCCAGATTCCAGTCAAACAACCCTTCGTTGGCACCGCTCGCCGCCAGGGCCAGCCGCTCTTCGTTTTGCCGGACCAGTTTTTCAGCCCGACGCCTCATTAATTGCGATTCCACCCGGGCCAGCGCCACCGGAAAATCGATGGGCTTGGTGACGTAATCGTTCGCACCACTCGAAAGCGCCTCCACCACCCGGCCACTATCATTCAGCGCCGTCACCATAATGACCGGCAGATCCGAGGCCGACTGGGTTCCCCGCAACAGTTTCAATAGGTCGATGCCGCTCATCTCCGGCATCATATTGTCTAGCAGGATCAAGTCGATTTGCTCCCGTTCGAGCACTTCCAGCGCCTCGCGCGCGCTCGCGGCGCACTCCACCTCAAAGCCGACTTTCTTCAGTCTGCGGCTCAACAAGTCCCGATTCGGTTCTTCGTCATCCACCACCAGCAGACGGCCTGTTTCCTGCATCATGTTTCTACATCACCTTCAATTACTGGACTCAAACGATTCGCAAGCAAACGATTCACCTTTGCCGTCAACCGATCGCCACTGACCGGCTTGGTCTCAAACTCATCGCAGCCGCAAAGCAAGGCCCGTTCGAGATCGCATTGGCGGGCGTGCGCCGTAACGGCCAGGATCGGAATCGCACGTGTGGCCGACTGCCTTCGCAGAACCGCCGCCACTTCCCATCCATCCATCCCGGGTAGCCCAAGGTCGAGAACAATCAGATCCGTCCCAGCCGATTCGGCCATCTCGATTCCCGCCTCGCCGCTCGCCGCCAGTCTCAACTCATGACCCTGCTTGCTCAAGCGGCGAACCAGAAGCTCTCGATCCATCTCGTTGTCTTCGATGATCAGTATCCTTGCCATGGACCTATCGACGTCTCAATTTCGATTCCACCCTGTCAGTTCTTCATATCGGTTTTGTCGCGATGGATTTGAATGGAATCGCCGTCAATTCGCTTCCCGACTTTTTGAAAAAAACATCGAACACACGCCACTCTCGCCGATAAGCCCCAAAGAAAGGCAGTCACTGCTCATATGTACGGAATGGTCAACAAAGCTCTGGAAGACATGGTTTGCTCCGCTCACGGCGAATCGGTCTGGGAGAGCATCAAAGAAAAGGCAGGAGTCGATGTGGAGCTATTCCTCAGTAACGAGGGATATCCCGATGACATAACCTACCGCCTGGTCGGCGCAGCCAGCGAAGTGCTGCAGGCTCCCGCTCCCGCCCTGCTTCGGGCGTTTGGTGTCTATTGGGTGATGAACACCGCCGCCAAGGGCTACGGCCATCTGATGCAGGCGGCGGGCGCGAACCTCAAAGACTTCCTCATCTACCTTCCCAACTTCCACACCCGGGTCAATCTGATCTTTCCGCATCTCAACCCTCCCCGGTTCCTTTGTTCCGACATTGAGGAATCGTCCCTCAAGCTGCACTACTTCTCCGATCGTCGTGGCCTATCACCCTTTGTTCTTGGCCTAGTCGACGGCTTGGGTCAATACTTCAATACTCCCGTTGCGGTGAACCAGGAGTCATTCTGGTCTGAGCTCGGCGAACACGATATCTTCCACGTCAGTTGGTCCTAAGCTCGCATGCCTGTCACCAAACAGGTTGTCGAAGGGTTGTTCCCCTTTCACTTTGCCTTCGATCAGGAATTAAGGATCCAGAGCCTTGGTCGAGGTCTGCAAAAGCTCGAGCCTACGCTGGAACCCGGTGCTTCTTTTCTGGAGTACTTCCGGCTGGAACGTCCCCACCTGGATCTCGATTTCGATCTCATTCAGGCCAACCAGCACTTCATCTTTGTTTTTGAGCCCACCTCGGCTCGCTACCGTCTCCGGGGTCAGATCTTCCCCCACGATTCCGCTCACTTGATGTATTTCCTCGGTTCCCCCTGGGTCGAGGATATGGAAGCTCTGCAGCAACTTGGACTGAGTCTGCGAGATTTTCCGCTACACGACTCGAGTCCCGATGTGCTGCAGGTGCTGCAAGCGCAGCGCACGATGGTCAGCGATCTCAAGACCCTCAACGACAAGTTGAGCCGTCAGCGGGCAGACCTTCGTGCCGCCAACAACCTGCTCGTGAGCAAGCAGCGCGAAGTCCACCGCCTCGCCATGGTGGCCTCCAAGACGGAGGTCCCCGTGCTGATCACCGATGCCGAGGATCGCATTGAATGGGTCAACGATGCCTTCATCCGTTTCTCTGGATATACCCAACAGGAAGTCCTCGGCCGCAGCGCGGGCTCCATCCTCACCGGGCCGGAGACAAATCTCGAGACGCTTGCCTTCATTGCCGAATGCTGTCGGGAACTGCGGGCCTTCAGTTGCGAAATCCTCAACTACACCAAGTCGGGTTCCTCATATTGGGCCGCAATCGAAGTCAGCCCCATCCAGGATGAAAATGGCAATCCGGCCGGCTTCATCACCATTCAGCAGGACATTACAAAGCGACGGCGCATGGCGGAATATAACTCGCTTGAAATCGCCGTCACCCGTCTGCTCGCCCAACGCCTGGAAAGCTCCGCCATCGTCTCCGAGATCCTCTCGACAGTCTGCTCACTGCTTGGATTTTGCGCCGGCCTGTTGTGGCGAATTGCATCTGACGGCTCCCACCTTCTCTGCGGCGAAACGTGGTCGGTACCTCAACTGGAACAGTCTCCATTCATGGAGCGCAGCAAGGCGATGACCTTCACCCCAGGGCTGGGTTTACCGGGTACGGTTTGGATTGAGGCAAAGCCCAAATGGATGTTCGATCTCTCGAGGGAGACTTACTTCCCCCGCTTGCCCTCGGCCGCCGCCAGCGGCGTGCGTAGTGGCTTTGCTTTCCCGATTCAGGTTACTGGCTCCGTCCTTGGCGTCATGGAGTTCTTCGACTTTCAGACCCGTGAACCCAACCCGCAACTACTTGAGGTCCTCGCCCGGATTGGAGTTCAGTTGGGGCAATTCCTCGAGCGCGCTGCGGCGGAAGCCAAACAGGCAAATCTGCTCTCCGTCCTGCAGGCCACTTTTGATGCCACCGCCGATGGCATCCTGCTCTCCGCCCTCGATCAGAGCATTGTCAGCTTCAATCAACGCTTTCTCGATCTCTGGCAGCTTCCGCAAGGTACCTCCAAAGAAGCGAGCATCACGCAACTCCGCACGCTGGTTCACGATCAGCTCTCCGATCCGGAAGCCTTCTTCAGCCTTGTCCAACAGCTCTATGCGAATCCGGAAGAAGTCTCCGCCGAAGTCATTCACTTCAAGGATGGTCGTGTTTTTGAACGCTTCTCGCAACCCCAGCGTCTCGCCGATCGAATCATTGGCCGCATCTGGAGCTACCGCGATGTTACCGAACAATGGCGCTCCCAGCAGGCCCTGCGCGAAAGTGAAGAACGCTATCGTATCGTCGCCGAAACGGCCTCCTACGGGATTCTCACTGTCGACGAAGGCGATACCGTGGTTTACGCCAATGCTGCTGCCGGCCGAATCCTTGGCTATCCCAGGAACTCACTTCTTGGTCTTCCGCTCGATGATTTGATCCCCGGAGGAGTCAGCCACTCGATCTGCTCTCTGCAGTCATTCGAATCGACCGCCTTTCACAAAAATGAAAATCCGATCCCCGTTGAATTGTCTGTGGGGGAATATCAAATCGCGGGTCAAAACCTGGTCAGCCTTATCTTTCAGGACGTAACCCCGCGGAAAGTCTACGAACGAAAGATCGAAGATGCACGTGAACTCGCCGAAGCCTCCAATCGAGCCAAGAGCGCTTTTGTCGCCAACATGAGCCATGAGCTACGAACGCCGCTTAACGCAATTCTCGGATATACCGAGATGGTGATTGAGGATGCCACCGAAAACGGCCACAGCTTATACACTCGAGACCTTGCTCGCGTCCTCACCGCCGGTCGTCATTTGCTTACCCTGATCGATGACATTCTCGATATCTCAAAAATCGAAGCTGGCAAGATGGAGGTCCATCCGGAATGGGTGGATGTCGAATCCATCATTAACGAGTGTGTTTCCACACTCGCCCCGATTGCCCAAAAGAACAACAACCAGATCATCGTCAAGCCTTGGGAGCCTGTGGGGCAATTCTGGACCGATCCTACCCGCTTCCGCCAAAGCCTGTTCAACTTGCTCAGCAACGCAAGCAAGTTCAGGCATGACGGTCTGGTGGAACTCTCCTTGCAATTGGACCAACAAAATGGGCGCGAGTGGACTCATTGGAGCGTTCGCGATACCGGTCGCGGCATCAGTAAGGAAGATCAATCCAAACTCTTTACTGCCTTCACTCAGGTCAACTGGTCCACTTCCAAAAGTGAGGGTGGCACCGGACTTGGGCTTGCCATCACCCGCAGTCTATGCGAGGCGATGGGCGGCCATGTCAGCCTGGAGAGCGAACCTGGCGTTGGTTCCTGCTTTACGATCTCATTGCCACGGCGAAAGCCAGAGGGCTCCTAGAGCTTTCCGCCCCGGATCCATTCGAGAATCGTTTCGTACTCTGCCGAGGCAGATGCCTCTCGCCCATCTCGGCCCCAACGTGTTCCACCGCCGTGGGTGCTGGTATGCAGCGCAGGGTCGCCCGCATTGTCGTTTGGCCTTGTCGGTTTGATCAGCAATAAGCTGCGCTTCGGCTCTTTGAGGTTCACTTTCCGCAACGCAGCCTCATAATTCACCCGTGTCTGCGCCTTGCTGAATCCTGTTTTCCCTGGCATCCGGAGTGCAAACTGCCCTTGCGTCGCATGGCACACCACGCAGGCGCGTCCGTCTTCGCCCACTCGTGCCAATACAGGTTGTACCCTTTGCTTGAAGTATTCATAATCAGGCTTCGCTTCAGACAGGCGCTCCACTTGTGTCCGGTACCCACTCAACTCGTCATAATTCCAAACCAGTTCGGCGGCTGCGCGCCTTACCTGTGGATCCTCATCCTTTACTCCGAGCCCGATTAGAAATCTCGCCACGTCCGAACTAAACAGATTCGCGTCCTCCGGCAACACTACATCCCTGCCAGGGTTGTACCGGTTCAATGCCGATAACCGCAGGCTGAATCGCGCCGGGTCAAGTGAGTCCAACATCCGGCGTTTCATGGTTTTGTCTGCTTTGGAAGCAAACTGCTTGCCCAAAACCGGGTTCGTCGGCTCGGCGATATAGCTCTTTACAAAGATCTCGACTGCCGCCGTCTCTCGCATCCGATCTCCCGAGGCGAACGCTTCGAGCATAGTTGTCCGCATTAACGGCCCATCGGCAATATGCGGAAATACGGCGGCTGCAGCCAGAGCAAGATCCAGCGGTACGCCTTCGGGCTTGAGTAAAAGCCTTTCCACGCGCCCTTGCAAGTATGGATTGCGCGTGGGGCCCTCTCCCGGTGTTACTGCCGCCAAGGCCGGCAGCAAAGTCTCGAGTGCATCCCGGTTGCCTGGCTCAAGAGCCGCAATCAAAGCCTCGCTCAATTCTTTTTCGAAAGCATATGGTTGCTCGAGTGTTAGCTTTCCTCGCGCGTCGTTGGCAAACACAAATTTCACATCGCTCGAATACTCACCCACGGCAAGCTTTACCACCGCTACCGTCAGCTTTCCACTGAGCCCCGCTGGAAACACACTCAAGCTGCGGATCGCCGCGCGCGTCAAGCTGGCGTGTCCACTGTTCAAGCAAGTCAGCAGCTCTTTCTCGAGGCTCTCCCTAATAGAGCCCAAATCAGGTAATTCGCTGTCGTTGCCAACACGAGTTTTGTAAAACGGATTCGCCGGCCCATACCGGAACGCGGCCGTTCTCTCATGGGGTTCATAGCCGCCTTGATGCAGCCCGTCCACTCCTCGCGAATACTCGCTGAAGAACTTCGGCAACACCACCTCGCTGCGCCGCTCCAAATCTTCCGGTAGCCCGGCGTGTCGCTGTGGATGATCCCACAGTGCCTCGAGCAGTGCCACCTTGCCAGCGACATCTCCGTTCTTCAACCCAAGGGCAATTGCCTCTTGTGCTCGTCGTCGCCGTCCCTCGAGCCCCTCCAAAGTTTTCTCTCTTGCCGTATCATCTGCGATCTGCGCATTCCACGTCGCGAGATAACCCTCGTTCTCATCGATCATTGTGTAGAGCGCCTGCTTCAAGCCCCCGCGAACGGTATCATTCTGCTCTGTCGTGATCCTCCCAATGACTGCTGCAAGAATCGCACGCGCCATCCCTTCGTCGTCGGCTTGCCAGGCATACCATCTTGCTGCTGCATTGGCCGCGGCAAAGCGCAACAAAGGTTGCTCATCGCTCAAAAGGGAAAGTACTCGAGTCAGCAGATCGGCTTGTGACGTCCAGCTGCGAAACTGCGCCGCGAACACACGCAGCCCCTCATAACGCTCCATGGGCGAACGGCTCCCAAGCAGTTCTTTCAATCGTGAAACATCCCTGGCAGCTCGCAAGCTTCGTGCTCTAACTACAGCGCCTGCCTTTCCCGGCATCGCATCCCAGGCGGACTCGCTTTCACCCGTGCCTTCTGCTTTCACCAACCGGCTTAATGCCATCACAGCAAACTGCGTATCTCGAAATGGTGTATCAAAGGCTTTGTGGCTTGCTTCTCCTTGCCAATCTCCGCTCGCTTTCTGTCGTGACAAACACAAATCGTAGAGCCGCTTCACACGGGCATCTTCGAGCCCAAGCCCGGCCTCGGCCAGCGCGTACAGCGAGTGCCAGGTAATAAACTCGGCACCTTCCTCATCGCCAGCGAATCGGTAAGGAAACAATCCATCCGCAAGTTGCGTGGCAAACAACTGCTTCACCAAACCCTCCACCGGTTTTCCCATGCGTGCCATCCCAATCAGCTTCCAATTGAGATCCACCACATTTGTTGCCGGTTCACTGGAAATCTTCAAGCCCACGGCAGGCTCGCCCAATGCCGCATAGCGTTCTAAGGCAATCTCGAACGGGCTTACGTTGGGTGCTGCACCATCGGCTTCCTCTGCCCAATGCTCAGTCCCGGTCAGTTTCAGGTAGGGCAATAAGTCTCGAGTCCATGTAGCGGCGCGCGCCGATATGGCTCTAGCTGAGAAAATCGTGCGAGTCCAACTGACACCCGCATGTCCCGGTAAGGGTCGCGAATGATTGCGTAGTTGATCGGCTAGCGTCTGGCGTGCCTCCGGGTTAACGTCTGCCCATCCGCGCTTCCGGGCCAAGTCGTAAGCCCTCAAGGTAAACACGGTGGGGTGACAGGCCACGCACCCCTGAATTTCTCCATGAGGCAATGTCTCCCGCGTGGCAATCGCCCCGCGCCGAGGCACATTTGCATGCCAGCTTGCCCCCAGGCTGACCAGAAAATCCATGCCCATTCTCACGGCTTCTACTGGTCCCCGCTCTACTCCATAACTCCGCAAGCGCAAGGTGTAGGCTGGGTGACCCGCCGCGACACGCACCAACAGCTCTGCCCCAGCATCTAGTTTCCTCACGCGAAAGCTTCCGAGCCCCGGCATTGTCTGCGTCGCCTCGGGCGTGTAGCTGTACGCACCTTCGCGGTAGACCTCATGGCCTCCATCTGTCTTTACTCGGAATGTCTCGACATCGCTTGGGAGTTCGCGATCTCCCACGGCCACGCTTAGATAAGCCATCACAGGGCGACTCGAGCGGTTCTTCACTCGATACCAGTGCACGCCCTCTTCTGGCCGACCCGTGAAGTACGGCCTTTCATCGGCCAATGCATGGTATTCCCGATCCAGCTCAATCTGTACGGGATGCCGTGGATCTCCGCTTGACTCAATCGCCTCGGGGTCCTGCACCGCCTCTATGTTCAGCGGCACATTCGCCACAGGCATTCCTTCACCACTGGCCCGCCAGTGCAGAGTCCAATCTGGATCCATCGGCCCTAACCGCTTCGCGCCAATCACGCGGCCCTCTGCGCGGATTTCCACGAGTCGTCCTTCAGTGGACCAGTCTTCTACATGCAGCCGGTATAACTGGCCGGGCGTCAATTTCGATTTGATGGGTTGGGTTTCAGGCCGGGGTGCTTGCGACAGGGCGAGACCCGAGAGCAAACTCAGCAGAATCCAGCGGTGCTTCATGGTGCTAGTCTCTCGGTAAGGATTTCTTATGATTGTACGCCTACTTGCTCTATCGCTGTTTCTGTTGCCACTCGAAGCTCAACAGGCTGCCCCCGGTACCAGGATCGACTACGACATCGCGATCCCTGCTCTCAACGACCCTGCTACGCGCATCCCTGTCTCCGTGTTTGAAGGCGTGAAGCCAGGCCCCAGTCTTTTACTTACTTGCGGCGTTCACGGATTCGAGTTTGTTCCCATCCTTGCCGCACAGCGTCTCCTGAATGAAATCGATCCCAAAAAGCTTTCGGGTCGCGTGGTTTTGGTGCGCCTTGCCCATGTCCCGGCCTTCGAGCGGCGTTCGATTTTTTACAATCCTTACGACGGCAAAAATCTCAACCGTGTTTTCCTAGGTAGCGCCACGGGAACTCAAAGCGAACGGATCGCATTTGCCCTGACCCAACTGATCGATCAGTCGAGCATCCATATTGATCTACATGGCGGCGATGGCACTGAGACGCTCGACAACTTCGTAGGAACCTACGGCGGCAAGCTTGCCGAAAGACAGTTCGAGACTTCACTCGCGATGGCCCGCGCCTTTGGCCTCCCTCGCATGGTGGATTACCGCTACGATGAGCTGACCAGACCCTACAGTTGCAATCGTCAGGCTGTTGCTACTGGTAAGCCAACCATTCTCGTTGAAATTGGCCAACAAGGACGGTCCGATGCCTCCGACGTCGACTTGGCCGTCCGTGGGGTTCTGAATGTTCTCAAGAGTCAGAAAATGCTTCTGGGAAACCCGGCCCCGGCCAAGCCGGCACAGCGTTTCTCAGGCACGGCAGGACTGAACTTTTCGAAGTCCGGTATCTGGTATCCCAATGTCAAGACGGGTGCTGCTGTCCGCAAGGGAGACACTCTGGGTACGGTCAAGGATTTGTTGGGAGGGGAACTGGAAAAACTGATCGCGCCCGAGGATGGAATCGTTCTCTACATGTCCGCCGCACCACCGGCAAATTCTGGAGAAGCTGCGATAACGATTGCCCGGCCCCAACAGGCACAAAAGAAATAAGAAGTTGGGGCCAGGCCTGTAAGACTGCACTCTTAGACGGGTTGTGCCGCGTATTGCGACATCATCTCCTGCATGTGATCTTTGAGAGCCAGTTTCACTCTCTTCAGGCGGGCCTCTTCAGCAAGCTCGGCTTCACTCAAATGTTGTTTTGACTCAAACTCATTTAGAAGCCGGGAATAATCGGAATGTTGCACCGCCAGGCGGCGGAATTCCGGGTCGAGATTCATGAGATGAGTCTTGATTTCTTCATCGTTCAATGACGTCATAGGATGGTTCCTCCTTGTATTGGAATCCACCGGAGAACCTATCCGGCTCTCCGTTGCACATATTGTTACCACCATTCGATTTGCGTTACAAGGGGGTAGTTTTTTTCTCGCATGACAAATTAATTTGTCGGTGGCACAGTAGACTTCATGTCCGCCCTTGCTTTGCAAATCGTTCGCGAACCTGAAGCGGCTGCTGTCCTGCTCGATCCGCGCAGGCAAGCCATTTTGCAACAGCTCCAGTTGGAGCCCAACACTGCCACAGGGCTTGGGAAGCTTCTTGAGATTCCGCGCCAGAAAGTGAATTACCACCTTCACGAACTCGAACGGGTTGGCTTGGTCGAACCGGTCGAAACCAAACGCAAGGGCAATGTTTCCGAGCGTATCGTTCGAGCTCGGGCCGCCCACTATCTCATCAGCCCTGAAGCCCTGGGCCAGCTTGGCCCTGATCCGGCCCTTCGCCGCGATCGATTTTCCTGCGCCTATCTGGTCGCTGCCGCCTCACGCATTATTCGCGACATCGCCACGCTCACGGTTCGAGCCGCACAAGCCCAAAAGCGTCTCTCCACGCTCACGATCGAAACTGAGATCCGCTTTCGCAGTGCGGAAGATCGAGCCAGCTTTGCGAACGAGGTCGCCAACTTTATGGCTGCACAGGCAGCCCGCTATCACGACGAATCTGCCCCCTCTGGCCGCGCCTTCCGCATCACCGTCGGTGCCTGGCCCAAGATCACCAAAGAAGTTGAACCCAACACCGAGTCCGCCTTGGTAGAAAGCTAACCCATGTCACGTAGACAAAAACACGTTGTGCAAATTGATGCCACGCCGGACGAAGTCTGGCAGCACATTACCACCGCTGAGTGAATTGTCCGATGGTTCGCCCCCGCGGCTGCGGTCACCCCTGGCGAGGGTGGCAGCATCATGGTCAGTTGGGGGCCGGGTATGGAAGGCACGGCCCCGATACGCATATGGGAACCGGGCAAGCGATTCGCCTGGACTGAGGGAGCGGAAAACCCCAAATTGATCGAGTTCGAAATTGAAGCGAAAGACGGCACGACGAGCGTCACGCTGTTCCAGAGCGGCTTCGGTGATGGGGCTAAGTTCGAAGACGAGTATGAAGCCGTCAATGGTGGCTGGCGCACCTTCATGTGTGCTCTCAAGTTTGCAATTGAGCACCATCGAGGTGAACCCTGCAAGCCCGTCTGCCTGTTCCGCGTCATCGATGCCACCCGTGAAGTGCTGACACCCAAGCTTGCTGCCGCTCTCGGTATTGCACCGGCCCTCGATCAATTGGCTCTAAACCAACCTTACAGCTCAACCGTAGGGCTGAGTGGTGTGCGCCTTGATCCTGAAAAGCCAGGCTATCATCTGCTCACAATCGCCGAATGGAATCAAAGCCTGATGGGGCTCTTTATCGAACAAATGGGCGACAAGTCGTACTTCACGCTCCAGGCTTGGCTTTTCGGTGATGCCACCCAACATGCCGAAACGCTCAATTCAATTTTCTCAGGAGTGGAGTTATGAACCGCATCACGCAATGGATTTTCTTTCCAATAGCCGCAATTGCCGGTCTGGTGGCTATCGCATATCTCGTTGGGCTCATGCGCAGCCCTGAGATCGCAAAGAAGTATCAATTGAGATCGGCCGCCCGCCGGAGGTGATTTACAAGCTGTTGGCCGATCCCAACGAAATCCCAAAGTACTGGCCTGAGGTTGGCCGAATTGAAATCACCAACCAATCGCCTCTGCGCTACAAGATGGTGTCGTCTGAAGGCTCCGGCACCATGGAAGTGGTATCGGCCGAGCCGCCGCGCCACATCGTCACAAAGTCGTTAGAACATTCGATGGGGCTCGACGGTATGTGGGACACAACCGTCACAGCCACCCCAACCGGCTCGCGCATTGATCACAAATCAGTGATGCAATTTCACAATCCGCTCCTGCGTACCATGGCGATATTCATGGATGCCCATGCGGAGGAAATGAAGACACTGACTGCCATCAAGCGCTACGCCGAAAGCCACTAGTTGATGGTTTCTTCTTCTGCTTCGCGTTCCCATTCCCCAAATGGGTCTTCGAATGCAGTCCATCCTTCAGGTCCCAGTTGCATTTCTTCATCTGTCAGCAGGCAGTCATTCAATCTGGCCTCGATATCTGCTCGGTTCATATCGATACCGATGAAGACCATTTCCTGCATGCGGTCACCGTACGGCTCCTGCCACAATTGCTCGAGCGCCTTCAGTGATGCCTCATCTTCGGGCCACTGGCTCCGATCGACAGCTGCAAACCAGTAGCGCTGCGGCTCGGTGTTGACACAATTTCCTGCTTGCGAATATACCCCGATGATGTCGTGTTTCGTGGCAATCCAAAAGAAGCCTTTGGCCCGGAGCACTCCTTCAAACGTTTCGCCAAGCGTGTCCCACAATCGCTTTGGATGAAAGGGTCGCCGGGCCCGGAACACGAAGCTCGAAATGCCATATTCTTCGCTTTCTGGCGTGTGTCTGCCCTGGAGTTCTTCGAGCCAACCGGACATGCGGCTTGCTTCTTCATCACGGTACATTCCTGTGTTTAGAATCTGCCGGCCCTCGATTTGTCCCCGCACGGTTCTCACCAGCTTTGCCGCTGGATTGATCTTTTTCAGAATGCCTTCGAGCCTGCTAACTCCCGCCGCGTCCATTCGGTCGGTCTTGTTAATCACGATCACATTGGCAAACTCAACCTGATCGATCAGGAGATCTGCAACATTCCTAATATCTTCTTCGTTCAATGCCAGGTGCCGTTCGACCAGGTCGTCGTACGATTCCATGTCCTCGAGAAACTTCTCGCCGTCCACCACCGTCACCATCGTGTCCAGCTTCGCCACCTGGCTCAAGGACTTGCCCGCCTCGTCCTCGAAGCTAAATGTTGCAGCTACTGGCATCGGCTCGCTGATCCCACTCGATTCGATCAACAGATAGTCGAACCGTCCTTCACTCGCCAGCTTGGCTACCTCTACGAGCAAGTCTTCCCGTAGCGTGCAGCAGATGCATCCATTCGACATTTCAACCAGCTTTTCGTTCACGCGGTCGAGCCCGCCCACCAACGCCGCATCGATGTTTACTTCGCTCATGTCGTTCACAATCACCGCCACGCGAAGCCCTTCCCGATTGTTCAAAACATGATTCAGAAGTGTCGTCTTGCCGGCTCCGAGAAAGCCCGATAACACCGTCACCGGCAACCGGTTCTCAGGAGTGATTTGCTCGTTCATATACCTAATGATAACGCTCCATCAACTAATTCAGTGGCTCGCAGCCAGGCTGAGCGGCGAGTTCCGAAACAGATACGGCCTTGAGCCAGAAAATGTCCGACTGAGCGAACCATGCAATCGGAATGATCTGGAAGCCATCCATTCTTTTGTCGACTCGTTCCAATTCGATATCCGTAACGCACAGCCGACAGATAGTTCAAGCCTCGGGTAAGTCCAGCACCTTTTCCCCAATTTGCCGGGATGAACTTTAGATGAATTGCTCGAAGCAGGTCGTGAAGTCCAGCAATGCTTCGACAAATCGTTGCTTCACGAGAGATCCCACGCATAGCCACTCACACCGTCGACCACTCCATCCTGACTGGTCTCGCCATAGAAGAACACTCTTGTTGAGATCTGCCCGAAAACTCGCAACCCGGTGTATCGAATGCCGCTCATTTTGGAAACTCCAAACGTGTGGTTTAACGTAAGTCAGTCTTTGGGGTTAGGATCCTTGACCACGCCGCATTGCCGCAATCAGGCACCACCTCAGTCTCAATTGGCACTAAATCGAGAACCAAATCTCGCCAAGATTGCATGCCAGAGAGTCCCTTGAGATCCTCAATCGACTTTGCCGCCTCAGTGGAGCCCTCAAACCACGTGACCTGCCTCAGGGATAATTAGATCAATGATTCGTATCCTGGCCGCCCTACTGGTCTCCCTTGCGGCTCACCCCCAACAGCTTGAGACCTTCGACGCCGTCTGGAAAACCGTCGCCGACAAACACTGGAATCCCAAGCATCTCGAATCCCTCCCTGGCGGTGGCAGTTGGGAGTCTTTGCGTGAGCCGTACCGCCAGCGTGTCCAGGCCGCGGCCAACCAATCCGAAGTCCGCACGATCCTTCGCGAAATGATTTCCAAAATTGGCAAGAGCCACTACGCCATTGCAGGTCTTGAGATGAAAGGCAACTCTGCGATGCGCCAGGGTGGTGGCACCTCGCCTGGCTTCCGCGTCGGCCTGGTGGAGGGCAGAGTGGTTGTCACCGGGCTGAATCCTAAATTCACCCAGGTTGCACTGGGCTGGGAGCTAAAAGCTGTGGACGGAACTCCCATCCTCACTAAGATCGAAGTGGCCGAAACCCTCCAAACGGGGCTCCGCCTTCATCAAATGCTCCAGAACCAGATCAGTGGTTTCGCTGGCGAATCGCTCAGCTACGATTTTGTGCTGCCCGGTGGCCTCAAGAAAAAAGTCACTCTCAAAATGCCAGAGCGCGATGGTTCTTCTGGCTTCGGCTTTGTGCAGGGCGTCAATGTGCAACGTGAATTCGCCCTTCTTGGAAAGAACAAAGATGTGGGCTACTTCCGTCTCGACATGTTCCTCGACGTCGTTCGTGTTCTTCCACAATTTGAACAGGCCATTCAAACCTGCGCAAAATGCAAAGGGTTTATCATCGACCTCCGCGGCAACCCCGGCGGCGTTGCCGTCATGGCTAACGCCATGGCGGGTTGGTTTGTAAAAGATGCAGGCGTCAAACTCGGAACCATGTACCAGCGCGGCGTAGATCTAGACTTTGCAGTTATCCCACGTCTCAATGGGTTTGGGGGCCCTTTGGCTGTTCTCGTCGATAGTGCCTCTGCATCCACTAGCGAAATTCTCGCTGGTGGCCTTCAAGACCTGAAGCGTGCTTGTATTTTCGGAGCGCGAACGGCTGGCGCGGCACTTCCCAGCGTTATCGAGACTCTGCCCAACGGAGACCTTTTTCAATTCGCTGTTGCTAACTATGTTTCAGAGTCGGGCAGGGAACTGGAAGGAGTCGGAGTTAAACCTGACCTCGAGGTGGCTCACACTCGTGCCGCCCTGAGAGCTCAACGGGATCTTCCGATTGAGGCTGCGATAAATTGGGTGTATGCGAACCCTTCTGTGGCTCTGCGCCGTTAGCGTCTCTTTTGCTCAAAACCCCGCCGACAAAATCCTTGAACGGTATCTCGAAGTTACCGGCGGCAAGGCCGCCTACGACAAGGTGAAGAGCGTCTCGATGCTTGGCACCATGGAGATCAAAGGCCAGGGCGTCAAAGGCGAAATGCGCATGTACCGAAAGGACGGCGGCAAGTATTACACGGTTGTGGATCTGCCCGGCATCGGCAAACAGGAAGATGGCAGCGACGGCCTCACCGTTTGGGACAAAACCGTTCTCGGCCCACGTCTGAAAACCGGCGTTGAAAAGTTTCTCGCTACCTGTGCAGCGGGCGCCCTCAGCGAATATGGTCGTGGCCCTCTTGAAAAAGATAACTGCTACTCCAAGGCTGAGCTCGTCGGTGAAGAGACCTTCGAGGGCCGCACCGTGTATAAGCTCCGCATGACGCCCAAGGAAGGCAAGCCCGAGGAACAATACTACGACAAAGAAACCGGGCTGCTGGTCAAGACACGCATGATCATGCCCTCGCCGATGGGAGAAGTTCCCATCGTCGCCGTCGTCAACGAATACCGAGTCATTGAAGGGATCAAGACCCCGGTAAAGCTCACCAACGAAATGGGGGCTGTCTCCATGGTGATGAACTTCACGAGCGTTAAATTCAACGACTCCGTCCCTGAAACTATGTTCGCCCTTCCCCCGGAGATCCAGGCTCTCGTCAAGGCCGGAAAGAAGTAACTCCTCCCACTCACTCGGCGATCCCATCCTCGAGCGCCTTCAGGCTCACTGGCTTGCAGAGATGGCCATTCATGCCCGCCTTCAGACACCGCTCCCGGTCTTCGGGAAATGCAAGGGCCGTCAAAGCGAGAATTGGCGTATTCTTTCCTGTCGCTGCCTCGATCTGACGGATTCTGCGGGCCGCTGAGAAGCCATCCTCCACCGGCATCTGGCAATCCATCAGCACGAGGTCATAGCCCCCTACCTCAAACTTGTCCACCGCCTCTTTCCCATCCGCGGCGAGGTCTACCTCATGGCCAAGCTTCAACAACAACCTCTCCACCACTCGTTGGTTCACCTCATTGTCATCGGCAAACAAGATCCGTAATGGGCCGCTTGTTTTTCGCGTAGTAGTAACCGTAGTTAGCTTGGGGGCAACTGAGGATGGCAGCCGCAATTCAAACCAGAATTTCGACCCAACGCCCGGCGCACTTTTTACACCAATTTCCCCACCCATTTTTTCCACAAGTCGCCGGCTGATCGAAAGCCCCAACCCAGTTCCTCCATGAACACGCGTTGAGTCTTGCTTAGCTTGCCAAAAGGCTTCGAATAGTTGAGCCTGCTCCACCAGGCTCATTCCGATTCCCGTGTCGGCCACCTCAAAACGCACCAGATCCCCCGTGGGCGCTATCTTGACCGCCACGTGCCCTGCCGCCGCAAACTTGATCGCGTTGCCGACAAGGTTGAACAATACCTGCGTCAGCCGGTGTGCGTCCCCCTCCATCCATTCCGGCAGTGCAGGATCAATCTCGCAGCGAAACTCGATTCCCTTTTGTCTTGCCACAATGCCAAGGCTGGCGGCAATGGGATCCATCATCTCGGCCATCGAGAAGGGTTCCGCGACCAGGTCGAGCTTCCCAGCCTCAAGCTTGCTATGGTCGAGTACGTCGTTCACGAGCGACACAAGGCTCTTGCCGCATTGCGCAATCGACGAAGCCATTCGCTTCTGTTCGTCGCTCGTTGAATCCTCGCTCAATGCCTCCGCCAGCCCGATAATTCCCTTGAGAGGTGTTCGCGTCTCATGGCTCGTCGTGGCAAGAAAACTGCTTTTCGCCTTACTGGCCCTATCTGCGGCGCGAAGTGCTCTGCGCAACTGCATCGCAAGAACCGCGATGGCGCCTAACAAAATCGCTGTGCCAATCAGGAGATTTCTCAAAATGTCGTTCTGCCGCTTCGCCTTTTGCACCTCTTCGATCACGCGCACTTCCGGCATGAATCCTACGCCCCATTGCTCATAAATGGCTCGCATCCTGCCATTTGCACTCAAGTCCGAAATACCTGCGCGCAACTCATCTGCAGCCCATTGGGCATCCTTGCGGCTCATGATCGAAAGAATGTCATCTGTCTCTTCAATGTGGTTCATCCCAAACTGCACCCCATTGCAGACTTCCGGCCGGTCCAGCAGCATCATTGTCACCGAACGCGCATCCACAACTGCTGCATCCAATTCACCCTTGCAAACCATTTCTAGCAATTCAATCCGGGACGCTCTCCGAACGATTCTTGAACTGGTGAAATTCTTCTTCGCGATTGTCTCGTAAAGCCGGTATCCAGGTACGCCAATCTGCTTTCCTGCAAAATTCGGCAGTCCTCGTTCGCCTGGCGACTTTCGCCAAACCAGTTGCCCCTCGATGCGCAGCCAAGGCTCTGTCAGGTAGAACGACCGGGCACGTTCCGGTGTCACCACCGACATCAACAATAAGTCTGCCTTGCCTTGACGATACAGCTCTTCTGGCGCATCATGCCACATTACCCATTTCAACTGGACCCCGCGCAGCTTTGCTGCCTCATTAAACAAATCCACAATCGCGCCATCCGGCCTATCAGCCCCAGGTTTCTAGGAGCCTGTTGAAAAAGCCCCTGTTCGTCAGTTCTGGTTTTTTCTTGATCGTTTCTTAGGCATTCGAGAAGGTTTTTGCGGCCGGGCAGAGCTCCGCCGGAAGCCGCAAAGCTTTGGATTTT
>Ga0194130_10000475_pt1 | contig 75953 bp, 70 predicted proteins | sample TA2KigsurfametaG_FD_160084 | JGI IMG/M metagenome (GOLD analysis project Ga0194130, IMG submission 160084) | Freshwater microbial communities from Lake Tanganyika, Tanzania - TA2015050 Kigoma 12 surface | ecosystem: Environmental > Aquatic > Freshwater > Lake | place: Tanzania: Lake Tanganyika... | reverse complement strand
CCAAATCAAGCTCAACCTGACGTAAAATCTTCAGACAATCCTCATCCGAATAGCGCTTCCGAGCCATCCAAAACCCTCCCCTATGGCACAACAATAGTGGCTCAACTTTAGGGGGCTGAGACACGCCCCAGACACAATCTAACATCGGCTCTGCCGCGCGAATGCAAGGCGACCAACAAGCCACAAATCATTCTGGCAGATTGCTGCTTCTTGTACCCCCAAGCTGGCTCATTTCTAGCAGCCACATGGGGACCCAACTATACACAAAAAACGACGTGACCCAGCTTCGTGAGTCACGCCGCTGATGCCTCAAAAGCCGTAGGGGTGCCGCGGAAAAAAGCCCTGAAAGCCGCCCCCTTCAGCTCCTCTGCCGCCGCAAAAACGCCGGGATTTCCAGGCTCATTTCATCCTGTTGCGCCGGGCGGGCGGGCTCTAGCCGGGGCGCGGGCGCGGCCAATGGCTCCATCCGCGCGGTAGGCACACTTTCAGGCGCAAAGCCCTGCGGTTCCGCCGCCGGGGAAAGGTTGCGCTTCATCATGCCCCCCATGCCCGTCACCTTGCCGAAAAGCCCGCGCAGCCCCGCAGACCGCGGCGCATCGGGCGCCACTTGCGGCTCAAACGCTTCCGTTACCGGTACGCGAAGCTGCGGTGCCTCCTGCAAAGGGGCCGGTGCCGGTGCCAGCATTACAGGCGCTTCCATAGCCGGTTCCGGTTCAGGGGCCGGCGCCTGTTCAACAATGGCCGGGCGCATGGCCGGCGCGGCCTGTGCCGCCCGCCGCATAAAGGGCAGCCCCGGGCCGGTGGGTGCCGCGCCAATGCTTTGGTTCGCCACGGCTTCAAGCGGTTGCGCCATGCCGCCGCCCACCGCCACCAGCTTCGGCCTTTCCGCTTCGCGCAGCGCTGCCGCATCAATGCCGGTTGCCACCACGGAAACGCGCACGCGGCCATTCATGGTTTCGTCAACCGAGGTGCCGAAGATGATATTCGCATCCTCATCCACTTCTTCACGGATGCGGTTGGCCGCGCCATCCACTTCAAACAGCGTCATGTCATAACCGCCCGTGATGTTGATCAGCACACCCTTGGCGCCGCGCATGGAAATATCTTCCAGCAGAGGATTGCTGATGGCGGATTCAGCAGCGCGGCGGGCGCGATCTTCGCCCTCGGCCTCACCGGTGCCCATCATGGCTTTGCCCATTTCCGCCATGACAGTGCGGATATCCGCGAAATCCAGATTGACCATGCCGGGGTTGACCATCAGGTCCGTTACACCGCGCACACCCATGTACAGCACATTGTCGGCCATCTTGAACGCTTCCTGAAAGGTGGTGCGTTCATTGGCAAGGCGAAAAAGATTCTGGTTCGGGATGATGATCAGCGTATCCACGAATTGCTGCAATTCATCGATTCCCTGATCGGCGGATTTGCGCCGCTTCGGTCCTTCGAAATCGAAGGGCTTGGTCACCACGCCAACTGTCAGAATGCCGCGTTCACGCGCCATGCGTGCAATCACCGGCGCCGCCCCCGTGCCGGTGCCGCCCCCCATGCCGGCGGTGATGAAAATCATGTGCACGCCTTCAATGTGGCGGGCCAATTCCTCGGTCGCTTCTTCGGCTGCAGCGCGGCCAATCTCCGGCTTCGCGCCGGCACCAAGACCCTGCGTAAGATGGGGCCCGAGCTGCACACGGCGATCCGCGCGGGAATGGATCAGCGATTGCGCGTCGGTATTCGCCACCAGGAATTCCACGCCATCAAGGCCCATGGAAATCATGTTGTTGACAGCATTGGTGCCGCCGCCGCCCACACCCACCACCGTAATCCGCGGCGTGAAATCCGTGTGTTGATTTTGCGGAATCGTCAGGTTCAGGGTCATTTGTTTTCCTCCTCACGCAGTGATGGGCAGCTTGGGTTGGCAGGGGTGGCGAAGGGCGCGGGCATTACACGCGATCCTTCAGCCAATTGATCAAACGGCGAAACGCGCCGCCGGCCTTCATCGGGCCTGGCGCAATATCCAAAACGGGGCGGCCTTCTCCGGCACCCCACAACAACAGCCCGACCGCGCTGGCAAAGGCGGGGCCGGACGCAGTTTCGGCAAGGCCACGCAAGGGTTGCGGGCGGCCAAGCCGCACTTGGCGGTCCAGGATGCGCGCGGCCATTTCGCGCACACCAACAAGCTGCGAAGCGCCGCCGGTCAGCACCACACGCGCGCCGCCTTCCTTGCCAAGCCCGCTTTGATCTAATTTGTCCTTGAGGATTTCGAAGGTTTCTTCAAGGCGTGGCTTGATAATGCCAACCACCATGGCGCGGGGAATGCGCGCAATATGGTGTTCATCCTCACCCAGAAGCGGCACGGGCAAATATTCGCGCTCATCATCCGCGCCGCCATGCACTGCGCCATGCAGCGTCTTCATCCGTTCCGCATGGGCAACCGGCGTGGACAGGATGGTTGCCAGATCATTCGTCACTTGCCCGCCACCCACCGGGATTTGCGCGGTATGCACCAGATGCCCTTCGCTGAAGACGGCAAGGCTTGTCGTGCCGCCGCCCATGTCAATCACCGTGGCGCCAAGCTGCTTTTCATCTTCGACAAGTGTCGCAAGCCCCGCTGCGAACGGGGCAGAGACAAGTTCCTCCACTTCCAAATCGCAGCGCATCAGGCAAGCACCAAGATTGCGGAGAGATGCCTCAGCGGCGGAAACCATGTGCAGCCGCGCGCCCAGTACATCGCAAATCATGCCGCGCGGATCATCAACGCCTGGGGTTGCATCCACGGTGAAGCCAAGCGGGATGGCGTGCACGGTTTCGCGGCCTTCTTCGGCGGTACGGCGGCGCCCATCATGCAGAATGGCGCGCAGATCAACCTCATTCACCGCGCGGCCACTAATTTCCCATTGCAGGTGCAAGGGCCGGCTATCCGGCTGCCCGCAGGAAAGATTGACAATGGCGCCCGAAAGCCGCGTGTCGGCCATTTCCTCTGCCTGGCCAACGGCGGCGCGAATAGCGCGTTCGGCTTCTTCCAGATCAACAATGGAACCGCCCTTTACGCCCCGCCCACGCTGCCAGCCAAAACCCAGGACGCGCGGGCTGCCATCAGATTCAATACGCGCAATCAGGCAGACCACTTTCGTGGAACCGATATCCAGCACACCAAAAACACCGCTACGCGCTTGCCGGCGACGGCGCGGCGCTGCGGCGGCAGGTTCAAAAGCGCCAGGCAAGCGGGTGAGCTGATTCATCCGCGCTCCCTCCGCGCCGCTGGCCGCACCGGCTGGTTTTCAGGTGCTTCGCGATTGGTGCGCACCACCAGCCGATCCGGTAGGCGAAGATCAATCGCAGCCAGGGGCCGATCCAAAAGCTTCGCTTCCTGCTGCAATTCCGCGAGGCGCTTGATAGCGGCACCTTCTGCGGCTTCGGGCAGCAGCACATCCGTGCCGCTGTGCAAGCGCAAATTCCAGCGCCTTTCGCCAATACGCACCATGGCCTGCACGCGTTCTGCAACCGCCGATTCTGCGGCCAATAAATCATAAAGCTGCGCGGCGGCGCGATCAGCGCCTGGGCCGACGATCAAGGGCAATGGACCGAATTGATCAAGCCCATCGGTTGCAACTGTCTTGCCTTCACGATCCACGATCACAAAGCGCCCCTGGTTCTGCCAAATGGCAAAGGGCCTACGTTCTTCCAAGCGCAGCACGATCGTACCGGGTAGATGGCGTTCAACATGCGCCGTTGCCACCCAGGGAATTGATTCCAGGCGCTGTCTTGCGGCTTCCGGGGAGAATTCCAGCATGGAATCACCACGCGAAATACCAAGCGCTTCGCGTATCAGCGGCAGCGGCGTATTCTGCCGTCCATCCACAATCACTGCTTGAACAGTCATGCTGCGATCAGGCCCAATCATGGTGACCTGATCCAACATGCGACGCGCCTGACCTGCCGGGTCCACTACCGCAATACCATAGGCAATAGCGCCAAAGCCGCAGAGGATACCCAAGCCATAAAGCGCAGGCCGCGCGAAACGGCGTAACCGGCGCAGCGCAATGCGCGATGCGGAAGGCCGCCCCTGTTCCTTCTGCTTCCGGGTGGAAGTGGTGACCAAGCGTTCACGCGCCATGGCGGGCTTGCTCCACCATCCAGGCGCAAAGCGCGGGGAAGGATATGCCGCAATGCGCCGCCTGTTCTGGCAGCAGCGATGTGGGCGTCAGGCCAGGCTGCGTATTCACCTCAAGCAGGATCAGCCGGCCCGGTTCACCTTGCGTATCATCATAACGAAGATCACTGCGTGACGCACCACGGCAGCCAAGCGCTTGATGTGCGCGCAGCGCAATATCCAAAGCCTGCGCATAAGCTTCCGGCGCCATACGCGCGGGCAGGATATGGCGCGACCCTCCGGCGGCATATTTGCTCTCGTAGTCGTAGAATTGCCCGGCATCAGCCAGGATATCCGTGACCGCCAGTGCGCGATCACCCATAACGCCGACGGTCAATTCCCGGCCGGGGATGAAGCTTTCCACCATAATGGCATCGCCATGCGTCCAATCCCGCGCAATGGCGGCCCGGCGATTATCACCCTCATGCAGGATGGTGACACCAACGGAAGAACCTTCATTGACCGGCTTAACCACGAAGGGGCGCGGCAGCGGGTCAGCCGCTGCCAATTCGGCGCGCGTCACAACACGATCATCCGCCACCGGCAAAGCGGCGGCGCGCAACACGGCCTTTGCGGCGGCCTTGTCCATGGCAAGCGCCGAAGCACGCAACCCTGAATGCGTGTAGGGCAAGCCAAGCCAATCCAACACACCTTGGATGCAGCCATCTTCACCAAAGCGTCCATGCAGCGCGTTGAAGACAACATCGGGGCGCGGATCGCTCAAGGCCAGCACCACGGCCGCCAGATCATCACCAACTTCAACCGGCGTTACGGCAAACCCGGCTTCCTGTAGCGCGGCAATCACCTGACGCCCGGACGAAAGCGAGACATCGCGTTCCGCGGAACGCCCACCATAAAGAACAGCCACGCGCTTCTTCATGGCCGCGCCCTTCCAATGCGGCGGATTTCCCATTGAAGCGCAATGCCGGAATGCGCCAGCACGCGTGCGCGCACTTCCTCTCCCAGCGCTTCAATATCGGCAGCGGAAGCGCCGCCCAGATTGAGCAGGAAATTACAGTGCTTTTCGCTGACCTGCGCCGCACCATGTTTCAGGCCTCGGCAACCGGCAGCATCAATCAATTCCCAAGCCTTGCGATCACCTGATGGGTTTTTGAAGGTGGATCCGCCAGTGCGTGCGCGCACGGGCTGTGTTGCTTCCCGCGCGGCGCGAATTTCCGCAAGCCTTGCTGCGATCGCGGCTTTATCACCAGGCACCGCGCGCAACTTGGCCCGCACCACAACACCGCGCGGCGGCAATTGCGCGTGCCGATAGGCGAAATGCAGCGCAGCCGCATCCAGGCGCAGCAAGCCTTCAGGCGTGGCGATTTCCGCCCATTCCAGAACATCCTTGATCTCAAGGCCATAAGCGCCGGCATTCATCGCCACCGCCCCGCCGATGCTGCCTGGAATACCGACCAGAAATTCAAGCCCCGCAAGCCCGGCGGCGGCGGCGGTTTCCGCCACTGTCACGTCCAAAGCAGCGGCACCAGCTATGATGCCGCCATCGGCTTCCACCACCACCTCACCGAAACCGCGCGCAAGGCGCAGCACAACACCTGCAATGCCACCATCACGAATGATCAGGTTTGAAGCGGCACCCAATACGGTCAGCGGCATATCCGCCGGCATGTCGCGCAGCAGCAACAACAAATCATCCAAATCCGCCGGCCGCACCAGCACATCCGCTGGTCCACCCACGCGAAACCATGTCGCCAGACCAAGCGGCGCATCACGTTCCACGCGACCACGCAAAGGGGGCAGTACGGCCTGGGTGATGGGCTGAAGCATCATTTCATCGCCCCCGCCAGACGCCCGCGTGCGCGTGACTGCAAATCGGTCAATTGTGCAGGCAGCGCATGCGCCCAATTGGTGATGCTGCCCGCGCCGAGGCAGACAACATAATCGCCAGGTCGTGCGATGGCGTGGATCATCTCCGCCAGGCTATCGGGGCTGGGCAGCGGCACCACGGAACGATGCCCGCGCGCGCGCAAGCCTTCCACCAGCGCATCCTTGTCCACGCCTTCCATCGGCGCTTCCCCGGCAGCATAGACATCCGCCACAATCACCGTGCCCGCATCATTCATGCAGGCGCAGAAATCCTCAAACAGTGAAGCAAGGCGCGAATAACGATGCGGCTGCACCACCGCAATCACATCGCGCGCGCCGCCTTGCCGCGCAGCCTTCAGCACGGCAGCGATTTCCACGGGATGGTGGCCGTAATCATCAATCACCGTAATGCCGCCTGCCTCACCGGTGCGCGTGAAGCGCCGCTTCACCCCTTTGAAGCCGGCAAGCGCGGTGCGGATCGTCGCCTCATCCACGCCCATTTCGGCCGCGATGGCCACGGCGGCCAGCGCATTCTGCACATTATGCTGACCGAGCATGGGCAGCCGGAAGGGCTTCATGTTGCGCACGCGCCCGCTGAGCCGATCCGTCAAAGTTACTTCGAACGTGGCCCCCATGCGGTCCGTGATGACGCGATCCGCGCGCACATCAGCCTGTGGCGAAAAGCCATAAGTGACGATACGCCGATCAGAAAGGCGCGGGATCATCGCCTGCACTTCGGGGTGATCAATGCAAAGCACCGCAAAACCATAGAAGGGAATATTGCCGACGAATTGGGCATAGCCTTCCTTCATCGCTTCTTCCATGCCCCAATGGTCCAGATGTTCCGGGTCCATATTCGTGACCACGGCAACAACCGCGGGCAGTTTCAGGAAGGACCCATCACTTTCATCGGCTTCCACCACCATCCATTCGCCGCTGCCCATGCGCGTATTGGTGCCATAGGCATTGATGATGCCGCCATTGATCACGGTCGGATCAAGTTTTGCCGCTTCCAGCACAGCAGCCACTAGGCTTGTGGTGGTAGTCTTGCCATGCGTGCCGCCAATCGCGACGGACCATTTGAGGCGCATGAGCTCGGCCAACATTTCCGCGCGCCGCACAATGGGGATCAGTCGCTGCCGCGCTGCCGCCACTTCCGGATTGTCACGCTTGACGGCGGTTGACACCACCAGCACCTGAGCATTGCCCAAATTGGCCGCGTCATGCCCTATCATCACCGGAATACCCGCAGCGCGGAGCCGCGCGACATTGGCACTTTCCGAGATATCGCTTCCCTGCACCTGATAACCCAGCGTGTGCAGCACTTCGGCAATGCCGGACATGCCGATACCGCCAATACCGACGAAATGAATAGCACCAATCGTGATGGGAAGCGCACGCATCAGGAAACCCTCACGATACTGCGCTGCGCCAGCGCCATGACGCGATCCGCAAGCTCTCGCGCCGCATGGGGCCGCGCCAAGGCAGCAGCAGCAGCAGCCGCAGAAGCCATGCGCGCCGGAAAATTCAGGAAGGACGCCAGCGCATCCGTCAGCGCTTGCGGTGTGAAGGCGGCCTGAGCAAATACCTTCGCCGCATCGGCCGCCGCCAAGGCGCGCGCATTGGCATTCTGGTGATCATCAATCGCGGATGGCAGAGGCACCAGAATGGAAGGCCGCCCCGCACAGGCAATCTCGGCCACGGTTGAAGCACCAGCCCGGCCAATCACCAGATGCGCGGTGGCAAGCCGCCCAGCCACATCAGGAAAGAAAGGCGCCAAATCAGCGGGAATGCCGGCAGCTTCATAGGCGCTGCGGGTGCGCGCTAAATCTTCCGCGCGACATTGCTGTGTTACCAACAGGCGCGCACGCAGGGTTTCGGGCAAGGCGCTGATGGCGGCGGGCACCACATCGGCGAAAATGCGCGCGCCTAGTGAGCCGCCCAATACCAAAACGCGCAGCGCCGCAGCTTCCGCCGGCAGCGGATAGGGCTGCCCCGCCAGGGCCGCGAGTGCAGGGCGCACCGGATTACCCACCACGGCACTTGTCGTGCCTTCCGGGACCATTGCCGTATCGGCGTGGGAAAGTGCCAGCAAATCTGCGCCGCGCGCCAGCAGCCGATTGGCACGGCCCAGCACTGCATTCTGTTCATGCAGGATCAGCGCCGGGCGGCGTGATGCGCGCATCAACCGTGCCGCAGCCAAAGGCGGGAAGGAAGGATAGCCACCAAAACCAACAATCGCACTCGGCGACAAATCACGGATATGCCGGCGCGCTTCAAGCGTTCCCCGGAACAAGGCGGCACCACCGCGCAAGGCCTGCCGCACACCGCGCCCGGAAAGGCCGGAACCCTGCAAGACAAAACGCTCGGCATTCGCAAAAACCGGGCTGTCATAAGCCGCGGAACGCGCATCGGTCATCAGCGCCACGCGTTCGCCGCGCCGGATAAGCTCAGCTGCCAGCGCCTCGGCAGGGAAAAGATGCCCGCCTGTGCCGCCTGCGGCGATGATGATGGGCTGTGCCATGGGCCCCCTCACCGCACACCACCTGTGGCGAGCGCGCCATGCGGCAAGTTTGCTCCGGCACGTTCACCAATACGTTTCCGCGTCAGTGCCAGCAGCATGCCCATGCCAAGCGCAATGGCCAACACCGAAGACCCGCCATAGGAAACCAAAGGCAAGGTCATGCCCTTGGTTGGAATCAGATGCAGCGTGGACGCCATATTCACAAAAGCCTGCAAGCCGAATTGCGTCAGCAATCCTGTTGCCGCCAGCACCACGAAAAAATCGGTTTCCGCCAATAGGCGCATCAGCCCGCGCAGCACAACAAAGGCGAAAAGCGCCAGAATCACCAGACACACCACCATGCCGAATTCCTCGCCGGCCACGGCAAAGACGAAATCGGCATGCGCATCGGGCAGCACATTCTTGACGCGCCCTTCACCCGGCCCGCGCCCCAAAAGCCCACCATTGGCGAAGGCTTCCATGGCGACACTCACCTGGTAGGAATCGCCTGAGTTGGGATCAAGAAACCGATGCACACGCGATTGCACATGCGGAAACAGCAGGTAGGCCAGAAAGGCAATCCCAACGCCAAGCCCTGCGAGACCACCCACGAAAAAGAAATTCAGCCCCGCCACGACAAATTGCGCAAACAGCACCAAGGTTATCACGATGAGCATGCCGATATCAGGCTGGCCCTTCATGATCACAGCAATCACGGCAAACAGGCCAATTGCAATGCTGCGCCCCCAGAAGCGGGAACCTGGCGCCATGCCTTCGGCAATCAACCATGCGGCAACAACAGCGAAGAACGGCTTCAGGAATTCGGATGGCTGCAAGGAAAAACCTGGAATAGGCAGCCAGCGCCGCGCACCCTTGATTTCAACGCCCACCACCAGCGTTGCTGCGGTCAGCACCAGCGCACCCGCACAACCAAGCAGCGCAAAGCGCCGCACACCGCGTGGTGACAGCAGCGAAACACCGACCATCACCGCCGCCGCCATGCCCAGATAGAAAACCTGCTTCAGAAAGAACATGTGGCGCGATGACGCGCCGATGCGCTCCGCCACCGCAGGCGATGCGGCCAGCATCATCACATAACCAAAGCCAATCAGCACCATGAGCGCAGCGAGCGTCCAGCGATCAACCGTCCACCACCAGCGCCCAAGAATGGAATTATCCGCGCGGGAAAGCGCCATCAGCTGGCCCTCCTGCGCTGTTCGGTGACCAGCGCGCGCGCCAGATCGCGAAACCGATCACCGCGCGCATCAAAACCCGAGAATTGATCAAAGGAAGCCGCCGCTGGTGAAAGCAATACGACTGCCGCCGCACCCGAAAAGGCCGCTTGCGCCGCCGCCGCCACTGCCGCATCAAGGCTGCCTGCAACTTCATGCGCAACGCCGGCTTCGCGCAACGTCGCCGCCATGGTCAGCGCATCGCGCCCAATCAGAAATGCCTTGGCGATGCGCGGAAAGAAGGGCACCAGCGGCGCAATGCCGCCTTCCTTCGCGATGCCGCCTGCAATCCAAACCACGCGGTCATAGGAAGCCAACGCCCGCGCCGCGCTATCGGCATTGGTAGCCTTGCTGTCATTCACAAAGACCACACCCTTGGCCTCGGCGACGATTTCCTGACGATGCGGCAGGCCAGGGTAGCTTGCGATCCCGCGCGCAATATCCGCCCGCGCAACGCCAAGCGCCACGCAAGCCGCAGCCGCTGCCGCCGCGTTCTGAGCGTTATGCGCGCCGGGCAGCGCCGGCGCTTCCGCCAGATCAAGAATCAACCCGCCATCATCACGCAGCCGCCGGCCTTCGGCCCAAACCCCGCCCGGCTGAGGCGAGGCACCCGAAATCGGCACCAGCCGCGTCGCCAAACCAGCGCCCATTTGCGCGGTCATGGCATCATCCTGGCCAAGCACGGCCACATCGCCAGCCTGCTGACGCGCGAAGATTCGTGCCTTCGCAGCGGCATAGCCGGCCATGTTCCCATGGCGGTCCAGGTGATCGGAGCTGAGGTTCAGCATGACAGCTACGTTGAAGCGCAGAGTTGCGATTCGCTCCAACATGTAAGACGACATTTCGAGGGTATAGACCCCATCAGACCCCAAGATGTTGAGATCAAGCGCCGCCGGGCCCAGATTGCCCCCGACCTCACAGGCCATGCCGGCACCCTGTAAAATATGGTGGATCAGCGCGGTCGTGGTGGATTTGCCATTGGTGCCGGTGACACCCACGAAGCGCGCCTTGGAATGGCGCGCCAATACTGCCCGGTAGAGAAACTCAACATCTGAGAGAATGGGCGCGCCCGCCGCCGCTGCCGCCTCAGCCGCCGGATGGGGCGCGGGCAAAAGATGCGGAATCCCCGGCGAAAGCAGCAGCGCATCCGCGCGGAAGGGGCCATCGGCCGGGTCCAGCAGGGTCAGCCCCGCTGCTTCCGCTGCCGCGCGGGCTTCGGGCTTGTCATCCCAAACCGTGACCTCGGCGCCCCAGGCAGCCAAGCGCCGCGCGGCAGGCAGCCCGGCGCGGCCAAGCCCAACCACGGCAATGCGCGCACCGGGAAAGGGGGTGAAGGGAGGGCTTGGCGCTGTCATCTGATTTTCAGCGTCGAAAGCCCGACCAGCGCCAGGATCATGGCAATGATCCAGAAGCGGATCACGATGGTGGGCTCGGCCCAGCCTTTTTTCTCAAAATGATGATGCAACGGCGCCATCAGAAACACGCGCCGGCCCGTGCGCTTGAACCAAAAGACCTGGATAATGACGGAAACCGTCTCAACCACGAAAAGTCCACCAACGATCGCCAGCACGATTTCATGCTTGGTCGCAACCGCAAGCCCGCCCAGCGCACCGCCGAGTGAAAGCGACCCCGTATCACCCATGAACACCGCAGCGGGCGGCGCATTGAACCACAGGAAACCAAGCGCGGCGCCAACCAGAGCCGCGCAGAAAACCGCCAGTTCCCCCGTGCCAGGCACGTAATGCAATTGCAGATAATCGGCGAAGATGCGGTTGCCGACCAAATAGGCGATCAGCGCAAAGACACTGGCCGCGATCATCACCGGCACAATGGCGAGCCCATCCAGCCCATCGGTCAGATTGACCGCATTGGAAGAGCCCATTATCACCAGCGCTGCCAAGAGCGGAAATAAAATCCCGAGTGGCAGCAGAAATTCCTTGAAGATCGGAAAGGCAAGCTTGTCTGCAAGCGCGCCGGGCATCAGCCAGGTAATCCAAATTGCCGTGACGATGCCAAGGCCCGCCTGCACCACAAGTTTCGCGCGGCCCGAGACGCCCTTGGTATTGCGTTTGGTCACTTTCAGCCAATCATCGGCGAAGCCTAGCGCGCCATAGCCGCAGGTGATGAACAGCACGGCCCACACAAAGCCATTGCGCAAATCGGCCCAAAGCAATGTGGACCCCACCAGGCCTAGCAAAATCAGCACACCCCCCATAGTGGGCGTACCCTTTTTTTCCACAATATGCCGCTCGGGGCCGTCTTCACGGATGGGCTGACCGCCGCGCTGAAAGCCACGCAGCCAGCGAATGATGGAAGAACCAAAAACCAAGCTCATCAACAGCGCCGTCAGGCAAGCCGCACCAGCGCGAAATGTGTGATAGCGCGCCAAATTGGCCAGTGAAAATTCCTCAGCAAAGGGCAGTAGAAGATTATAGATCACGAAATTTGCTCTCCTGCAGTCAATGCCTTGATGATCACGCCCATGCGCGAACCGAGTGAGCCCTTCACCAATACCGCGTCACCGGGCCTGAGCGCGGCGCGTAATGCGGGTGCAAGGCTGGTTGAATCCGGAAAATGCCCACCGCGCTGCGCTGCCGGCAGCGCTTCAAACAAATGCGTCGAGAGCGGGCCGCAGCAAAAGACCACATCGCATGCCCTTGCTGCATCTTCCGCCAAGGCCGCGTGATACGCCGGCCCTTCCGCGCCCAATTCCAGCATGTCGCCAAAGGCAAAGATGCGCCGCGCGGCGGGCTGTGCGGCCAGTACTGCAAGCCCCGCGCGCACCGAAGCGACCGAGGCATTGTAGGAATCATCAATCAGTAAAGCCTCTCCACCCGCCACAGCGATGCGGCGAAGCGCACCTCGGCCAGGGCCGGCGGTAAAACCTGCAAGGGCACGCGCCGCGATGGTGGGCGCAAGACCAAGCGCCTTCACTGCCGCAAGCACAGCGCAAGCATTCAGCGCCACATGGCGACCAGCGGCGGTAAGGCGTAGCGAAAGCGCCTCTCCTGCCAGTGCGATTTCAGCGCTACCGCCATCCGGTAATGCCTGATAGGATAGCAGCCGCACATCGGCGCCTTCGGCTTCCCCATGCGTCATCACCTGCAAACCCGCATCATGCGCGCGGGCAATCAGTTCCGGCAGAAAGGCACTATCGGGCGGCAGAATCGCCGTGCCGCCCGGCGCGATGCCGGCAATGATATCACCCTTTTCAGCCGCAATCTCCGCCTGGCCGCCAAGCTGGCCGATATGCGCCGTGCCGATTGAGGTGATGATGCCGATCTCAGGGCGCGCAAGCCGCGACAAGGGCGCGATTTCGCCGCGATTATTCATGCCCATTTCAATCACGGCGTAAGCCGCGTCACGCGGCAATCGCGCGAGTGTCAGCGGCACACCCCAGTGATTATTGTGTGAAGCCGCCGAGGCATGCGTGGCGCCAAAGGCGCCTAGCGCCACGCGCAACATTTCCTTGGTAGTGGTCTTGCCGACACTGCCCGTCACACCCACCACGCGCGCCGCAGCGCGCGCACGCCCTGCCGCACCCAGCGCCGTAAGACCCACAAGCGTATCCGCCACACAAAGCAGCTTCGCCGTATCCACCACCCCGGGTGGCGTATGATCCACCATGGCCAATGTTGCGCCACGCGTCAGCGCATCCGCGACAAATTCATGCCCATCGCGTTGGTCACGCAGAGCGATAAAGACATCGCCCGGTGCGATGCTGCGGCTATCAATCGAAACACCAGTCACCGCACTTTCAGCCGCTAGCGTCCCACTGGTTGCCGCGCGCAATTCGGCGCTGGTCCAAAGCGACGTCATGGCAGAAGGCCCGCAAGCTGGCGCACCACCGCGACATCATCAAAAGGATGAATCCTACCCGCGATTTCCTGGCCAGTTTCATGCCCTTTGCCGGCGACAGCCAAAACATCACCAGGGCCGAGCGCGCCCATCGCCTTGGCAATGGCCTGCTCGCGCGTGCCGGCATCCACGGCTTCCGGGCAGCCAGCAATGACCGCTGCGCGAATGGCAGCAGGGTTTTCACTGCGCGGATTGTCATCCGTGATCCAAACGCGATCCGCCGCCTCCGCCGCTGCTTGCCCCATCAGCGGGCGCTTGCCGGGGTCGCGATCCCCGCCGGCGCCGAACAGCACATGCAAGCGCCCCGCAACATGCGGACGAAGTGCTGCCAAAAGCCGCGTCAGCGCATCTGGCGTATGCGCGTAATCCACATAAATCGCCGCACCATTGGGCAATACCGCGGCGCGTTCCATGCGCCCGCGCACGCCCTGCAATCGTGCCAGCGCGGCCATCGCCACGGGTTCCGTGATACCTGTGGCCAGCGCCAGCATCACGGCCAGTAGCGCATTGTCGGCCTGAAAACGGCCCGGCAAAGGCAGCAATATTTCATGCCGCGCGCCGGCAAATCGGAATACTAGTGCCTGCCCTTCCGGCAATGGGCGTGCCGCTTCCAAGGCTAGCGCATCACCGCCGGCACCCACCAATTGCAAATCAAGCCTGCGCCGCGCCGCTATGTCGCGCAACGCCGTCAGCGTCTCGGCTTCCATATCCGCCATGGCAATTGCCGGCGCGCCTTCCGGCAGGATCACATCAAATAGCCGCAGCTTGGCCGCGCGATAGGCTGCCATGCTGCCATGATAATCCAGATGATCGCGCGTCAGATTGGTAAACCCCGCCGCTGCAAGCCTGACACCATCCAGCCGGCGCTGATCAATCCCGTGCGAGGATGCTTCCATCGCAAGCGCAGCCACACCATCATGCGCAAGGCGCGAGAGGCTTTCATGCAGCTTCAACGGATCAGGCGTGGTCAGTGATGGCCCTGCCGGCACGCCTTCCGCAATCAGACCCAGCGTGCCGAGTGATGCGGCCTTGCGCCCGGCATCGCGCCAGATTTGCCGCAGGAAATCCACGCTGCTGGTCTTGCCATTGGTGCCCGTGATGGCAACCACGCAATCCGGCTGCGCACCGTAAAACGCAGCGGCCATCAGCGCCAAGGCACGACGCGGATCGGCGCTGGTTATCAGTGGGCGCGCCGGCGCTTCTGCCGGCCAAGCTGTGCCTTCGGGTGCCAGAATGGCACTCGCACCGCGCGCCACTGCATCGGCGATGAAGCTGCGCCCATCTATTGTTGCGCCGGGCAGCGCCGCAAAAACCATCCCAGGTCGCACGGCGCGGCTATCGGCGGTGACGCCTGTCACCCGAAGCGCAGCATCGGCTTCAGCACCACACCATCCGCGCATGAGATCACCGAGGCGCAAGGGCGGCCTCGCGCTGAGTAACAGCGATGCGCGGCGGCGATTCCGTGGTTTGACGTGCCGGTGGACGATTGGCGGTGGGGGCCGCAGGCGGGGCAGGCGCTGCACCGGGCACGCCGCGCCCATTCATCGGCATGGCGATGGCGCGTTGAATTTCAGGCGTGGGGGCTTCCGGCAGCATGCCAAGAATGGGCGCGATGCGCGAAATCACCATATTCGTCGCAGGCGCCGCCACCCAGCCAGCTGTCGCAAAACCATGGCTGCGCGCATTGGGCTTTGGTTCATCCACCATCACGTAAACCGAATAGCGCGGCGCATGCATGGGAAAGGCGCCGATGAAGGCAGCGATGCGCTTGTTTTCCAGATAGCCGCCGCGCGGCCCTGTCTTTTGCGCCGTGCCGGTTTTGCCGCCGACATAATACCCTGGCACTTCCGCGCCCTTGCCGGACCCATCGGTCACCACCAGGCGCATCAATCGGCGCAGGGTTTCCGATGTGCGCGGTTCGATCACGCGCACCCCTTCGCGTTCAACCCCTGGGGGCTGCGCCAGAATGGTTGGCTGGCGCAGAATGCCGCCATTCACCAAGGTTGCGCCAGCGGTCGCAACATGCAGCGGTGTTACGGAAATACCGTGGCCGAAGCCGATAGTCATGGTGTTCAATTCGCGCCAGGTTTTCTGCCCCGGCACCAGCGGCTGCGCGGTTTCCGGAATTTCAATCCCCAAGCGCGATGTCATGCCCATGCGCTGCATGAATTCGCGATGTCGCGCCGGCCCCACGGCAGCAGCCATATGTGCGGACGCAAGATTGGATGAATAGGCCATGATCTCAGGCAGGGCGAGCCAGCGATTCTTGCCCCGATAATCATTGATTTGATGCCGCCCAACGCGAATTGGGCGCGATGCGTCATAACCGCTCCAGGTCTGCACCGTGCCTAAATCCAATGCCATGGCGGCGGTCAGCAGCTTGAAAGTGGAACCCGGTTCATAAACGCCCACCGTCACGCGATTGAAGCGTTCATCGGCGGTCGCGGCACCAACATCATTGGCGTCATAATCCGGCAAGCTCACCATGGCGAGAACCTCGCCACTTTGCACATCCATCACCACACCGGCGCCGCCGATGCCGTTAAAATCGGTAATGGCGTGCTGCACGGCATCGCGCAAGGCCAATTGCACACGGATATCCAGCGAAAGCCGCAGCGTTTCACGGCGCAGCGTGCGCAGCCTTTCGTCGAAATATTTTTCGACACCGGCAATACCATTACCATCCACATCAACGCCGCCAATGATATGCGCGGCAGTGCGGCCCTGCGGGAAGAAGCGGCGCTCCGCATCCTCAAAATACAAACCCGGCACGCCAAGATTATTCACCGCCTGCATTTCGCGTGGCGTCAGCGCGCGGGCAATGTAGTAAAAAGGCCGGTCACCGGTCAGGCGCGCAATCAGCCTTTCACGATCAAGCTGCGGCAATACAAGGCGCAGCTTGTCGGCAACTTCCACAGGATTATCAATTTCCCGCTGATTGGCATAAAGCCCGGTCAAGGGCAGGGAAACCGCCAGCACTTCGCCATTCCGGTCCGTCACCGCCGCGCGGGAGACCGGCGTTTCTGCAGGCGGTGCCGGTGGACGGGAAAGAATCGCGGCACGCTTTGGTTCTGCCGGGTCAAACACAGTGGCTAGTGAAAGCTTTACCGCCACGGCACCGAATAAAACCGCGAAGCCGCAAGCCGCCAACAACAGGCGACCGCGCGATTTTTCCAATTGGGCGTGGCGCAGCAGATCAGGTTGCGAAACGCGCACCAGGGCGCGGCTTGTGCTTTCCCGAACCGCACTTTCTTGCAGCCGATTGCCGGGCGGCGCATCGGGTGATGGTTGGCGCGGATTAGGGGGGAAAGCTTCGTTCATGCTGCGCGGCGCTCACTCAGCGGGATGCCCCTTGCGGGGCTCCCACCGGGATGGGGCGCGACAAGGGCACAGGCGGCGGCAACGCACTGCTTGCACCGCCAAGCGCAGAGGCAACAATGGCCGGCGGTGGCGGCGCGGCGGGCGCGACATGAAGCGCCGGCGTGACCCTTGGTGGTGCTGGCGGCGGTACCGGGCGTGACACGGGCGGCGGCGTCACCGCCGCATTCAACCGCGGAGGCGCTTCAACCACGGCGCGGCGCGGCGCGGGCGCTGGGCTTGCCACGCCTTGCGGCGCCGGCGCCGACACCTCGGCGACAGGTGTAGGCACCATGATCGCTTCCGGCACCTTGGCGGGCGCTTCTGGCGGCCCAAACAGTGAAGGAGGGCCAGCGAAAGGCCGTGCATTGGGCAAACGGCGTTCAAGTTCTGCTTCACGGACGAATTGCGCCGGCGCCATGGGTTCCAGCGCCAAATGCCGCTGCGCCACTTGCCGCAGGCGATCCGGTTCATTCAGCAGGGCCCATTCCGCACGCAAAATCTGCGTGCGTTCGCGCACCAGTTCAGTCTGGCGATTCACCTCGCGCAATTCGCGGTCCAGCATGGAAACAGAATGCTTCACCTGGTACAAATAAAGTCCAGCACCTGCGGCGGCGATCAGGCTTAGAAGTGTCACTGGGCGAATCATGCGGCAGGCTCCAGCATCACGCGTTCAATGCCACGCAGCCTAGCGGAACGCGCACGCGGATTGGCGCTGGCCTCCGATTCCTGCGGACGCAGCGCGCGCGGCGTCAGCAAATGAAAGCCGGGTTTGGCGCGGCCAAATAGCGCCGCCGGGTCATGGCGTGACGCCCCTCCCCGGCCGGAAGCCGCCGCCATCGCCTGTTTCGCGATGCGATCTTCAAGGGAATGAAAGGCAACAACGACCAATCGCCCACCGGGCGCGAGCAATTCCACGGCGGCCGTGATGCCGCGTTCCACTTCACCCAATTCATCATTCACCGCAATGCGCAACGCCTGGAAGCTACGGGTTGCGCCATCAATGCCGGAAGGATCACGCGGCACGGCGCGGCGCACAAGCGCGGCCAGATCCGCCGTGGTGGTGAAGGGCGCCTCGGCGCGGCGCGCGACAATGGCGCGCGCAATACGCCGCGCGAAGCGTTCCTCACCAAAGCGGAAAATAATATCGGCCAAATCCCGTTCCGGCAGGGTATTCACCAACTCTGCAGCGCTGGGGCCGGATTTTTCCATGCGCATATCAAGCGGGCCATCGGCGCGGAAGGAAAAGCCGCGCTCCGCCTGATCCAATTGGAAAGACGAAACCCCAAGATCCATCACCACGCCATCAAGCGTGGCAATGCCGCGATCACGCAGCAGCGTGAGCATATCGCCGAAGCGGCCTTCCACCAGATGCAACCGACCAGCGAAAGCCTGTGCGAGCGCCGCACCGCGCGCAATCGCATCCGGGTCGCGGTCTATCGCGAAAACAGTGCAGCCAGGGGCGGCTTCCAGAATGGCGCGGGCATAGCCGCCGCCGCCGAAAGTCGCATCCAGATAAGTCGCGCCATCCTGGGGCGCGAGGGTTGCCAGCACTTCTGCCAGCATCACCGGCACATGCCCTTCTGTAGTCATGGCGCGGGTCCCGCAGCAGCCGGCAGGGTCAGGCCGCGTTCACGCGCGCGCAGCCTGGCTTCTTCCGTGCGCCGGCGTGCCGCTTCCGGTTCCCAAATCTGGAAAATCCGGCCCACACCCACGCAGGCGATGGCATCGGAAAGCGCCGCATAGGCAATCAACGCTTCGGGCAGCACCAGACGCCCTTCATTATCGGCCCGCGCCGCATGCGCATCGGCGAAAAGGGCCGCGGCCAAATCATCCGCCCGATCGGAAAAGGCGTCCAACCGATCGAGCCCGGAGGCCAGCGATTCAAAAGCAGCGACCGGCCAGGCTTCAATGCAGGGCGCGCGATGGGATGGGCGCAGCACCAGTTCTTCGGCGCCGCCGCGCTCCAAAACGGCACGAAAGGGCGCAGGGACGGAAATCCGCCCCTTGCGGTCCAATTTGCCGATATGGGTGCCCAGAAATTGGGTCATCGCCCCCCGCGCGCCTGCCTTGCGCCATTATCAAAGACCGGGCGTTTCAGCGGCCGACGGGGCCCCCCGACCCCGCCGGCTCGCCCGACCATCCCGCTTGAACCCCGCTCGCCCCCCCGAGCGCATTAGGGTTTTAATGGGATGAGATGGGATACCATGGGAAAGTCTGGGCCGACAAGCCAAAAAACGTCTTTGTGAAGGCATTTGGCGCATAAATTTGCAGTAACGCCCGGGGTTGCGGGCGCTTGGTGCTGATGAAAATGCGTTAAGGTGAAAAGTAGCGTCAGACGGCCTGTAAGCCGGGTTCTGTCTTGCCCCTTGCGGGGCATGGACGGCCATTCCTCTGGAGCCCGCATTGCTGCGAGCTTCGCGCGGCCAACCCGGGCGGAAGGGCGGAAATGCCCTTGCGCCAGCGCCTTGCGGCGCCGCGCCGTCCGCCCCTATTCGGCCTTGCTCCGGGTGGGGTTTACCCTGCCACCCCCATTGCTGGGGGCGCGGTGCGCTCTTACCGCACCGTTTCGCCCTTACCGCGGGGTGTCGCCACGCCGCGGCGGTTTGATTTCTGTGGCACTTTCCCTGAGGTCGCCCCCGCCGGCCATTAACCGGCACCCTATTCCCGTGGAGCCCGGACTTTCCTCCAGCCCGTGATTACCTCACGAACCAGCGGCCGCCCGGCCGTCTGACGCTATGGGCATGTGGGGCTAGGCGGGTGGGGTGGTCAAGGGGAATCACCAAGCCCGACCACGCGCAGCCTGGGCCAGCGGGCAAGCCAGCCCTTCGCTTCAAGCCGCGCCAGCAGAATTTCTGGCTTGGTACGAAAAGCCGGTGTTGGGCGAATAATCATCGCCAGCATAACTTCAACGCCAAAGGGTGCGAGGAGCTCAACGCCCTTTGGCGCAAGGCGCGCCGCGATTGCGGTTGCGGTTTCCGGCCAATGGGCCAGGGCATCGGCTACATCGCGATAAGGACGATGCCCGTTTCTTTCATGCATGCGCGCCTGATTGCGCACGGACCATAGAAGGTCGGACGCGGCGACGCACAGCGCGGCCTCGTACGCTGCATCCTGCTCAGCGGTTGCATTGACGGGATCGTGAAACACCACATCCAGATCAGCGAGTGGCGTGGCTTCCGTATCCTGCCCGGAAAGATGATCCCATACGGCATTACGCACAAAGCCTGCGCCAATCCAGGCGCCAGCAGGTCCATGCGCGGCGAGTACCGCAAGGCAGCGCATCATGCGCGGGTTATGCGCGATGAAATCAGCGATATCGGCGGCGTTGCGCATGCGCCTAGGCAAACAGGCTCGCCACCGCCGCCACCCGCGCCCGCGTCGCCGCATCCGCAATCCCATCCGCGCGCCCGGGCAGCCAATGGCGCTGAAATGCTGTCAGCAAAACGGAAAGCGGCAAATCGGTGCGATAGCCAATCGCACCAAGCAGGGGCAGCAACGCAGCCTCCTCCACCGGCGCCGGATCAGCGCCCGGCCAAAGCCCAACGCCATTCGCCGCCAAGCCCTGCCAATCAAACAACTCACCAGGGTCCTGCTTGCGATCGGGCGCGATATCCGAATGTGCCACCACATTGCGCGGATCAATGGGGTGGCGCCCCATGATCTCAAGACACAAATCACAGACGGCTGCCATTTGCAGCGCGGGGAAGGGGCGATAGCCCCATTCATGGCCGGGATTCACAATCTCAATCCCAATGCTGTTCGCGTTCAGCGCAGTTCTGCCGCGCCAGTGTGAAATGCCGGCATGCGCGGCGCGGCGGGTTTCCGCCACCAAGCGACATACTGCGCCATCTTCTTCCACCACATAATGCGCGGAAACCTTGGCGGCAGGGTCGCAGAGCCGCGCCATCGCTTCCTGCCCGGAATGCATGCCGGTGTAATGCAAAACAAGTGTGTCAATCACCGCGCCCTCGGGGCGCGCTTCGTGATTGGGGCTGGGCACGTCACGGATGCGCAAGGCGCTACAAGCCCCGCTCGCGCTTGATCCTGTCCCAGGCGGCGTTGATCTGCGCCACTTGTTCCGTGGCGCGCTTGACGAATTCTTGCGGCACGCCGCGCGATGCCAGGCTATCCGGATGGTTTTCCCGCATCAGTTTGCGCCAGGCGAGGCGCACTTCCTCATCACTCGCCTGTCTTGTGAGGCCCAACATGGAATAGGGGTCTTCGCCCTGCGCTTCAGGCGCGGCGGCGCGGCGCGTGCCGCCCTTGGCGCGTTCCCAGGCGGCGGCATCCAAGCCAAAGCGCACATGCATACCGCGCAGCATATCGCCTTCGGATTTCGTGACTGGGCCATCAGCGCGCGCAATCTGCACCAAAGCCACCAGCACATCTTCCAGCATGGCCTTATTGTCGGCGAAGGCCTCGCCCAGTTTTTCCGCGAAAGGCTCCCACCCATCAGCGGATTCGCGTGCCTGATCGAACAGGCGCCCGACCTCACCCAGCGCTTCTTCCGGCACATGGAACAGGTTGCGGAAGGCCGCGATTTCTTCGCGCTTGATCGGGCCATCCACCTTCGCAAGCTTGGCGGAGAGCACGACGACCGAGAAAGAAAACAGGTTTTCCTTGCTGCCGAAAAACGCCATCAGGTCAGGTGTGGCGGCAGAAATGGCGCCGCCCTTGCCGCCAAGCGCCCCGGCATCCGCCGCATGGCCAAGCGCCGCACCCACCATGGCACCGAGCGGGCCACCCATGGCGAAGCCGGCCACACCGCCCAACATCTTACCCCAGAAACCCAAAACGCCTCCTACGCGCGGAAAACAGACGGCCTGCTACCACGAAAGCATTGCCAGCCTGTAGATGTGCCGAATGGCGTGCCGGGGCAAGCTTTGGGGCCTAAAGATCGAGCGCGGCAGCGTTGGCCGAGAACAGGAAGGACGCCATGGCGGCATCTGCCCCCGGTTGGCCGAATAGCAGCGCGCCCACCGGCATGCCGCTATCGGCAGCAAGGCCCGCACGCAATGTCACCACCGGCCCGCCGAGCACCGTGGTTGGGATGACAAAGGAAGGATCGCCCGTGCTGCCGGCATCCGGCGCCACATCCGGCGCGGCGGGGGTCAGGATGAAATCATCCGGTCTGAACCCCACCCAGAAGCGGTCGCGAAAACCAGCGAGGTCACGGAGTGCAGAGTGATATTCCGCATCGGGGATGGCCAGCCCCTCAGCGATGCCATCGGCAACGGCAGTCGCGATCCGGTCGCGCGGCAGCCCGGCATGGGTGCGGCCAAGCTCCGCCAGCATTACGCGGCGATGGCGCGCGATCATTTCCTCAAACCCGGCATCGGCCTTGGCGCGATGCAGCGTAAGGCCGGCAGCGCCAAGCTGGTCCGCAAGGGCTGCGACACGCGCCGCTGTTGCAGGCTTTTGCAGCTTTTCGATCAGCGGGTCCTGCAACAGCACAATGCGTGGCGCGGTGGCGGGGCGGCTGGCAAGCCGCAGATGATCCGCCGCGTAGCCTGCAGCCAAGTAAGCCGCATCCTGTGCGCTTCCGCCAAACGCGCCGACAGTGTCGAAGGAAGGCGCAAGCGGCACCACCCCCACCCCACCAATCGCGAGTGTCGAGGGTTTGAACGCACACACGCCAGTATAGGCCGCCGGGCGATTGACGCTGCCTGCGGTTTGCGTACCAAGCGCCAAAGGCACCATGCCGGCGGCAATCGCAGCGCCAGAACCGGCGGAAGACCCGCCCGGCGTGCGCGCCAAATCCCACGGGTTGCGCGTCGGCGGCAGGCTTTGGAAGAAGGCATATTCCGTGGTGTGCAACTTGCCGAGAATAATCGCGCCCGCTGCACGCAAATGCGCCACCACCGTGGCATCGGCGCTGGAAGGTGCGATATCGGCACGGGATGGGCTATTGGCGCGCGTTGGCAGGCCGCGCACATCAATCACATCTTTGATACCAACCGGGATGCCATGCAGCGGGCCACGCAGCTTGCCCGCCTTGCATTCCGCATCCAGCGCGCGGGCTTCGGCAAGCGCGCTATCGGCCAGCACATGAATCCAGGCCTTCACCTGGCCATCAACGGTAGCGATGCGGTCCAGATAGCGGCGCACCAGGGCTTCAGCGGTGATCTCACCCTTCGCCATGGCAGCGGAAAGATCACGGATGCGGCCAGGATCTTCGATCAGGGGATTGGGCATGGTGTTTCTTCCATTGGCGTCATGGGTTTTGGCGTCATCTTAAGGAGCGACTTTTTGAACGTAAAACTGCCAAAGCGGCAGCCATTGATAGAGCGCCAGCTTGCGATGAAAGATATTCACGAAAGCATCAATCGCGGGCTTCGGCATCCGCGACGGCTCGCGTCTTTGGGGGGCCTGGTCAGACCAGACATAATCATCAAAAATCAGAGTGCCTCCCACGCGGAGCAACGGGAAGGCCATAACGGCATCCGTCAAGACATCCGTGGCTTCATGCGACCCGTCAATGTAGATAAGATCGAAGCTTTCCGCTTGTCCGGATGCGATAAGGCGCGCCAACGCGTCACGCGAATCCCGTTTTTCCTTGCGCAAGGACACAGGCGCCGCGCTTCGCCCAAGCGCCAGCCGCGTATTGTAATCAAAGCGGCGCTCTACCTCGGACATGACAGCCTCGACAAAACCTCCGGCTTTGTGTTCCAAGCCGCCCTGCCAATTGTCGACACAGGTAATTGAGACAGGGCCATCCACCAGCTTCGGACATTGTTCGATCAGATAGCAGGCTGAACGTCCTTCGAAGGATCCGATTTCCAAAATTCGCGTGGGTTTCAAAGCGGCCAGAATACGATTCCATGTAGGGATATGGCGTGAAAACCAATCCTCAGTGAATTCAAACGCCGGGGCCGTTTCGGTGGTGGGGGCTTCAGACATTATCGCCCCCCGGCGCTTTGGCGCCGTTATCGCGGATTTCCATCATGCGATCACAAACTCCCGCGCGATGCCGCGGCAATCCATCTCAAACTCCAGATCAACCACGGGCGGGCGGCAATATTGCCAGGTCAGGCCATGGCGCGCGGCGCCACGGCGGACGATTTCCTCGGCAAAAAACCCGCCCATGTCATGCACCGTATAGGCCTGCACGCCGGTGGTTCCGCGCCAATCAGCGCCAAGCAAACCCATGCGGCGTTCCATTTCGCCCAGCACCCAGCGCGCCTTGGCGCGCATGCCCGCCGGCGAGGTGTCGCCAAGCGCCACCGTATTGCTGCGGTAATCGCCCTTGCCTTCCGCCGCTTCACCGCTGCCCGCCACCGCGAAGGAAGGCGCGGCGCCGGCATCCGGCACAGCATAGACAAAGGCGTGAAAGCAGGGCTCAGCCGGCGGGGCGATTTCCGGACAGACATTGCTGCGCGCCACGGGGTTCACCCCATCGCGAAACAGCCCCCATTCTTGCAAGACACCACCATAAATACGGTTGAAGGCGGCGAAGCCTTCCTCGGTAAATGGCGCTGGGGAGCGTAATTCACACGCCGCAAAGGCCAGTTTGGGCCGCCCAAGCGATTCCAGATGCGCCGCGATGCGCGCAAAACCTGCCATCAGCGGCACGGCTTCGGCAAAGCGCACGCGTTCCAGACGAAAACCCGGCTCCGCCGCGACGCCTGCGCTGTATTGATAGACACCAGGAATGAAGCGATAGCCCGCTTCTGGGATTTTCTGGATCATGCGCGCCCTTCCGGCCTTCGGGTTGCGGTTCCGCCATGGTGATGGCAGTCAGGTTTTGGAACAAGCCCTTCAAGGATAGCAGCCACATGTCCCAACCCGTTACGCTTGGTATCATCGGCCTTGGCATTATGGGTGAGCGTTTGCTGCGCGCGGCCTTGGAACATGCCGCCGAAAGCGTCACCCCTGTTGCGGTCTGGGACCCCTCCCCCGCCGCTGCCACAAGGCTGGCCGGTATTCCAGGCGCGCTGCGTATGTTGGCGACTCCGGATGCGGTCATCGCCGCCTGTGATTGCCTCTACATCGCCGCACCCCCGGCCGCGCATATCCCATTGGCCGATGCCGCCATTGCCGCAGGCCGCAGCGTTTTCATCGAAAAGCCTTTGGCGACATCGCTTCATGAGGCGCGCGCTTTTGTCGCACGGGCTGAGGCAGCCGGCGCGCGCGCGGCGGTGAACTTCCCCATGGCGTCATCGCCCGCCGTGGCGCAGCTTTCCGCCTGGCGCGCGGCACTGACACCGGAAAGCCTAGCCATCGAAGTCGCCTTCCCGACCTGGCCGCGCGGCTGGCAGCAGTCCGCGGCAAGCTGGCTCGCTAAACGCGCTGAGGGCGGGTTTACGCGCGAAGTTGTCTCCCACTTTCTGTTCCTCACGCGTCGGCAATTGGGTCCGCTCACGCTCATGGCGGCGCAGGTTACCTACGCGCCCGGCGATGGTGCGGAGACCGCCATCACGGCGCGGCTGACGGCGGCTGGCGTGCCGGTCACGCTGCAAGGCTCAGTCGGCACCACCACGAAGGATGACCACAATACCTGGACACTGAATGGCGCGATCCGGCTGCGCGATTGGTCCTTTGCCGAAAGGCTCGGTGCGGATGGCACTTGGGCGCAGGCACCGGATGCGCTGCCCAATGAGAAAATGCGCCCCCTGGTGCTGAAGGGCCAATTGGCCGAGGTAGCCGCCATGACGCGCGGTGAGGCGCATCGGCTGGCAACACTGCGCGAAGCCTTGGAGGTGCAGGAGATTGTGGAGGCTATACTGGCATCTTGAGCGTCACGGCCCGCGGATTTAGGCTGAGCCCATGCTGCAAGACGCCCCCGCTATCCCGACCACGCTGATGGTGCAATTCCTGCGCTGGCTGGAAGAACGCCCACGCAGCTATGCTGACACCATGGATGCCTGGCGCAGCAATTGCCCCCGGCTTTCCGCCTGGGAAGATGCCTTGGAAGAAGGCCTGATCCAGCTGGAACCCGCGCGTGATGGTGCCGCTGACATGCAAGTACGCGTCACCGCCAAAGGGCGCGCGCGCTTGGTCGGCTGATCAGCTTTTCAAAATTTCCTTGTTATGCGCGCCAAGCCTTGGCGCCGGCCCAGCCATGCGCGGCCTTTCACCGTTGAAGGAAAGCGGCATGGCGACGAGGGAGAAATCCTCATTCGGCACCGGCTGCACCATGCCAAGTGCCTGGGTTTGAGGTTCCGCCAACACTTCGGGGATGCTGTTCACCGGCGCGCAGGGCACACCAATCCGCGTCAGCCTTTCCAACCATTCGGCGCGTGGCGTGATGCGCATCAATGCCGCAATCATCGGCAGCAGCAGCGGCTTATGTTTCAGGCGCGCGCGATTGGTCGCAAAGCGTTCATCGCTCGCCCATTCCGCATGGCCCAATTCAGCCGCGAATTTCGCAAACAACCGGTCATTGCCGCAACAAACCAACACTGGCCCATCAGCCGCATCGAACGCCTCATACGGTGTCAGATTGGGATGGCCGGAGGCATGGCGTTCCGGCAGCTTGCCCATATTCACATAGGCGCTGATCTTCTGCCCCGCCCACAACAGCGCCGTTTCAAACAGCGATGTATTGACCACACCACCCTGCCCCGTGCGGTGGCGCCGTTCCAGCATGGCAAGCGCACCGAGTACGGTCCAAAGCCCCGTCCCCTGATCAACCACCGATGCCCCCATGCGCACCGGCGGTCCATCCGGTTCCCCGGTGATGGAAGAAAGCCCACCAAAAGCCTGCAACAGAGGTTCATAGCCAGGGCGCAGCTTTTCCGGCCCAACATGGCCAAAGGCCGACATCTCACAATAGATCAAATGCGGATGGCGCGCGGTTACAGCTTGCGCGCCAATCCCCAAAGCCTCCGCCGCGCCGGGGCGAAGATTATGCAGCATGATATCGGCCTGCGTGAGCAAGCCATGCAAAGCCTCCACCCCCGCGGGCGATTTCAGATCGAGCGTCACGGATTTCTTACCACGATTGAATTCATGGAAATTCAGCGCATCACCATGGCGGAAATCCGGGCCCATCCGGCGTGCATCATCGCCGCCATCGGGCTTTTCCACCTTGATCACATCAGCGCCAAGATCGGCGAAAATCGCGCCCGCGAAAGGCCCGGCCAGCACCTGGCCAAGCTCCACCACGCGCACGCCAGACAATACGCCCGTCATTGCAATTCAATTCCGGCTTCGCGCACCAGGCGCTTCCATTTCTCGATCTCGCTTGCCTGGAAACGCGCCAGATCATCGGGCGATCCCGGGCGCAGCACCATGCCGTTGGCGGTCAGGCGATCGCGTACGGCCGGGCGTGCCATGATCTCATTCACCAAGCCATTCACGCGCGTGACGATTTCGGGCGGCGTGCCGGCCGGTGCGTACATCGCATTCCAGGACAGCATTTCATAACCCGGGAAGCCCTGTTCTTCGACCGTCGGCAGATCAGGCATCATGGAAACGCGCTGGCGGCTGGTGACACCAATTGCGCGCACGCGGCCTTCACGCGCTTGCGGCATGGAAGTTGTGGCATCAACAAACATCACCTGCGCCATACCGCTGATCACATCCGTGATGCCAAGCGGGTTCGACCGATAGGTGACATTCACCATATCCACCCCGGCCATGGATTTGAACATTTCGCCGGCCACGCGCGATGAGGCACTGCCGGAGGCGAAATTGAGCTTGCCCGGATTGGCGCGTACATAATCGGCAAGTTCACGCATGCTGCGCACCGGCAAATCATTATTCACCACCACCAGCAGCACACCCACACCAATCAGCGCAACCGGCGCAAATTCCGCCACCGGATCATAGGGCAGGCGATGAAACAACGCCGGGTTTGACCCATGCGTGGTATTGGCCGTGGAGAGAAACGTATAGCCATCAGGCCGCGCCCGCGCGACGGCTTCTGATGCGATGAAGCCATTGGCGCCGCCGCGATTATCCACGACCACGGGTTGGCCAAGCTCCGCACTCAGCGCATCGGTGAAATTGCGGGTGGTGACATCAGTGCCGCTGCCGGCGGGGAAAGCAACAATGAAGCGAATGGGCCGATCAGGCCAGCGCCCGGCCGGTTGCGCCGCGGCGCTACTGGCTCCAGCCAAGCCCAAAGCCCCCAAAAGCGCCGCGCGGCGCGGCAGCGTGGTGTGTTTCATGGCGTTTCCCCTTGGCTCTGGCGCGGCATCGCCTGCAGCGCCATAGTCATGCCTAAGCGTCATCGCGAAGGCCCGCGCTGTCAACGCCGGCGCGGAGCATTTTCAAGCCAAGTGGCTTCACTTGGTCACTCGGAAAATGCAACCAAACTAAGCTATGGTGCGTGTCCGGTGAACGCATGTGAACCGGCCACGCACCAAGGGGAACCGCCATGTCCGATCTGCCAAAGCATGTCCATTTCCACGAAGAAGGCCCGCGTGAGGGGTTTCAGATCGAACCCGTGATCTATCCGCTCGCTGATCGCGTCGCACTGGTGGAAGCGCTGGCCGAGACCGGCCTTACCGCCATTCAGGTGGCGTCCTTCGTCTCCCCCAAGGCGGTACCGCAAATGATAGATTCAGCGGAATTCTTTGCCGCCATCAAAAAGCGCCCCAGCGTGCGTTATGAAGCGCTCTGGCTGAATGAACAGGGTTTCAATCGCGCCCGCGCCGCGCAAGGTGTTGATCTAGTCGGCAAGATCAGCCTCTACACATCGGATGCCTTCGCCAAGCGCAACAATAACTGCACCGCGACTGAAATGCGCGAACGCGTGGTACGCTGGCTTGATCTTTACGCCGAAGCCGGTGTCACGGTGGATCGCGCCTTGGTCATGACGGCCTTTGGCTGCAATTATGAAGGCGAAATTCCACCCGACAGACCCGTGCAGGAATTGCTCTGGGCGCATCGGGTTTGTGCGGAACGCGGCATAAACCTGAAGAAACTCTATTTCGCGGACACCATGGGCTGGGCCAATCCGCAGGCGGTGCGCCGCCTGGTCGGCATGCTGCGCGAAAAGCTGCCCGATGTGGAAGTGGGGCTGCATCTGCATGACACGCGCGGGCTTGGCACGGCCAATGTGCTGGCCGCGCTGGAAATGGGCGTTTCGCTGTTTGACAGTTCCGTGGCGGGCCTGGGCGGCTGCCCCTTTGCCGGCCATGGCGATGCGCGCGGGGCGGGGAATATCTGCACGGAAGATATGGTGTTTCTCTGCCATGAGATGGGCATTGAAACCGGCATTGATCTTGACCGGCTGATTGAAGCCGCGCGGCTTGCGGAACGCATCATTGGCCGCCCATTGGCAGGGCGGATCATGCATGCCGGATCGCTCCGGCAATATCGCGCGGCGTAAGCGCGCCTACACGCGCAGCCAGGTCTCACTGAAGGCGAGCATGGCGGTGCTGATCTTGTGCCCCGCCACTTCGCGCGGAATCGGCGCACCGGGGCGACGGATACCATTCACTGTCACAGCAGCGCTTTCGCAGCCGATGAACAGGCTCGGCATTACATGCTTGCCGGTGGCCGATTGCGGGGGCGCAAAGGCGAAGCAAAAGGGCTCACCCAGCCCCTGCCACGCCATGGAAACCGTCATATCCCCCGCGCGCACGCTTTCACTGTAATGGCTGCGCGGATCGCCCGCGCTTTTCACCTCATCCAGCTTGCGGAAGCGCAGCCCCGCCAGCCCGGCAATGCCGCGATAGGCGCCGAAATGGCTGAGGTATTCGGCAATCAGCCAGCGCGCGAGAGGTTCATTATCCGTCAGGCACCAATTTGCTGAACCTTCGGGTGGGTTCGCCTCATGCGGGGATTGCATCAGGACCAGCGCATGGCCTGCGCCATGGGGGGAAAGCACCACACGGAAAAAGCTCGCCAGCGTCGTGAAGGGGCCACTCGGGTCCTCCTTCAGGGAAATCCCCGGATTTTCGCCGGACCATTCAACCTTGCCGGGAAACAGGATGGCTTCTTGCATGGTGCTCCTCCTTTTGAACCAGCATCAGCGTGACCCAGCCATGCGCCAGGATCAATGGCAAAAAGCGGATGGCGCTTGACGCGGCACGGCGCGGGGGCGCAAGGGAAGTTTCGCTTTTTGCTGAGATCAAACTTCCCATGTCCTTTTCCGGTATCCCTGCCGCGCTGCAATCAGCGCTGAATTCTCGTGGCTACGCCGCGCCAACCCCCGTGCAAAGCGCGGTCCTGGCCGAAGATTCTGCCGGACGGGATTTGCTTGTCTCGGCGCAGACTGGCTCGGGCAAGACGGTTGCTTTTGGTTTGTCCATCGCGCCCGAATTGCTGGGCGGTGCCGACCGCCTGCCGCCACCCGGCGCGCCGCTTGCCATTGTGGTCGCGCCCACGCGCGAATTGGCCTTGCAAGTGAAGGCCGAGCTTACTTGGCTTTACGCCCCCGCCGGCGGGCGCATCGCCTCTGGCGTTGGTGGCATGGATCCCATTGCGGAAAAGCGCCAATTGCTCGCCGGCGCGCATATCATTGTCGGCACACCAGGCCGGCTTTGTGATCATCTGGAACGCGGCAATCTGAAGCCCGATGCGCTGCGCGTTGTGGTGCTGGATGAAGCCGATGAGATGCTGGACCTCGGCTTCCGGGAAGAATTGGAAGCAATCCTGGATCGCCTGCCGCCGGAACGCCGCACGCTGATGTTTTCGGCCACCGTGCCGCGCGCCATTGCCGCACTTGCCAAAAGCTATCAGCGCGATGCTTTGCGCCTTGAAGTGGGCGGCGGCGGAGAAGCGCATGGCGATATCACCTATCGCGCCATGCTGGTCGCACCGCATGAAATTGAACGTGCGGTGGTGAATTTGCTCCGCCTGGAAAATCCGCCGCTCGCGATGGTGTTTTGCGCGACACGCGCGGCGGTGGCCCGGCTGCATGGCAATCTGGCGGAGCGCGGCTTTCCCGCCGTGGCGCTTTCCGGCGAATTGACCCAGGCTGAACGGCTGCGCGCCCTGCAGGCGCTGCGCGATGGTCGGTCTCGTGTTTGTGTCGCGACCGATGTCGCGGCGCGCGGCATTGATTTGCCGGAATTGGATTTGGTTATTCACGCGGAATTGCCGCGGGATTCTGAAACCCTGCTGCATCGCAGCGGCCGGACAGGCCGGGCCGGGCGCAAAGGCACCAGTGTTTTGCTGGTGCCCCATCCGCGCCGCCGCCTGGCGGAACGGCTGATCGGCGCGGCCAAGGTTGCTGCCACCTGGGGGCCTGCGCCATCGGCGGACGCGGTGCTGGCCCGCGATGCGGAACGGCTTGCGGAACAGGCGCGCGGCGTGCTGGCTGAAGAAGCGTCAGAAGAAGATCTGGCACTGGCGCAGCGCCTGCTGGCCGATAGCCCCATCACCAGCGAAACCCTGGCTGCGGCCCTGATAAAAATGCTGCGCGCGCCTTTGCCGGCGCCCGAGGAAATTGCCGAACAACGCCCCGAAAGGCGCGAAGCACGGCGGGAAGCCCCCGATGCCGATGCGCCGCGCGGCGGGGAAGGCGTGTGGTTCCGGCTCAATATCGGGCGGAATGGCAATGCCGATCCGCGCTGGCTGCTGCCCTTCCTGTGCCGGCGGGGGCATCTGACACGTCAGGAAATCGGGCGCATCCGGATCCTGGGCCAGGAAACCATGGTGGAAATCGCGCCTTATGCCGCGGAACGCTTCGCCGCCGCTGCCCGGCAAAACAGTGGCGAGGATCGAGAGGATATCCAGATCCAGCCCATGCAGCCCTTCCGGCAGGCCGCGCGCGAGGCACCGCCCAAACCGGAACGCGCCGCGCCCGTGCGTGAGCCGAGGCCCGTCAAGGACGCCGCCACCCCAAGGCCACCCAAACCCGGCAAACCGGGCAAGCCACCCAAGCGCTTTGAAAAGAAAGCCAAACCCACCCCCGGGCAGGAAGGCCGCAAGCGTCCTGGCGGTGCCCCCCGGCTTGGCAAGCGCGGCCGGGTCGCGTAACCCGCGCGCGCTGGCATGGCGCCGGCGCTACATGGGGGAAGCAGATGGCTGACATCATCATTGATATTGGTGGCGAGATTTTTGAGGCGTTTTTTGAAGACGCCGCCGCGCCCAAGACCTGTGCGCGCTTCCGCGCCCTGCTGCCCTATCAGGATCGCATCATTCATGTGCGCTGGTCCGGTGAGGCCTGCTGGATCCCGATGGGTGAACGCGAACTCTCGATCCCCTGGGAAAACGCAACCAGCTACCCCGCGCCCGGGCAGATCATTGTGCATCCAGGCACGATGAGCGAGACGGAAATCCTGGTCGCCTATGGCCCGACCTGCTTTGCGAGCAAGGCGGGCCAATTGGCCGGCAACCACTTCCTGACGATCCGTGAGGGCCTGGATCGCCTGGCCAAGACAGGCCGGGCGGTACTCTGGGAAGGCGCCAAGCCAATCACCTTCCGCGCCGGCTGAACCCATGCGGGCGCGCGGCGGTAGCCGCCCCGCGCCCCTTCGGCAAAAAGCTACAACGCCTTCAGATTGATAGCCGCCGGCTTGCCGCGTTCCTCGGCGACATCAAAGGCAACCTTTTGGTTATCCTTAAGCCCTTGCAGCCCCGCCTTCTGCACGGCGGTGATATGCACGAAAACATCCTTGCCGCCATCATCGGGCAGGATGAAGCCAAATCCCTTGGTGGCATTGAACCATTTGACAGTGCCATTCGGCATGATGTGAGCCCCTTTTCTTGGCGCGGCAGATGCTCTGCCGCTTCTTTCCGGTTTTCCCGGACGGGCCCGATAGCGGTCAGAAAGCCGACCACTCGGCAAGGCACGGCACGAAAATTCCGGTGAAATCAGACAATTTTCGCCCCGGCGGCGTCAAGCTTTTTGCGACAGCCAGGCGCGGATTTCGGCATTATGTTCACCCAAATCAGGTGCCCGGCGGGCAATCCGCGCCGGCGTGGCTTCCAGCCGGAGAGGTGACGCCAGATGCTGGATGGGGCCCCGTTCGGGATCTTCAAATGTGCTGACCAAGCCACGCGCCTGCCCCTGCGGATGGGCCAAAGCCTCGTCATAAGACAGCACGGCCTCAGAAGGGATGCCCGCCTTGCCAAGCGCGTCCAGCCATTCGGCGCTGCCGCGTGTTGCTAAAATTTCCTGCAGAATCGCGATCAGCGCGTTGTTGTTGGCCACGCGATCCGCATTGGTCTTGAAACGCGGATCGGTCGCCAATTCTGCCCGGCCAATGATGCCGCACAGCGCCTGCCAGAATTTCTCCTTGGAAGCGCCGAGCGTAATGTAGCCATCGGCGGTCTGGAACACGCGATAGGGCGCCGATCCCCGATGCAATTGCCCAAGCCGCGAAGGGCGCGTGCCATGGGCGAAAACATGCGCGGCCTCATAAACGCCAAGCGCCACCCCCGCTTCGAACAGGGATTGGTCAATGCGTTGGCCCTGCCCGGTTTTCTCGCGCGCCTGCAAGGCGGCCAGCACCGACATGGCGGAGAACATGCCCGCCGTCACATCAGTAATAGTGATCGGCAGGCGATAAGGTTCGCCATCCGGCGGGCCATTGCCGGCCATCAGGCCCGACATGCCCTGTGCCATCATATCCAAGCCGCCATGATCCGCCCAAGGGCCGGTCTGGCCAAAACCTGAAATCGCGCACCAGATCAGGCGGGGATTGGCGGCACTTAATGCCTCCCACCCCAGTCCAAGTCGGGCGAGAGTGCCAGGGCGGAAATTCTCCACCAGCAAATCGGCGCGGAGCGCCAATTGGCGTACCAGTTCAATATCCTCGGCCTGTTTCAAATCCGCGGTAATGCTGCGCTTGTTGCGGTTCCAGACGGCAAAGGGCTGGCTGCGGCCATCCACAAAGGGCGGCATGCGCCGCGCATCATCGCCGCCATCGGGGCGTTCCACTTTGATAACATCAGCGCCCAAATCCCCGAGCAACATGGTGCAATAGGGGCCAGAGAGAAAATTCGTCAGATCCAGAACAACCAGCCCATCCAGCGCAGCTTTCACGATTGCATCCTCGCTCGTCAGGCCAAAACCTCAGCAGCCAGGGAGACCCTGTCAAGCAGCGCAAGGGGGCTGGGCCAGGGCGCCGCGCGGCATGGCAGCCGCCCTTGCGCGGGTTTTGTGCGACCGGGTCAGGGTGGATTGGCCCGCTGCAACGCTGCCGAGATCATTGTGGAGCGCGGGAGGAACTTGACCGCGCAAGGCAAGGGGGTTTGAACAGGTTATGGCCGATTCCCCCCAACTCCTTCCCGCGCTTGGCCGCCTGCTCGGCCCTGCCGGGCTGCTCACCGATCCAACCGATCTCGCGCCCGCTTTGGCGGATTGGCGGAGCCTTTATCAGGGCCGCGCCATGGCGCTGCTCCGCCCCGCCAATACGGCCGAATTGGCCGAAGCGGTTAAGCTTTGCGCCGCTGCCGGCATCGCCATTGTGCCACAGGGGGGCAATACCTCCATGGTGGGTGGTGCCACGCCGGATGCTTCCGGGCGCGCGGTGATTGTCTCATTGGCGCGCATGAACCGCATCCGCGATCTTGACCCGGTGGATATGACCATGACGGCCGAAGCCGGTGTGGTGGTCAAAACCGCGCAGGAAGCCGCCGCCGCTGCGGGTTGCCTATTCCCGCTCAGCTTCGGTGGCGAAGGCACGGCCATGATCGGCGGCGTGCTTTCCACCAATGCCGGTGGCAACAATACGGTGCGCTACGGCAATGCACGGGAATTGATGCTGGGGCTTGAAGTTGTGCTGCCCGATGGGCGCATCTGGCATGGGCTGAGGCGTTTGCGCAAAGACAATACAGGCTACGCGCTGCGCCATGTTTTTGTGGGCGCGGAGGGCACGCTTGGCATCATTACCGCCGCCGTCTTGAAGCTTTTCGCCCGCCCCCGCGCCAGTGAAGTGATTTTCGCGGCCGTCCGCGATGCCGATGCCGCCCTTGGCCTGTTCCGCCGCTTTCGGGACAATGACGAAAGCGCGATCCGTGCCTTTGAATATATGTCGGGCGATGGCGTTGACCTGACGGTGCGGCTGATCCCTGGCGTGACCCTGCCTTTGGCCGAACCCGCCGCCCATTACGTGCTGATTGATTTGGCCTCCACCCGCCCTGATGCGGATTTGCGTGGCCTGGCGGAACTTGTGCTGGCACCGGCGATGGAATCAGGCGAAGTTGTGGATGCCGTGATTGCCGAAAGCGAAGCGCAGCGCGCGGCACTTTGGCGCATTCGGGAAGAACACACCGAAGCGCAGCGCAAGGCCGGCGCTTCGGTGAAGAATGATGTCTCTGTCCCCGTCTCCCGCGTGCCGGAATTGATTGAACGCGCCTCGGAAGCCTGCCGCAAACTGATGCCCGGCATTCGCCCCATGCCCTTCGGCCATATGGGGGATGGCAATATCCATGTGAATCTGGTGCAGCCCGAAGGCGCTGACCCGGCCGCCTTCCTGGCGCGCAGCCATGACATCATGGATTGTGTGAATGAAGTGGTGCGGGATTTGGATGGGTCCTTCAGCGCGGAACATGGCATCGGGCAGCTCAAGACCGATATGATGGAAGCGTGGCGCGGCGGCGCGGAGCTTGCCGTGATGCAACAAATCAAGGCCGCGCTGGACCCGCAGGGGCTCATGAATCCTGGCAAGGTGCTGCCCTGAAGCCCAGGCCGCTTTCGGCTTGGGCGCCAAGCGGGTAGGGTGGTTGGGCCTATGACCCTGCTCGACCGCTATTTGTTTCGCCAGCTTGCGCTGGCCCTGCTTGCCGTCACGGTGGGGCTGGCGGCGCTTGTCTGGCTGACGCAATCCTTGCGCTTCATTGAATTGGTACTGGATCGCGGGCTGTCACTCGCGGTGTTTTTTGAATTGACTAGCCTTTTGCTGCCATCCTTCTTTTCGGTCATTCTACCAATCACGACCTTCATCGTGATGCTGTTTGTGCATTTGCGCCTGGCGGGCGACCGTGAATTGGTCGTGATGCGCGCGGCTGGGCTTTCCAATTGGCAAATCGCGCGCCCTGCCGTGGCGCTGGGGCTTTTGGTAGTGGCGTTGATGGCGATGCTGAATTTCTGGCTTGTGCCACTCAGCCATTCCGCCTTCCGCCAATGGCAGTTTGAAATTCGCAACCAATTGGTGGGCGTGCTGTTGCAGGAAGGGGTGTTTTCCACCCTTGGCAGTGATCTGACCGTTTATGCCCGCATGCGCGAAGCTGATGGCACGCTGCGCGGCATTCTGGTGCATGACCAGCGCGAGGCCGCCGGCGCGGTAACAATCCTGGCGCAATCCGGGCGCATCGGCCAGGGCACGGAAGGCCCGCACGTGACGCTGTATGATGGCGTGCGTCAGCAGATGGAAAAGGGCGCCGCCGGCGCACCGCCACGCCTGACGGTGTTGAGCTTTTCCGAAAACAGCGTTGTTCTTGCCCGTGTTGCGCGCAATGAGGAAACCCGCAGCCGCGACAGCCGCGAAAGATCCATCGGCGAATTGCTGGACCCTGATCCGGCTGAGGGGCTGCGCCCACGGGACATCAGGCGTTTCCGGGCAGAAGCGCATCAGCGCATGGCCAGCCCCGTGACCGCACTTTCCTTCGCGCTGGTCGGGCTGGCGGTGGCGCTGACGGAGCAATTCCGCCGCCATGGCGGCGGGGCGGGCGTCGTGCTTGGCATTGGCATCATGGTGGCGCTGCTCGCGCTCGGCCTCACCATTGGTAACGCTGCGGCGCGGCGGGATGGCTTGATTTGGCTGATCTGGGCGCATGCCATTCTGCCAGGTGTGATTTCCGCTTGGTGGCTGGGCGGCGCCCCAGGCCTGCCGCGCAGCGCCCCGCCGCGAGGGGCGCTGCCATGACCCTGCCTTTGACGCTTATGGGCTATGTGGCACGGCGCTTTGCTGCCATGACCTTGCTGATGGTGCTGGCGCTTTCCTGTCTGGTTGCCTTGTTTGACCTGATTGAATTGCTGCGCCGCGCCGCGACACGGCCTGATGCCAATTTCGCGCTTGTCTCTCAGATTGCGGGTCTGCGGCTGCCTTATGTGGCCATGCAGATCCTGCCCTTTGCCGTGCTGCTGGGGGGCATCATTGCGTTCTGGCGGTTGACGCGGTTTTCCGAATTGGTGGTAGCGCGAGCGGCGGGTATTTCGGCTTGGGGTTTTTTGGCCGGCCCAGTGCTTGTGGCGCTGGTGCTGGGTCTTGGTGCCAGCATGGCCCTTTCGCCCTTGTCTTCAGCCATGTTGGCCCGGGCAGAAAGGTTGGACCAGCTTTATCTCCGCAATGTGGGCGGCATCACGGCGCTGGCCGGGGGCAGGCTTTGGCTGCGGCAAGCCGATGATGGGCTGCAGCCCCAAGGTGTTGCGATCATTTCTGGACGGCCCATCGCAACACGAGAATTGCGTCCCGGTGAAGCGCTCCGTCTTGCTGAGGTGAGCGTTTGGCGCCTTTCAGCGGAAGATCGCCCCCTGGCGCGTATCGAAGCCACTTCGGCCTTGCTCCAACCCGGGCGCTGGCGCTTTGAAAGCGCCGTTATCTTCGGCGCAGATCGCATGGGTGGCGCGCCGCAGGGCATGGATTTCACAACGGAATTGACGCCGGAACGGATCGAAAATTCCTTCGCAAGCCCAGATACACTCGGCCTTTGGGCCTTGCCGGAATTCATCAAGGTGCTGGAAAATGCCGGATTTTCAGCCATTCGGCATCGGCTGCATTTCCAATCGCTATTGGCGTTGCCCTTGCTTGCCACCGCCATGGCGCTGCTGGCGGCCGGGTTTTCCATGCGTTCTGCCCGACGCGGCGGGGTGGCGCGTATGATCGCAGGGGGTGTCAGCGCCGGCTTCGCCCTTTTCGTGCTGAACAAGATCACCGGCGAATTTGGTGAAGCCGGGACGCTGCCTGTGGTATTGGCGGCCTGGGCGCCCGCAGGCGCCGGTTTCCTACTGGCGGCAGCACTGCTGCTGCATCTTGAGGATGGTTAGAATGCAGCGCCAGGCTGGGAGAGTTTTTTGCTTTTTGGCGATAGCCCTGGCGTCGCAACAAGCATTGGCACAGGCCACGCTGTTGCCACCCATCACCTCACCCACTGCGGTGGCACCAAGCATGCCGGCAGGCACCACAGCACCGGCCGCCGCCGCGCCTGCTGCGCCCTCGCAGAATGCGCCAGTCACTTTCACGGCAGATGAAGTGCAATACGACCAAAACGCTGCCCTGGTCGTGGCGCGCGGCAGTGTGGAGGCCTTCCAGGGCGGGCGCATTCTGCGCGCCGATGAACTGACCTATAACCGCAATACGGGCGTCGCCACGGCGAACGGCAATGTGCAGCTGATTGAAGCTGATGGGCAGGTCATGTTCGCGGAAAGCGCTGTCTTGTCCAACCAGATGCGTGATGGTGTGCTGGAAGGGCTGCGCGGATATTTGCTCCAGAGTGGCCGTATTGCCGCCAATGGTGCGCGGCGCACCGATGGGTCTATTTTTGACCTTTCACGCGTTGTCTATTCTGTCTGTGATCCCTGCAAGGATGATCCGCTGGCGCCACCCCTTTGGCAATTGCGCGCGCGCACGGCAACCTTGGACCGCACAGAACAACAAGTGCGTTATCGTGGCGCTTCGCTGGATATGGCGGGCGTGCCGGTGATCTGGCTGCCCTATTTCCAGCACCCGGATGGTTCTGCCGCTCGGCAATCAGGCTTCCTCAGCCCCAGCTTCGGTGTCACCAAATATCTCGGTGGCTTTATCGAAACGCCGTATTACTGGGCAATTGATGAAAGTCAGGAACTTGTGCTGCGGCCCACAACCTCCACGCGGATCGCGCCCAATCTAGGGGTAGATTACCGTCGCCGCTTCAATGCTGGCGAGGTGGAAATGCTTAGCTCCGCCGGCTATTTGGATGGGCGCGATGGCACGGAAGAAGGCTTTGCCGGCCATATCTTCGCCAAGGGCCGCTTTTCACTGGATGAGACCTGGCGCGCGGGCTTTGACCTGAACCGCGCCAGTTCCGAACAATATCTGCGGATCTATCGCTATGGTGCGCAGCGTCTCTTGCCGACAACGCTATTCACCGAAGGCTTCTGGGGCCAGGAAGGTTTCGCGCGCTTCGACACCCGCGCCTATCAGGGCCTGCGCCGGACCGATGATGTTGATCGTATTCCGGCTGTTCTGCCCAATATCTATGCCGATTGGGAATCATCTGAGGATTCGCTTGGTGGGCGCGTTACCGTAGATACTTGGAATTTTGCGATCTTCCGCGGCTCGGGCACCAGTACGCGCCGGTTGTCTTCACGCATCGGCTACGCTCTGCTGCGGATGGATGAAATGGGCGGCATCTGGACATTGCGCGCGCAAAGCGATGTTGCGGCTTATGATTTTGAAGATATTACCCTTGCGCCCAATTACGCGACCGGCAGCCCAAACGGACAAAACGCCGCAGCCAATATCCGCACCGCACTTGATTGGCGCATGCCCTTCCTTCGCGATGGCGGCGACTGGGGGCGCCAAGTTATCGAACCGCGTATCCAATTGGTGACCGGTCCGATGACCGGCAGCCAATACCGGATCCCGAATGAGGACAGCATCGTTTTCGACTTCACTGACGCAAATCTGTTTTCACTCAATCGCTTCACTGGGCGTGATCGGCAGGAAGGCGGCACCCGCGCCGATATGGCGCTGCGCGGCGCGTGGTTCCTGCCGCAGGATCGGCAGTTGGAAGCGATTGTGGGGCGGTCCTTTCGCGTCCAGGACGATGGCGGGCCTTTCTACCCCTATAGCGGGCTTGAAAATCGTGCGTCTGATTGGGTTAGCCGGCTCACCTTCCGTCCCGCTTCCTGGCTTGACCTGACAGGCCGTACACGACGCGGTGGAGAAAGCTTTGCCGCACGCGCTTATGATATCAGCAGCACATTGCGACCTGCGGATGACACTTCCTTCACCCTTGGTTATCTGCAAGCGCCACCGTCGCCTTATCTCAATCCCGTGGCACAGCGTGAGGAAATCTATCTTGGCGCCTCCCAGCGGTTGGGCTTCTGGCGTTTTGCCGCTTTTGGCCGGCAGGATGTACAGCTGGATCGCCCGGTATCCGTGGGCTTATCCGCGACCTATGAGGATGAGTGCTTCATTTTTGAAACCCGTTTCATCAAGCGCTATGCTGAAAACCCCGCGACCAATGACCCATACCCAGGGGCTACTGTGTTGCTTTTCCGCTTCGGCTTCAAAACCATCGGCGATTTGGGATTGAGGGCGCTATGAGCTATTGGGCCACCCCGCCCGCCACAGGCGGCAATATGCAGGAGGCGTTGATGCGCGCCGTAACCTTCTCCCGAACACCATTTCTGATGCTGGTGTTGCTGGCGTCCTTGTTGATGCAAGCTGACCCCAAACCCGTTCTGGCACAGACTGCCGGCGGCAGCGTCAATAGCATCGTCGCCGTAGTGAATGGTGATGTCGTGACGCGGAGCGAAATCGAAAGCCGGCGCCGCTTGCTTGCCCTTTCGGCTGGTGTCACCGGCGATGCCGGCGCGCAGGGTGGGGATCAAATTCTGCGCCTGCTGATTGATGAAAGGCTGCGCATCCAGGAACTCAGCCGCCGACGCATCCCGGTGACGGATCAGGATATCGCGGGCTCGGTCGCGAATATCGAAAGTCGCAATGGGCTGCCGTCCGGCGGGGTGGTGCAGAATCTGCGCCGCGCCGGCATTGAACCACGCGTGCTTTATGATCAGATCCGCGCGCAGATCGGCTGGGCGCGGCTACTGCGTGGGATGCTTGGCGAACAGGCCAATATTCCAGAGGCGGAGGTGAATGAATTCCTCGCTGCCCAACGCGCGCGGCTTGGGGAACCTGAATTTCTGGTATCCGAAATCTTCATCCCGGTCGAAAATCCCGGTCAGGAAGCACAGGTGCGCCGCTTCGTGACTGATGTCATTCAGCGCCTGCGCCAAGGCGTACCGTTTGCAATGGCGGCCGCGCAATTCAGCCAATCTCAATCCGCAATCCAAGGCGGCGCCATGGATTGGATGACAGGGGATCGCTTTGATCCGGCTGTCGCCACTATCCTGAAGCAAATGCCCGAAGGTGCCATCAGCAACCCAATCCGCGTGCCCGGTGGTTTTGAAATCGTCCAGTTGCGCGACAAGCGCATTTCAGGACGCGACATGGCGGTCATGATGACCATGCGCCAGGTCTTCCTGCCCTTTGAAGGCCAGGTGAACCCGCAAGCCCCGACGGCGCAGCAATTGGCGCAGTTGCAACGCGCCCAAACCCTGTCCGACCAGGCGCGGGGCTGTGATGCGATGGATGCCGCCGCGCGTGGCAGCCCACGCCCGGCTGATCCGGGCCCGATACGTTTGGATAACATCAATCCACCCGAATTGCGCGATCTTCTCGGCAGCCTGCCCCTCGGGCGCGCAACCCAGCCGATCATTTCCGTGGATGGAGCGCTGATTTTCATGGTGTGCGCGCGTGAAGCCCGCAATCTGGCGGAAGCCAATCCGCAGCAGGCGCGCGATATCCTGTTGCGTGACCGGATTGAATTGCTGTCCCGTCAGCTGCAGCGCGATTTGCGCCGCCGCGCCCAAATCGAAATCCGCACCAGCAACACCGCGCGCCCAGGCTGATGGCGTGACAAAGCCCGACTTGCCGAGCCTCAGCGATACCATTGCTCGGCATGGGCTTGATGCGCGCAAAGCGCTTGGCCAGCACTTCCTGCTTGATCCGACCATCTGCGCGCGAATCGCCGCCTTGGCTGGTGATCTTACCGGGCGACATGTGCTGGAAGTGGGGCCGGGGCCGGGTGGGCTAACGCGCGCGCTATTGGAAACCTCTGCCTCTTCGGTGCTGGCGGTGGAATTGGATTCTCGTGCGGTTATCGCCTTGCAGGAATTGGTAGCGGCCTATCCCGCGCGGCTTCGCGTGTTGGAAGCCGATGCGCTTGGCATTGACCAATCTGCCGCCCTGCCCGCGCCACGGCGCATCATCGCCAACCTGCCCTATAATGTCGCAAGCCCACTGCTGGTGCGCTGGCTGCGCGGCGCTGCCGCGCTTGAAGGCATGACGCTGATGTTCCAGCTTGAAGTGGCGGAACGCATCACGGCGGCCCCGGCCACCCCGGCCTATGGGCGGCTTGCCGTACTGGCGCAATGGCGCTGCCGCTGCGATTTGCTGCTGCGCCTGCCGCCCGGCGCCTTCAGCCCGCCGCCCAAGGTGTGGTCTGCCGTGGTCGGCTTTACGCCGCATGAGGATGACCCACCGCCTGCGCTTTTCGCCGCTATGGAAAAACTCACCGCCGCAGCTTTCGGGCAAAGGCGCAAGATGCTGCGCGGGGCGTTGAAGTCACTCGGCGGCGCCGAAGCGCTATTGGATCAAGCCGGCATTGCCGGGGACAGGCGCGGCGAGACGCTCTCTGTCGCCGAGTTTGACCGGCTGGCACGGATTCTGGCTCATCGCTAGAGTATCCGTGATGGTCGTTCGGCCATGGTCCAATCCAGCGGATATGGCTGAGGGAACACGCACCCCGCACACGATCAATCACAGTGGAAAACGCAGCCGGATACATGATGATTCGATTCAGATATGATCAGGCGCGCGCCGTTTCGCAGGTTCCTCTTTCGGGGGCTCGGCGTGCCGTGATCAACACGCCAAAGCGCCAGCACACCGCAAGGCGCCGCTTTCGGGGTCATGCGTGCAGCAACATCTGATCAAACGCTCCTTCCGATTGGCCGGGCATGCAACTTCGGTCGCGCTTGAAGCGGAATTCTGGGCCGTGCTGGAAGAAGCCGCGGCACAAGGGGGCGAAAGCCTCTCAGCCTTGATCGCAAAAGTGGATGCGGCACGCGCGGCCCAAGGCTTGCCGCTGGCCAGTGCGCTGCGTCTTGCGGCGCTGCGCGCATCTTCAGGCAAAGCGACCTGACGAAAACCCCGCCATGTCCCGGGAAGGGACACGACCAGAAACCGCGCTGGTGTGAAGGAATGCCCCCAGGGAGACTCGAACTCCCATGCCCTTACGGGCGGACGATTTTGAGTCGTCTGCGTCTACCGTTCCGCCACAGGGGCAACGCATGGACTTCCTAACCCAAGCCGGGGTCCGGGGTCCAGAGGGGGGTATCAGAACAGGGAATAGCCACCATCAATCACCAGGCAATCGCCGGAATGATAGGCGGCAGCATCACTGGCCAAATAAACCGCAATGCCGCCGAAATCTGCGGGCTGACCCCAGCGCCGGGCCGGGATGCGGGGCAGCACGGCGCTGCTGAAACGCTCATCCGCCACATTGCCGGCGGTCATGGCGGTTTCGATCCAGCCGGGCAGTATGGCATTGGCGCGAATGCCATGCCGGGCCATCTCAACGGCCAGCGCGTGGATCATGGCCACCAGCGCGCCCTTTGTGGCGCCGTAATGCGCATTGCGCGCGGCGCCTTCAATGGCCGCGAGGGAGGCTGCGGCCACCAGCGAACCATCACCGCCGCGTTCCACCATATGCCGCGCGGCGGCGCGCAGGGTGAAGAAGGCGCCATCCAGATTGATGCGCATCACGCGCTGCCATTCTGCGGTATCAAGCGCGGTGAAGCGCGAAGCATGACCATAAGTGCCGGCATTGGCGAAGCAGGCATCCACGCGGCCAAGCTGTGCAACGGTTTCCGCGAAGGCATTGTCCACCGCCGCTTCATCGCTGATATCGCAAGCAAGTGCGTGAAGGCGCACGCCAAATGATTGCAAGCTTTCCAAGGCGGCCGCATTTTTCGCGGCATTGCTGCCCCAAATCGCGATATCAGCGCCAGCTTCCGCAAGGGCTTGCGCCATGCCAAGCCCAATACCGGAATTGCCGCCCGTGATAAGCGCAACCTTGCCGCTGAGATCGAAGGGCCGATAAGCCATGGGGGTCAGTAACCCACCTTGCGGTCCACCACTTCCTTGAGCGGCGCGCCATCCAGAAAGCGGCGCAGGTTTTCAACCAGCAGCGCCGCCACCATGGAATCCCGCGCCGGATGCAGCCCGCCAATATGCGGCAGTACCAGGATGTTTTCCGTGTCCCAAAAAGGATCATCCTTGGGCAAGGGTTCCTGGCGGAACACATCAAGGATGGCGCCCGCAATGGTGCCGGATTTTGCAGCGGCGACCAAGGCTGCATCATCAATCAAGGCGCCCCGGCTAAAATTGAGCAGCCAGGCGGTTTTCTTCATGCGCGTCAGACGCGCGGCAGAGATGATGTTCTCGGTCTCCGGCGTTGCCGGCAGCAGCAGCACCACAAAATCGGATTGCGCCAGCACTTCATCGGTTTCCGCCGGTGAATAGACGCGTTCCACATGCGCCAGCGTGCCGCCAGCGCGGCGCGTGCCAATCACGCGCATTTCAAGTGCTGATGCCTTGCGCGCCAATTCCTGCCCAATGGCACCAAGCCCCAGAATACCAAGCGTTTGCCCGGCCAGCGTTGACGATACGCGCCGCGTCCAGGTGGCGGCAGCATTGTCACCCACAATCGCAGCATAGGGTTTGGTGATGTGAAACAGCGTGCCCAGAATGTTTTCCGGCATTTGCACGCGATGCGTGCCGCGTGCGCAGGTGAGCGTCAGGCCAGGCGGCAGATCAGCCCGCGCCAACCAATGTTCCACACCGGCAGTCAAGGCTTGCGCCCAGCGGAGCTTTGGCATTTGCGCCAGCGTCCCGGCGGGTGGCCCCCAGGTCAGCATCGCTTCCGCTTCCTGCATTTGCTCCGCACTTAGGGTGGCGTTGCGCGGCAATTCTTCAAGCCTGATGCGCTGGTCAAGCCCCGCATCGGTGATGGCCTTGCGATAGGCATCCGCGCCATCGGTCCAAAGCAGGAAAAGCGGCTTGTTCATGGTTTTGCCTCAAGCTTTCACAATCAGCGCATCCACCGCCACAGCATCGCTGCCGGCAATGATGATGGGGTTCACATCAAGCTCCGTGATCAGGTCACGCTGATCGGCAGCGAATTCCGAAAGGCGGACGATGATGTCCGAAAGCCGGTCCATATCGGCCGCCGGCGCACCGCGGAAGCCTTCCAGCGCCGCGCGGCCCTTCAAGCGCCCCAACATATCGCGCGCTTCCGTCTTGGCGACAGGTGCGAGCGCGAGGGCAGAGTCACGCATCAATTCCACCAGCACACCACCAAGGCCCGCCACCACCAGCGGCCCCATCATCGGGTCAATCCGCGCGCCGACCATGACCTCCACACCCGGCTTCGCCATGGGCTGCACCAGCACGCCATTGATACGGGCATTGGGCGCATGGTGCTTGGCATTGGCGATGACAGCGCGGAAAGCTTCGCGCAATTCAGCTTCATCCTTCAGTTTCAGGCGAATGACACCCGCTTCGGTCTTATGCGGCAAATTCGGACTTTCCACCTTGATCGCGACAGGCCAGCCGAGTGCCTTGGCGGCGGCCAGCGCCTCATCTTCCGTTGTTGTCAGGCGTTCCGGCACCACGGGCACGCCATAGGCCGCCAGCACCTGCTTCGCTTCGCGTTCTGTCAGCGTGCGATCCTGCGCGGCGTTGATCAGCTTCGCTGCTTCCTGCGCGGCTTCGGGCCGTGCCAGGCGTTGATATTGCCGCGGGCCGGAAGCGCGCCGTTCTTCACGCTTATGCCAATGATCCAGCGTGGCAAAGCAACGATCCATGGAACGGAACAGGCCAATACGCGGGTTTTGCTCAGCCTCACGAGAGCCATGGCCTTCCAGCCATTCCGTGGTCCAGACCACGCAAATCGGCTTGTCATGCTGTTCCGCAATAGCAGCCAATTCGCCAGGACGCTTTGCTGAAAGCTCGGTCGAATAAATCTGCGCGTATAGCAGTGTGCCATAGTGATCCTCCCCCAGCATAGCGGAAGCACACGCCGTCAGGCTTTCCGGATCATTGGCAACTTGCGCGGTGACATCGCAAGGATTGCGCGCGGAACCGAAATCCGGAATGCGCGATTCAAGAATGGCCTGCACCGGCGGTGTTGGCTGTGGCAGCGGAATACCGCGTTCTTCGGCGCGGTCCGCCGACATGATCGCTGCGCCGCCGGAGACCGCCACCACTGCCACACCCCTCGCCTTGGGCTTGGGTGCCTTCGCCATGAAGGCAGCGGTTTCCACCATGGCTTCGAAATTATCCACGAGTATCGCGCCCGCCCGTTCAAACGCTGCGCGATAGGCAGCTTGGGAGCCCGCAAGTGACCCGGTATGCGACATCGCCGCTGCCGCACCTTGTTCGCCCGTGCCTAGTTTGAAAACAATCAAGGGTTTGTCGGCAGCATCGGCAATCTGCGCCGCTTCAATGAAGCGCATCGGGTCCGGCATACCTTCAAACACGCAGGCAATTGCGCGGCAGCCTGGATCATCCGCCAGGAAGGAAACGCAATCCGCGACATCAATATCGGAAGAATTGCCGGTGGTGAGCAAATGGCTCACGGAAACGCCGCGCATCACCGCCTGCGCCAAGGAAAAGCCAAGCGCGCCGGATTGACTGACCAGGCCCAGCGCATGCGGCAGCGGCGCTTCCATGGGTGGCGGGATCATGAAGGTCACGCCTGCCTTGCTGCCAAAATTCAACATGCCGATGCAGTTCGGCCCAACAATACGCATGCCCGCATCGCGGCCAATCGCGGCCAAGCGCTGCTGTGCCGCGATATCCTCTGGCCGCCCGGTTTCCGAAAAACCAGAAGCATAGATCATCACGCCACCAACACCTGCCTTGGCGCAGTCGGTTGCGATTTCTTTCACCGCATCCTTGGCAGCAACCACAATGCAGCAATCAGGCACTTCCGGCAGCGCGGCGACAGAAGGGTAGCAGGGGCGCTCGCCAATTTTTTCATAGCGGCTATTCACCAGATGCAGCCGGCCCGTAAAGCCGGACAGCGCGCTGATGGTGCGATCAGCGAAGGACCCTGCGCGCGGCGAAGCACCAATCACCGCGATGGATGCAGGGTTGAACAGCCGCTTCATATCAGCATGGCGATAGACGCCGCGATGGGTGATGGACATTTTCCTGCTTCCTCCTGCTCCGCCGGCTTATGGCGCCGGTCTGGTCAATCAGGGGCGCGTATCATGGCGCGCCCCTTTTAGTTCATGAACGCGCGGCTTCCGCCAGATATTCCATCGCCGCCGCCACACCACCTGGCGCGTGCGGCACGCCATTCAATTTCAGCGCCATTTCCACAACGGAAAGCGTGCCCAGAATCATCGGCTCATTCAAATCACCCAAATGACCGATGCGGAACACCTTGCCACCCAAAGGTCCAAGCCCGCCGCCAAGTGAGACATTGAAGGTTTGTAGCGCGGTGCGGCGCACCGCTTCCGCATCATGGCCTTCGGGCACCAGGATGGACGTTACGGTATCGGAATTTCGATCAGGATTGGTACTGAAAAGCTGCGGCCCGGCATTGCCGGACCAATGGCGTACGCAGCGCCGCACCGCTTCCGCAAGGCGTGAATGGCGCGCAAAGACCTCATCCAGCCCTTCTTCTTCCAGCAGCCGCAGGCTTTCTTCCAACCCGTAGAAAAGCGAGGTCGGCGTGGTGCCGATGAAGGATTTCAATGGCCGAGACAGCATCTTGGTCCAGGAGAAATAGGATTTCGGCAAGCGCGATGTCTGGTGTGCTTCCATTGCCTTGGCTGAAACACCGGTGAAGGACATGCCGGTAGGCAACATCAAGCCCTTCTGGCTGCCGCCCACGGCGACATCCACACCCCATTCATCCATTCGAAAATCAATCGAGCCAAGTGAGGAAATGGTATCGCTCAGCAGCAGGGCTGGGTGCCCCACCTCATTCATCACGGCGCGCACCTGTTGCAGGGGCAGCACCATACCGGTTGCGGTTTCATTATGCACCGCGCAGACCGCCTTGATGCTATGCGTCTTGTCTGCGGCAAGCGCCGCGCGCAGCGTTGCGAAATCCAGACCACGGCGCCAATCAGCAGCGATGGTTTCAACCTGAAGCGACAAATCCTCAGCCATCTGCGCCCAATTCTGCGAAAAATGGCCGGTTTCAATAATGGCAATCTTGTCGCCCGGAGAGAAAAGATTGACCAAGCTTGCTTCCCATGCAGCGTGGCCAGAACCCGTATACATGAAAATCTGCTGTTCGGTTTTCAGTACGCGCTTCAAGCCTGCCACACACTTTTCATAGACCTTGATGAAGGCAGGATCATTGAAATCAACCGTGACATGCGCCACCGCATGCAGCACGGAATCAGGGATATTGGTCGGGCCGGGATTGGCAAAAAATTGCCGCCCGCGCGGCAGACGAGGCTTAGTGGCCATGAAACAGCGTTTCCTTCTTACGATGATTTGATTGCGGCGCGCGGATCATTTCGCCAATTCCCGCGCCATGGATTCAAGCCCCGCCAGGGTCAGCGGATGCATGCGGTTTTCCATCAGCCCCTGCATCATGCCGATGGAATGGGTATAGCGCCAATGCTGTTGATCCACAGGATTGAGCCAGGCAGCGCGGCGGAAATGCCGCGTCAGGCGCCCCATCCAGACCACGCCTGATTCCTCATTCCAATGTTCAACGGAACCGCCAGGCTGAGAGATTTCATAAGGCCCCATGGTGGCATCCCCCACCAGCACAAGCCGCCAATCCGGGCCATAGGTGCGCAGGACCTCTTGCGTTGATTTCTCGGTTTCCTTGCGGCGGCGATTTTCACGCCACAGCCTCTCATAGGGGCAATTATGGAAATAGTAGAATTCCAGATGCTTGAATTCACCGCGCGCTGCCGAAAACAATTCCTGACAGATGCGGATATGATCATCCATCGAACCGCCAATATCCATCAGCAGCAGCACCTTCACCGCATTGCGCCGTTCCGGCACCATGTGCAGATCAAGCGACCCACCATTGCGCGCCGTGGCGCCAATCGTGCCCGGCACATCCAGTTCTGTCGCCGCACCCGTGCGCGCAAAGCGGCGCAGCCGGCGCAAAGCGACCTTCATATTGCGAGAGGATAACGCCTCATCCTCATCCAAATCCTTATAGACGCGCTTGTCCCATACCTTGGCAGCGCGGCGATTGCGGCTTTCTTCCTGCCCAATCCGCACACCTTCAGGATTATAGCCATAGGCGCCGAAGGGCGATGTGCCGGAGGTGCCGATCCATTTTGATCCGCCCTGATGCCGGCCCTTTTGTTCTGCCAGGCGCTGGCGGAGCGTTTCCATCAGCTTGTCGAACCCGCCAAGCGCTTCGATCTGAGCGCGTTCTTCCTCGGTCAGGAGTTTCTCCGCCATTTTCCGCAGCCATTCGGCGGGGATTTCCACCGTGGTTTCCGCTGTGCCAGGCGGTGATTCCAAGCCCTTGAAGATTTCCCCAAAAACGCGGTCGAAGCGGTCCAGATGGCGTTCATCTTTCACCAAGGCCGCGCGCGACAAATGGTAGAAGTCTTCAATATCAAACCCCGCCACGCCGGCTTTCAGCGCGCGCAGCAGCGCCAGATATTCCGTAATGGAAGCCGGCACACCAGCCGCGCGTAGCGCAATGATGAAGGGCGCGAACATCGTGCCTCGCCTATCGGTGCGTCTGCCGCATCAGACCTTCCGCCGCGTCAGAAAAGCCAGGCGTTCGAACAAATGCACATCCTGTTCGTTCTTCAGCAACGCCCCATAAAGCGGCGGGATCGCGGTTTTGGCATCCTGGCTGCGTAGCGCCTCAGGCGGCATATCTTCAATGGTCAGCAGCTTCAGCCAATCCAGCAATTCGGATGTGGCGGGCTTTTTCTTCAATTCATTCACATTGCGCACATCGAAAAACACCGTCAGTGCTTCGCGCAGCAAATCCTGTCGGATATTCGGGAAATGCGTCTGCACGATCTTTTCCATCGTCTCCCGATCCGGGAAGCGGATGTAATGGAAGAAGCAGCGGCGCAAGAACGCGTCCGGCAATTCCTTTTCATTGTTTGACGTAATGATCACCACCGGCCGATGCCGCGCCTTCACATTGCGGCGCAGCTCATAGACATAGAATTCCATGCGATCGAGCTCCAGCAGCAGATCGTTCGGGAATTCGATATCGGCCTTGTCTATTTCATCAATCAGCAGCACCACGGGATGGTCGGCTTCAAAAGCTTCCCACAATTTTCCACGCACAATGTAATTGGCAATGTCATGCACGCGCGGATCGCCAAGCTGGCCATCACGCAGCCGGCTCACGGCATCATATTCATACAAGCCCTGCTGCGCCTTGGTGGTGGATTTGATGTGCCATTCAATCAGCGGATAGCCGAGCGCCTTGGCGATTTCCTGCGCCAGCACGGTCTTGCCCGTGCCAGGTTCGCCCTTGATCAGCAGCGGGCGTTCCAGCGCCACCGCAGCATTGACCGCGACCTCCAGCTCTCGGGTTGCGACGTATCTTTCAGTGCCTTTGAACTGCGCCACGCTCTGCTCCGTCTTTCTCGGCTTATGGTCGGGCGAGCGCCCCTTGCGCGCAAGCCCCCGAATCACTCGGCGGGCGTCAGGCGCAGAACCGCGCCCTCCGCGCGCGGGGTGTCGCGGGTGGCAACCCGCACATCGGCGGCCACCAGCGCGCCTTCGGCATCCATCACCGCCAGGCGGTAAAAGCCAGGGCCGGGCGGGGTCCAGCCCAGTTCGCGCCGCGCCGCATCCCGCGCAATCGGCGCGCCATCAACCAGAAAGGTGAGCGGCCGCCGCCCGCCGGCAACGCGCAGCACCACGGGTCCTGCGCCTTCGGCCAGAACAGCGCCAGGTGGGGGGAAAAGCAGGCGCAAGGGATCACTGCCGAAGGCGGCCACCGGCGCATCGGGCCGGGATGGGGCGCGTTCCAACGGTGCCTCCGGCAACAACGCAAAAACCCGCGCGAGCACGGGCAGCGCCGCATCCCGCCCGGTCAGGCCCGGAATTGGCGTACCATCGGGCCGCCCCACCCAAACCCCGGCGACATGCCGGCCATCAAAACCAAAGGCCCAGGCATCGCGCCCGCCCCAGGAGGTCCCGGTCTTCCAGGCCACGCCGCGCGGCCCGCCGCCCGGAAATTCCTGCACCAAAAGCCCGGCCACCGCTGCGGCGGCACGCGCTTCCAACACCGGCGCGCCAGCGCCCTGCCCAGGCGTGAAGCGCAGCCCGCCTGCCCGTCCGCCATTTCCCAACAGCGCATAAAGCCCAACCATGTCGCGCAAATTCGTCCCCGCACCGCCCAGCGCCAGCGGCAGAGAAGCCTCCACCCCGCGCGGCAGCACCGGCGCGGCCCCAGCAGAGCGCAACGATGCCGCAAACCGCGCTGGACCAATGCCATCCAAAAGCGCGACCGCCGGCAGGTTGAGCGAAAGCCGCAAAGCCTCGGCCGCCGTGATGCGGCCCACAAAACCGCGATCGAAATTCTCCGGCGCATAGGCGCCAAAGCGGCGCGGCAAATCAGAAAGCAGCGTATCGGGCCTGACAAGCCCCTGTTCAAAGGCCATGGCATAAAGAAAAGGCTTGAGCGCAGAACCAGGCGAACGGGTGGCGCGCGTCAAATCCAGCGCGCCGGCGCGCGTCTCGGCGCCAAAGGCACCGCCCACTAAGGCGCGCGTTTCGCGCGAATGCAGTTCAGCGATGATCAGCGCCACGCTGGCCCGTTCCGGCAACCGCGCCAGCGCCTGCTGCGCCAATCTTTCGCTGGCGCGCTGCAGCCCGGCATCCAGGCTGCTGCGGATGGGGGAATCGCCGCGCCGCGCCAATTCCCGCGCGAGATGCGGCGCCAAGCCAGGCATGGGCAGCCGCGCATTGGGCAAGGGTGCCCCCAGCGCCAGCGCCTGATCTTCTGCGGAGAGCATCGCCGCACCGCGCCGGCGGAGCACATCATCCCGCGCCGCGCGCGCGGCTTCCGCGTGTCGGTCAGGGCTGAGCGCTGCCGGGCGGCGGGCGAGCGCAATCAGCAAGGCGGCTTCCGCTGCATCAAGACGGCCGGCGGGCCGGCCAAACCAGGCCAGTGCGCCGGCGCGCATGCCTTCAATATTGCCGGTTTGCGGCGCAAGCGTCAGCCAGATGCCCAGGATTTCCTGCTTGCTGAAGCGCGCTTCCAATTGAAAGGCGCGGAAGATTTCAATCGCCTTGGCGCGCAGCCCGCGTGGGCGCGGTTCCAACAGCCGCGCCGCCTGCATTGTGATGGTGGACCCGCCCGAGACCACGCGCCCCGCGCGCAGCCATTGCCCCGCTGCGCGCGCCAGCGCCAGCGGATCAACGCCGCCATGGTCAAAAAAGCGCCGATCCTCTGCCGCGATCAGCAGATCGAGCAGAATGGGGGAGACATCTTCGGGCCGTGTCGCCAGCCGCCAAAAGCCGCCCGGCGCGGGCAGGACAGATAGGATGCGGCCATCACGATCCTGCACCTCCACGCCCACAGCATGCAGGCGCGCAAGGTTGGGCGGGAAAAGCCGATCCAGCGCAAAGGGCGCGAGCAACAGCGCACCAAGGCAAGCGGCAAGCGCCCAAAGCCGCCGCTTGCGCAGCATGCTGCGCGGCGGCGTCACGGGCAGGCTCTGTTCTGCTGCATCAGGCGCATGTCATTCGCGGTCACTCTATCATGTCAAGCAAAAGCCGGCTCCTGCCCCTGGGCTGCTTCCCGAATTCCGATAAGCTTCGCCGATGCGCGCGCTATTGGTGGGCGCGTGATGAAGGGGGCGGCCATGGCGATCAGCATCGGCATTGTGGGCTTGGGGCAAATCGCGCGTAAGCGGCATGTGCCGGCGATCATGGCCGATGCCGGTTTTACCTTGGCGGGGCTTGCTGATCTTGGTGGCGGCGAACCCGTTGCTGGTTTGCCTATCTACAAAGATCATCAGGCCATGTTCGCCGCTTGCGGGCTGGATGCGGTGGCGATCTGCACGCCACCCGCCGCGCGCTTCGCCATTGCGCGTGATGCGCTGCTGGCGGGCAAGCATGTGCTGTTGGAAAAGCCACCCGCCGCAACAATGGGGGAGGCAGAGGCGCTGGTGCAATTGGCGGCGCGCTACGGGCGCGTTCTCTATGCGTCCTGGCATTCGCAGTGCAATCGCGCGGTAGAGGCTGCGCGCGTTTTTCTCGCGGATAAGCATTTGGCCAGGCTGCGCGTGCATTGGCATGAGGATTTTCGCGTCTACCACCCTGATCAGGACTGGATTTGGCAAGCTGATGGGCTTGGTGTTTTCGATATGGCGATCAATGCGCTGTCGGTCATCAGCCGATTGTTTGCGCCACCGCCCTTTGTACAGAGCGCTGAGTTGCATATCGCCACCAACCACGCCGCGCCTCTTGCGGCCATGATTCGTTTCGGCAGCCTTGATGGCGTCGGCCCCTTGGAGCTGCACGCAAATTGGGGCCATGTCGGCCCCGATCAACGAGAGCTGCACATCACAACACGCTGCGGCCATGAAGTGGCGCTGCTGGATAGCGGCGGGACATTGGTGATTGACGGCAAGGTAATGCTGCAGGAAGCGCGGGAGGAATACCCGATGCTCTATGCCCGCTTCGCTGAATTGGTGGTGAATGGCCAGAGTGAGGCCGATCTGACGCCGCTGCAAATGACACTGGATGCGCTGGCGCTCGGCAAGCGCGTGGCACTGCCGCATTTTGAGGCTTAAGCATTTTCAAGCCAAGTGGAAACACTTGGCGACTCGGAAAATGCGACCAAACAAAATTTAGTGCGCGCCGCGTGAACGAATGTGAACGGGGGGCGCACTAATCGCTGATCCGCCCGGGTTGAAGGCCTGGGCGGATCAAGCGTTGAATTACGCCGCCTTCAGCGCGGCGCGGATTTCAGTGACCGCGTCATCAACCATGGCGCGTGTCACATCCAAATGCGTACACGCCCGCACGCGCCCACCAAGGCCACTTATGGCAATACCTCGCATTTGCAGCTTTTCCTGCAAGCGCGCGACATCCATGCCGGTGCCGCTGATATCGAAAAACACCAGATTGGTTTCCGGGTCTTCCACCTTCACGCCTTCAATCTGCGCCAGGCCCCGCGCCAGCGCCTTGGCATTGGCGTGGTCATCCGCCAACCGATCAATATTGTGATCAAGCGCATAGATGCAGGCGGCGGCGCAAATGCCGCCCTGGCGCATGGACCCACCCAGGCGCTGCTTCCAACGCCAGGCGCGACCAATGAATTCATTGCTGCCGCACAGCACAGCACCGAGCGGCGCGCCCAGCCCCTTGGTGAAATCCAGCCAAACGCTGTCATAGGACGCGACCATATCCTTGGGCGCCACACCGGCGGCAACACAGGCATTCATCAGCCGCGCGCCATCCATATGCGTGCCCCAGCCTTCACCATGCGCGACAGCGGCCACCGCATTGAGCTGCGCCAGCGGCCACACCGCACCACCACCGATATTGGCGGTTTGCTCCACTTCCAAAAGCCGCTGCGGCGGGGTGTAGCGGGTTTTCGGGCGGATCGCGGCGCGGAGCTCATCCGCGGTGAACATGCCCTTCGGCCCGCGCATCGGCATGATCTGCACGCCGGTGAGCGCGGCATGGGTGCCGCCTTCGCTATGCAGAATGTGGCTGGTTTCATGCGCCACCACCTCATCACCCTTTTGGCAATGCGTCAGGATCGCGATCACATTGCACATAGTGCCGGATGGCAAATACATCGCCGCTTCCTTGCCCATCAGCGCGGCCATGCGGTCACAAAGCTCATGCACGGTTGGGTCATCGCCATGCTGCTCATCGCCGACTTCGGCGCGCATCATGGCTTCCTTCATGGCCGGCGTCGGGCGGGTTTGCGTATCGGAATAGAGGTTGATGCGCACAGGCGGCGCACCTGGCGGCGGACGGTTCGGAGCATGGACCATGGCGGTATTCCCTGAGTTGGTGAGCATTTTCAAGCCAAGTGGACTCACTTGGCGACTCGGAAAATGCGAGCAAACGAACCATTTAGAGCGTATCCGGGGAGCGGATGCGAACCGGAGACGCTCTAGATGCGCAGGATGCAACGTGCCGAGGCTTTCTGCCAGGGGGGCTGCCCCGGCTTCCTAGAGCGGGGCAAAGCTGCAAGGCTTGGTTGCCGAAACCGTGCAGAAGGGAACCGCCATGCCCGATATCCGCAAACTTGTTTACCTGCGTGAGGAAAGTTTTGCGGAGGCTGGGCGCGTGGCCCCGCGCCCCATCATCCGCGCCGTGGCGCTGATCCTGATCGGCAATCCCTATGCCGGGCGCTTTGTGGAGGATTTGTCACCCTTGGTGGAGATTGGCCCCAAGCTTTCGGCCCAAGTCGCGCCGGAATTGGTCAAGCTATTGGGCGGCCCCGCTATTTCCTATGGCAAGGGTGCCATTGTCGGCGCGGCAGGTGAATTGGAACATGCCGCAGCCATCCTGCACCCGGCCCTTGGCCGGCCCCTGCGAGAGGCGATTGGTGGGGGTGCGGCGATCATCCCATCCTCGGCAAAAATGGGCGGGCCTGGCAGCGCGCTTGATCTGCCGCTCGGGCATAAGGATGATGTCTGGTCACGCGGGCATTTTGACGCGATCACGGTCAGCCTGGGCGATGGCCCGCGCCCGGATGAGATTCTGGTGGTGATTGGCCTAGCCGATGGTGGGCGGTTGTTGCACCGGATTGGGGAAGGGGCGCCGCTGTAGCGGTGCCCCTTGCCGTTCTCCAAAATCGCTTGTGACACGCGTGATGTGCCAAGCCTCAGGAGCGAACCGCCCGAGCCGGTTGAGCGGTAGGCTGTGGAGCGCACCTTTGGCGTGCGAGGGTCGCGAGATAGTCATTGCGCGATTTTAGTGCAGCTTCTTCCTTGCCGGCCGCGTTTTGGAAATCCATCAGGAAAAGAGGCAGAATAAAGAAAGCCCCGGCAACGCCCGCAGCGACGTTCTGCGCGACCTTGGCGCCTTGTTCGGATCCCAACTCTCCAATCCGCTTTGTGTTTGCGTTGACCTCAGCTTGTATGGCCTCGCAACTCATCGTGTCATCTACGTTCTGCACCACGGCCACCGGAGCCGGCGCACGCCCCCGCACACGCAGCGGTGAGAACCACCAACGAAAGCGCGGCCAACGAAAAAGATTTCACTTTTAAGACCCCCCTGAAAACATGGACAGCGGGAGGCTATGATTTTTGTGAATTTAAAGCAATTATACCTATATCGTTTTTGAAAAAAGGATTTATTGAATAATATCTTTTAAAACAGTCGCTTAGAACGAATTTGCAACGCCACTAACAGACAAAAAATTATCCAAGATGCCTCAAAACCATTTGAGGCACCTTGGCGAAAACAAACCGTAGCCCTACGCCGCCTCGCTCTCCGCCCGGCGCGCATGGCGCTTGCGCTCATGCGGATCAAGGTGGCGCTTGCGGAGCCGAATGGCGCCGGGCGTCACTTCCACCAATTCATCATCTTCGATGTACGCGATAGCCTGTTCCAGGCTCATTTTACGCGGCGGAATCAGCAGCAGCGCCTCATCCTTGCCGGCGGCGCGGATATTGGTCAGCTTCTTTTCCTTGATCGGGTTCACTTCCAGATCATTGTCGCGCGAATGCTCGCCCAGGATCATGCCGACATAAACCTTCACGCCGGGGTCCACGAACAGCGTGCCGCGTTCCTGCAAATAGAACAGCGCGTATTGAATGGCCTCACCATCCGAATTCGAAATCAGCGAACCATTGCGCCGGCCTTCAATCGGCCCGGCCCATGGGCGATAACCCAGGAACAGCCGGTTCATCATGCCCGTGCCGCGCGTATCGGTCAGGAATTCGCCGTGATAGCCAATCAAGCCGCGTGACGGGATGTGGAAAGTCAGGCGCACCTTACCGCCGCCCGAAGGCCGCATATCCTGCATCTGGCCTTTGCGGAGCGACATCTTCTCCACCACCACGCCCGAATAGCTTTCATCCACATCAATCAAAGCTTCTTCGAAGGGTTCCTCACGCTCACCGGTTTCGGGATTGTCGCGCGTCAGCACGCGCGGGCGCCCGATGGTTAGTTCAAAGCCTTCACGGCGCATGGTTTCAATCAGCACACCCAACTGCAATTCACCGCGGCCGGCAACTTCGAAGGCGTCAACCTCCTCGCTCACCTTCACCTTGATGGCGACATTGCCTTCGGTTTCCTTGAACAGCCTTTCGCGGATCTGCCGCGATGTGACCTTCTTGCCCTCACGCCCACCCAAGGGGCCGTCATTGATGCGGAAGGTCATGGCAAGGGTCGGCGGGTCCACCGGCAAAGCGGGCAGCGGTTCGGTCACTTCCGGCGCGGCGATGGTATCGGGAATCGTCGCATCAGAAAGCCCGGCAATGGCAATGATATCGCCCGCCTGCACCTCATCTACCGGCACGCGATCAAGGCCCGAAAAAGTCATCAGCTTGGTAAGGCGGCCGCTTTCCACCACGCTGCCATCCTGGCGCAGCACGCGCACCGGCATATTCAGCCGCGCAACACCTTGCTCCACGCGCCCGGTCAGGATGCGGCCGAGGAAATTGTCGCTTTCCAGAATCGTCGCATTCATCGCGAAGGGCTTTTCAAGGTCCACCTTCGGCGCAGGCACATGGGACAGGATCAGGTCAAACAACGGCGAGAGATCCTTGCGCGCGCCTTCCAGTTCCAAATCCGCCCAGCCCTGCCGGCCAGAAGCGAAAAGCGTGTGGAAATCAAGCTGCTCATCGCTGGCACCCAGCGCGGCGAAAAGGTCGAATACCTCATTATGCACTTCATCCGGGCGGGCATCCTGGCGGTCTACCTTATTGATGACCACAATCGGCTTCAGCCCGCGCGCGAGCGCCTTGGTCAGCACAAACTTGGTCTGCGGCAGAGGGCCCTCGGCGGCGTCGCACAGCACAATGGCGCCATCCACCATGGACAGGATGCGTTCCACCTCACCGCCGAAATCGGCGTGGCCAGGTGTGTCAACAATGTTGATCTTCACACCCTTCCATTCCACGGCGGTGGATTTGGCAAGGATGGTGATGCCGCGTTCGCGTTCCAGATCATTGCGGTCAAGCGCGCGTTCGGCGACCTGCTGATTGGCGCGGAAGGCACCGGCCTGGCTCAGCAGCTTGTCCACCAGCGTGGTCTTGCCGTGGTCAACGTGAGCAATAATGGCGACGTTACGAATTTGCATGGAGCACCTGGGTAGGAGCCTGGCAAAAATGCCACTGTCCCGGCTCCCAAGGCTTGGGGCCGGGCGGTGGTTTCCATCCAGGCGTTTCGTTATGGCGGGGAGATAGGCTCTCCCGCCAGAAAAAGCGAGGGAAAAGCGCGGCGCAGCAAAAAAAGACTAGCCGAGCGCTGCCGCCACCCTGCCGGGCCGGCTGCCAACCAGCGCGGCCAGGTCAGCCTGGGGGCGGGCGCCGAAATGGGAAATCACCTCGGCCGCGGCAATGCTGCCCCAGCGGCCGCATTCGGGCAGCGGCAAGCCCCGCGTCAAAGCCGCCATGAAACCGGCCGCATAGGCATCCCCGGCGCCGGTGCTATCCACCAGTTTGGTCGGTTCGGCGCGGACCTCATGGGTTTCGGTGCCGGCGATGATGCGGCTGCCCTTTTCGCTGCGGGTCAGCGCGGCAATGGCGACTTCGGCGCGCACGGCCTTGGCCGCGGCCTCAAAATCATCGGTTTCATACAGGGCGCAAATCTCGGCCTCATTGGCGAAGACAATATCGGCTTCTTCCTTGATGAAGGCGCGGAAGGCAGCGCGATGGCGGCCCACACAGAAGGGATCGGACAGCGTAATCGCCACTTGCCGCCCGGCCTGATGGGCGATGCGGGCGGCGGCGTGGAAGGCGGCCTGGGCGGCGGGCGGGTCGAACAAATAGCCTTCCAGATAGACAATCCCCGCGCTGGCAATGGCGGCTTGGTCCAGATCAGCCTCCCCAAAGGTCACGCAGGCACCAAGAAAGGTGTTCATGGTGCGCTGACCATCCGGGCTCACCAGAATAAGGCAGCGCGCCGTGGGGGCGCCGCCCGAAAGGGGTGCGGTTGGGAAATGCACGCAGGCAGCGGTGATATCGTGGCGAAATACCTGGCCCAGGCCATCATCCGCGACCTTGCCCAGATAGCCCACCTTCGCGCCAAGCCCTGCTGCCACGGCACAGGTATTGGCCGCTGACCCGCCGCTGCTTTCAATGCCCGGGCCCATGGCGGCGTAAATCGCCTCGGCCTCGTCGGTGCCAATCAGCGCCATGCTGCCCTTGGCCATGCCATGTTCTTCCAGGAAGGCGTCCTCGGCGCGCGCCAGCACATCCACAATGGCATTGCCGATGCCAAGAATATCAAGGCTGGGGGGGGTCATGGGCGGGGCTCCGGAAAAGATTGCGCCGGCATTAGCCTTGGGCGAGGGTGGCGTCCACCATGCCGAACGCGCTTTTCCTTGCCTTTCGCCAGATTGGCGATCCCGCTTTTCGCCGCCCGCTGATCCTGGGCGTGCTGGGGGCGGCTTTGGCGGTGCTGGGGCTTATCTGGCTGGCCGCTTGGCTTGCGGGATGGGCCGCGGCCGGCGGGCCAGAATGGCTCACCTGGATCACCCAGGCGGGCGGCGCGGCGGCGGGGGTGTTTCTGGGCTGGTGGCTGTTTCTGCCCGTGGCACTTGGTATTGCTTCCCTGTCCACGGATAGCATCGCAGGCGCGGTGGAACGGCGCCATTACCCCAACCTTGCGCCACCAGCAGGCGCATCGGCGCTGGCGCAGGCGGGCTATGGCCTTTGGTTCGGGGTGAAATTGCTCGCGCTGCAAATCCTGCTGCTGCCCTTATTCTTCACTCCAATTCTGGGTGGGCTGATCGCCTTATTGATTGCCGCGCATGGGTTGGGCGCGGGTTTGCTGCGGGAAGTGGCGCTCAGGCGCATGAACCTTGCGCATTCGCGTATCGCCTGGCAGCGGCTGCGCTGGCAGGGCTGGATGCTTGGCTTTGCACTCGCGCTGATGGCGATGGTACCGATATTGAATTTATTCGTGCCGATTATCGGCATTGCGGCGGCAGCGCATTTGCTGCTGCGCGGTCTTGGTGGTTTCAATACGCGCCAAGGCGCATCACCAGAAAACAGGGGATAATTTTTTTTCGCCCGTTGTGGCGCGGCAGAGTCGCATGCTAGCCGAAGGCATCAACAATGCGAATCACCAAGGGGGCCACGATGTCGCTTTTCCGTCGCAAGGATGAAGCCAACATTCCACCAGCATCGGATCCATTCAGCGTGCCGACAGCGCGCGATCCTGATCTGCCTGTGCCCCCCTTCCGCCCTGCGGCAGTGGTGCCACCGGTGGCGAGTGCCGCGGCCAGCCAAGCCAAGCCGAGCATGGCGCCATCCCCCGCCGCGCGACCTGCATCCCCAAGCGCTGGCCGCCCCACTGGTCGGGCGGAAGCCGGCGAAAAGCACGTGCTGCAATTGGGCAAGGGCATCAGCATCCAGGGCAGCGTGACGGAAGCGGAGCGCATCGTCATTGAAGGCACCATGGAAAGCCAGCTTTTGCAGTGCCAAGAATTGGCGATCAGCCATTCCGGCGTCTTCAAGGGTGAAGTTCAGGTGGAAGATGCCGATATCGCCGGGGTTTTTGATGGCACGTTGAATGCCACAGGCAGCCTGACCATCCGCGCCACCGGTCGTGTCCTGGGTGTGGCGCGGTCCCGTCGCCTTTCCGTCGAAGATGGCGGGCAGCTGACCGGGCGCATGGAAATGATCACAGAAACATCGGCGAGCCCTTCAATGCCAGTCGCGCCGCCCGAGCGCGTGGTTGAAGCAAGCGATTCCTGAACTGGCGCCGCGTGCGCCAGGGGCCAAGCGCTGCAAGCACCTTGTCGCGCCGCGACATATCGCGGCGGGTGCTTCATCTTGGCCCCATCAGCGCTGCCGGCCTTGCAGTGGCAGCGTTATTGTTGACCCCAGCCTGCCGCAAATCTGAAGCCGAGGGTGCCACGTTCGGCCTGGAACAGACTTTGCGCGACACCAAGGCCAGCCTGGCTGCGATTGGTTTGCCTTCCTCGCCAGAAAACCAACAATTGGCGCGGCCTGCGCCATTGCCGCCGCCCCCCACCAGCGCCACTGAGCCGCGCCGCCAAGGCAATAGCCCACCGGCAGCAGCAGCAGCCCTGCCAGGGCAGATGCCCGAGGCTGTGATCGCCGCACTTGGGGAGCCATCCTTGCGCCGCCGTGAAGGCGATGCCGAAATCTGGCTCTATCAGGCTGCGGATTGCCGCCTTGATCTGGTGTTTTATCCGCAAGCATCCCGGCTGGTACTGGCCCATGCGGCGGCCAGAGCGCATGGCGCGCGGCGCGTGACGGAATCAGCCTGCCTGGCGGCCGTGGCGCGCGCGCCGAACCCGCCGCCCTGGACTGCGCCCGCCGGTGGAGGCTGAAACGCACTCATGAACCTTTGGCTTGATGCCTTCGTGCCGGCCTTTGCACTGCTGGGCCTTGGGGCGCTGCTGCGGCGCATCCTGCTGCCCTTGGATGCGGTTTGGGCCGGCATGGAAAAGCTGATCTATTGGGTGTTGCTGCCCAGCCTGATCCTTTCCGCCCTATCCGCACTTGACCCCGCCAGCCTGCCGCTGGGCGCCATGGCCCTTACCATCTGGGGGGCGCTTGCCACGGGCACACTGATTTCGGTGTTGCTTGCGCGCTTCATGGGGCATGGGCATGCGGCCATGACCTCCGTCCTGCAGGGCGGCATTCGCTTCAATAATCTGATGGGCTTCGCCATCGTGGGCGCGATTTTTGGCGCCGAGGGCATTAGTTTCGGCGCGGTTGCAACCGGGATCATCGTGCCCTTCGTGCAAAGTGTCACAACGCTGGCCTTCGCCCTGGATGGCAGCCGCGGGCGGCCAAAACCACTGCTGATCCTGCGGCAATTGATCCTGAACCCGCTGATCATCGCCTGCATCCTGGGCTTCACCATCGCGGCGCTGGGCGGCTTTCCGCCAGGCGTTAAGCCAACCATCCAGGCCTTGGGCCGGGCATCAGTGGCGCTTGGCTTGCTATGCGTTGGTGCAGCGCTATCCTGGGAGAGCTTTACCGATCGCGTCCCAACCCAGGCGCTGACGGGGATGCTGAAACTGATCGGCATGCCCGCCATCACCTATGGCTTGGGGACATTTGCCGGCCTGCCCCCTTTGCCGCTGGCGGCAGCGGTGATCTTCATGGCGCTGCCAACAGCCGCCACTTCCTATGTCATGGCGCGTGCTATGGGGGGTGATGCCAAGCTGATGGCCGCGATCACAACTACCGAGCATATCGCTTCCATCCTGACGCTGCCCTTTTGGGTCATGCTGGTGTTAGGATGATCAGAATCTCATCTTCCCTCGGAGTGGCGGGCATGTATCTGTCGATCTTTGTGTTGCTGCTGGGCCTGAGCAGCACCAGCCTGGCGCAAAGCCTGCCGCCGCCCACGCCTGCGGCCCATGGCCCCGCACCGGCCGAGCGCAGCCTGACCGACCGTGCCGGCGCCGCAATGGGCAAGGCGGCGGAGGAAACCACCTCGGCCTTTGGGCGCGCCATGAATTGGACGGGCCGCCAATTGGAAAGCGCCGGGCAATGGACCGCCCGGCAGGGCGAGAACATCGCCACCAACAAGTCGGAAACAGCGACAACCCCCGCGACGCCAACCCCAGCGGCGCCTGCCCTGCCGCCACCTGTTCCTGTGCGCTGACGGCACCTGCCTTCACGCCCGTGTCAGCGGGCATACGCCAAAAAAGTAGTACTAGGTTCCGGACAACCAGCCGCCGTCAATGGTAATGGGCGCGCCTGTCATATCGCTGGCATCATCCGAACAGAGAAAAGCCGCCAGCGCGCCAATCTTGTCGGGCGATATCAATCGCCGAGAAGGCTGGCGCAGCGCCAGAAACTGCTCCAGCGTTTCAGCCTCGCTCAAGCCTGACGCCGCTTGCTGGGCGGCAAGATTGCGCCGGGTATTCGGCGTGTCAGCCGTGCCAGGGCAAAGCGCGTGGCAGGTGATATTGAAGGGCAAGCCTTCAAGCGCAACAACGCGGGTCAGGCCAAGCAGCCCATGTTTGGTGGTGCAGTAATCCGCGCGCTCTGGCGTCCCCATAAATGAAAAGACAGACGCAAGATTGAGAATGCGCCCCCAGCGCCGCTGTTTCATCCCAGGCATGGCCAGCCTGATCAGATGAAAAGGCGCGGTCAGATTGACAGCAATGGCGTAATCCCAGCGTTCCACGGGAAAGTCTTCAATATTCGCGCGGTGACGAATGACCGCATTATTCACCAATATATCAATTGCTCCGAGGCGTTGCTCGGTCGTGCGCACCAGATCCTTAATCTCCGCAAGTTTGGACACATCGGCGCCGTGATAGGCAGCATCCACGCCCTTGGATTTGATCTCCGCAAGGCGACTATCAATGAGGGCTTCATCACCAAAACCATTCAGCATCACCTTGGCGCCCTTTTCGGCGAGCGCCTTGGCAATGCCATAGCCGATGCCATCCAAGGACCCTGTGATCAAAGCCGTTTTTCCTGCAAGCATTGCCTGGTCTCCATGCATTTGGTTTTGGCGTTGACCCGCGCCGTTTTACTTGCGCAGCGGGCAGCGCGTTGCTGCGGGGGGGAGGCCGCCAAATCGGCGCCAATGAGTAAAATGAAGCAAGCTTCTACCCAGCGCGCATCCTGCGCGCCGCGGCTTCGCCGATCATCACACAGGTGAAATGCAGATTGGCGCGGCAATCGGATGGCATGATGGAAGCATCCGTAACACGCAGCCCTTGCACGCCGCGCACCTTAAGATCAGGGTCCACCACGCCGCGCGGGTCTTCATGTGCGGTCATGCGACAAGTGCCGGCGGCATGCTGGATATCGCCCGCCTGATCGAGCATGAGTTGATCAAGCGCGTCATCGGCCAATGCAGCCGCTTCCGCCATGGAAAGCGCAGTTTCACCAAAGGTGATGGCATCCGCAATATCGGCGACTGGCGGCAGGGCGCAAAGCCGCGCAAGGCGGCGCACCCCATCACGCATGCGCAGCCGGTCAGCGGGATGATCCAGCATGTTTTCCTCAACCACCGGCTGCGCATCCGGATCGGAGCAGGTCAAGCGCACTTCACCACGCGACAGCGCATCATAAAGCGCAACGCCAATACCGCCATTGGGTGCCACGCCACCTTCGGCCAAGCCGCGATGGTTATAGGCGATGATGATCATGTCACGTTCGCCACCACCGCCCAATTTGCTGCTGTAGGTAAGGCAGCAATTGGTGTGCCGCGCATCGGCACCTTGCGCGCGAAAGCGAGACTTAAGGGCAAGGCTTGCGCGCAGGATCGGGTGATCCATGAAGTGCTGCCCAACAGCAGGCGCATCATGCAGAACGGCGATACCCAAGCCTCGCAAAGCTTCTGCGGGGCCAATGCCGCTGCGCATCAATATGCATGGGCTATGGATGGCACCGGCACAAAGCACAATTTCGCGCGCAGCGATTTCCTCAAACACGCCAGCGCCGAAGCGCACGCGCACACCAGCAGCATGGCGTCCTTCGAATATCACGCGGTCCACCAGCGCATCGCCGCGAATAATGAGGTTTGGCCGCCCGCGCGCCGGTTCCAGATAGCCATCATTGGTGGTGATACGCTGGCCATGGCGCAGATTGATCGGGTTGCAGGAAAGCCCCTCACCTTCCGGCGCATTCAGATCGGGCTTCACGGGATAGCCCGCCAGGCGCGCGGCATCGCGCAAAGCGCAATCAACCGCGCCCCAATTTTCTTCCGGCATACGCCAGACAGGAATGGGGCCACCCAGGCGCTTACCGGGCGTGCCGTAATTCGCATCATCTTCGATGGCATCGAAAATTGGCATCACATTGGCGGCTGACCAGCCTTCGCACCCCGCTTCCGCCCAGGCATCGAAGGCGGCTGGTACACCGCGAATTGCGATTTGCGCATTGACCGTGGAGGAACCGCCCAGCGCCTTGCCGCGCCAATAGAATTTTGGTGATTGCGCGCGTGTGCGCCGCGTCATCAGCCCTGGCCATTGCCAGGCGGCCTGATGCGCCGGGTCATGCATGAAGGTCACGATATTCGGGCTACGGAGTGCGGCGGGTGCTTCTGCCGCGCGCCAATCACGCCCTGCTTCCAACAGCAGAACGCGCCGATGCGAATCCTCGGAAAGCCGCGCGGCCAATGCGGCGCCTGATGAACCCGCGCCCACCACGATCACATCATACATGGCTGAAAACTCCCTGGCTTCACTGTTCAGCGCGCCATCAGCGCTTCGGCCCGCGCACGCTGCGCATCCGGCAAATCCTCACGCGTCAGAAGTTTGGTCAGCGCATCGCGCGCTTCAGTGCTCTTTCCTGTACTGATCAGCACTTCCGCCAGATCCAGCACGGGTTCCACCATGGCGGGCGCAAGACGTGCGGCCTGTTCAAAAGCGCTTATCGCTTCCGTTGGATTGCCAAGCTTGAGCCATACGCGCCCCAGCAACAACCGCAGATCAGCGCTGTTGGAGTCCTGATCCAGCCCGCGCCGTGTTGCGAGCATGGCTTCGCGTGTCCGGTTCATCGCCAATAGCACCTGGCCTTCATGAAACAGCGCCCAAGGGTCGCGCGGTTGCAGTGCCAAAGCCTTTCGGATTTCACCGAGTGCTTCATCCAACCTGCCGCCCTGGGAATAGCCTTCGGCAAGCGCGACATGCACCCAAATGGCACGGGGGTCGAGCTGCTGCGCACGCCGGTAATCCTCAAGCGCCGCTTCAACGCGCCCCAGGCGAAATTGCGCAAGGCCGCGCAAATACCAGGCCGCGCCAAGTTCAGGATTGGCGTTGATCATGATTTCAGCGACATCGAAGGCATCGCGCGCGCGGCCTTCGCGCAAATAGCTGCGCCCCATCAGACCGCGCGCAGTGTTCTCGGTAGCGAGGTCGCCGCCCGCGCTCCGCAGCAGGGCGCGCAGCCTGTCACGCACAATGGCTTGATTCGGTTCATTCTGCGCCACATGCCAAGCATAAAGCCTGGGCTGAATGACGCGCCAAATCTCAGGCGCGGCACGCGCCAGCAATTGATCCACCGCATCGGCGGCCACGCCATCAGTATCAGCAATCAGCCCATGGCCAGCGAGCCTAAGGCGGAGTTTCAACTGATCCTTTTCCAGCACAATCTCACCGGTAATGCGTCGGCTCGGCGTGCCAAAAACGCTGCGCAGTAGCGCCGCCAATGCACGCAGCGACAACCCCGCAATTGGCACATTGAAATCCGGTTGATCACCCGCCAGTTCCAGGCGCTGTTGGCCAAGCCGTTCAGCGGTGACGGTGTTTTGCACCAGCACCACCTGATCAAGCAGGCGCAGCGCGACAACATCCGGCGAAAGCCCGGCTTCCGCCAGCCTTGTTGGTACCTGAATGGGCGCGATTTCAATATCCTGCCGCCGCATTTCGCGCAGAAGCAACAGCACAAAGGCCGCAGCCAGTAACAAAGGCACCACGCGAAAGACAAAGCTGTAAAGCCCATCCCACAGTGCCACCACCAAGCCAATCAGCCCTTCCTTGCGTGGGGGCAGGGCTTCGTCGGTCATGGCCTGTTCAGGAAATCCAGGATGGCGGTGATCTGATCCTGCGCCATCAATGCTGGCGCATGGCCGGCATCGGCAATTTCAACAAGCCGCGCATTTTGTTTGCGCGCCATTTCTGCCGCGACATCTGCTGGCAGTACATCACTGGTGATGCCACGCAGGATCATTACCGGAATTGCAATGGCGGCCCACAGGGGCGAAAGACTGATATCGGCGATCTCATCCGCGCTGAAGGCTTGCGTGATCGTGGGATCGTAATGCAGCCTGAGTGCGCCTTCTGCATCCCGCCGCGCTGAGGTTTCAGCCAAGTGCCGCCACTCGGCATCACTCAATTTGCCAAAGGGCGCATGCACGTCACGCAAATGGGCTTCAAGCGCCGCCATATCGGCAAAGGCAGGAGTAGGGCGATTGATGTAGTCGCGAATGCGTTGCAACGCCGCGGCGGGAATGATGGCGCCGATATCATTCAGCACCATGCGCCGGATCGCATTGCCTGGTGTCGCGGCAATGCCCATGCCGCAAATGCCGCCAAGCGATGTGCCGACCCAATCCACCGGACCATCAATGCGCGCCAGCAGATGCGAAAGCGCTTGGGAATAAATCGGCGGCTGATACAGCGCTGGGTTGGGCAGCCAGTCGGATGCCCCGCGCCCTGGTAAATCTGGGCAGAATACCCGCCGCCCCGCGGCCGCGAGTGCCCGCGCGAGCGCATCAAAATCTCGCCCTGAACGCGTCAGCCCATGCACACAAACCACGGGGGCACCAGAAACCGGCCCCCATTCCAGCCAACGCAGCGTGAAGAACCCCGCCGGCGAGAGCCAGCGGAGCGCCCCGGCACGTGCCTCGGCGGGGGGCGGCGTCACACGATGCCCTTTTCCTTAAGCGCGGCGATATCGGCGGCGCTCATGTTCAGCACAGCGGTCAGCACATCTTGTGTATGCTCACCCAACACGGGCGGCGCACTGCGATAGCTTGGCGGGGTCGCGGAAAGCTTCACGGGATTGGCAATCACCTGCACCGTCTCTCCACTGCCATGGGCCATTTCCACCACCATCTCACGCGCCTGCACATGGGGATCGGCGAAAACCTGTTCCAGCGTATTAATGGGGCCACACCCGATCTTGAGCGCTTCCAGCGCATCAATCCATTCCGCCGTGGTTTTGGATTTCATCACCGGCGTCAGCGTATCCGTCACCAATTGGCGATTTTGCACACGGATGGGATTGGTCGCAAAGCGTGGGTCAGCCAGCAGCGCTTCCTGGCCGAAGGCCTTGCAGAAACGCTCAAAGGTCGGGTCATTACCGACAGCCAGGATGATATAGCCATCCTTGGTCGGAAATTCCTGATAGGGTGCGATATTGGGATGCTGATTGCCCAAGCGCGGTGGGTTTTCGCCTGTCGCCAGATAATTCATGCCCTGATTGGCGAGCCAGGCGACATGCGTATCCAGCATGCCGATATCAATCTGCTGCCCCTGGCCCGTGCTGTTGCGATGGTTCACCGCCGCCAGAATACCGATGCAGCCATAAAGCCCCGCGAAAAGATCCGCGACCGGGACGCCAACCTTTTGCGGCGATCCATTGGGTTCACCGGTGAGTGACATGACACCCCCCATGGCCTGGATCAGCGCATCGTAACCCGGGCGCGGTGCGTAAGGCCCGGTCTGACCGAAGCCAGTGATCGAGCAATAGATCAGCCGCGGATGGGTCTTCGCCAATTGCTCATAGCCCAGGCCGTATTTCGCCAAGGCGCCGACCTTGAAGTTCTCCACCAGGATATCGCAATGCTCAAGCAGCTTATGAATGATCGCCTGGCCTTCGGGCTTGGCGATATCCAAGGTGACCGATTTTTTGTTGCGATTGACGCCGACGAAATAGGCACTTTCCTTCGTGTTCGGCACGAAGGGTGGGGCGAAACCGCGCGTATCATCACCCGCTTCCGGGCGTTCAATCTTGATCACTTCGGCGCCAAGATCACCCAGCATCTGTGTGCAGGTGGGGCCGGCGAGCACGCGCGTCAGATCAAGCACACGCAACCCGGAAAGGGGACCAATGGGGGAGGTCATCACACTCTTCCTCTTGCTATTACAGCCGACGCCTTCAGGCGCCCTTCTTTACCTTGCGTACAGCAGCAGCCAGCGCCGCCACTTGATCCAATACCTTCTGCGCCGTGCCTGGCTTGGCGCGGCCATCGGCGTCCAGATCGCCCGCCAGCACATCAATCAGGGCAGAGGCCACCACCGCGCCATCAGCAATGCGCGCGGCTTCGGCGGCCTGTTCGGGCGTGCGCACGCCAAAGCCAATCGCGATGGGCAAATTGGTATGCTTGCGAATGCGCGGAATTGCTTCAGCCAGTTCGGCGCCGGTTGCGCTGCGCGTGCCCGTGATACCCGTGATGGCCACGTAATAAATGAAGCCCGATGTCGCGGCCAAAACCTTGGGCAGCCGGGCTTCATCTGTGGTGGGCGCGATCAGGCGGATCATATCAAGCCCGGCGGTGCGCGCCTGGGGTTCGATCTCATCGGCTTCTTCGGGCGGCACATCCACAATGATCAGGCCATCCACACCGGCCGCCGCCGCATCAGCGCAGAAATTGGCGCCATAGGACAAGATGGGATTGTAATAGCCCATAAGGATGATCGGCGTCGCCGCATCACCCGCGCGAAATTCACGCACCATTTTCAGTGTGCCGGCAAGCGTGGCGCCCGCCTTCAGCCCGCGCTGGCCGGCGCGTTGCACCGTTGGGCCATCGGCCATCGGGTCCGTGAAGGGGCAGCCGATTTCAATCAAATCCGCGCCGGCACCTGGAAAACCACGCAGGATTTCCATGGCGGTCGCACGATCAGGATCGAAGGCTTCCAGAAACGGGATCAAGGCGCCGCGCCCTTCGGCGCGAAGGGCCGCGAAGCGAGCGGCGATACGGGACGATTGGTTCATGACACTCACATCGAAACGCCAAGGGCGCGCGCCACGGTGAAGATATCCTTATCGCCACGGCCACACATGTTCATGATGATCAGCTTGTCCTTGGGCATGCTGGGCGCCACCTTAATCACATGCGCCAAAGCATGTGCCGGTTCCAAAGCCGGGATAATGCCTTCCATACGCGAACAAAGCTGGAAGGCGGATAGCGCTTCATCATCCGTGGCGCTCATGTATTCTACGCGCTTGATGTCATGCAGCCAGGCGTGTTCGGGGCCAACACCGGGATAATCCAGGCCGGCGCTGATGGAATGCGCTTCGATGATCTGGCCGAAGTCATCCTGCAACAAATACGTGCGATTGCCATGCAGAACACCGGGGCGGCCTTTGGTGAGCGACGCCGCGTGTTCGTCCGTATCAACACCCTTGCCGGCGGCTTCCACGCCATGCATCGCAACACTCGCGTCATCCAGGAAGGGGTAGAATAGGCCCATGGCGTTGGAGCCACCGCCAATCGCCGCCACCAGCAAATCCGGCAAGCGGCCTTCGGCGGCAAGCATTTGTTCACGCGCTTCCGTGCCAATGACCGATTGGAAATCGCGCACCATCATCGGGAAGGGATGCGGGCCGGCCACCGTGCCGATGCAATAATAGGTATCCTGCACATTGGCGACCCAATCGCGCAGCCCCTCATTCATCGCATCCTTGAGCGTCGCAGCGCCGGAGGTCACGGGCACAACCTCTGCCCCCAGCAGCTTCATGCGAAACACATTGGGCTGCTGGCGTTCCACATCAGTGGCGCCCATGAAAACCGTACAGGGCAGGTCGAACAATGCACAAGCCGTGGCAGTCGCCACGCCATGCTGCCCGGCGCCGGTTTCCGCGATGATCCGCGTTTTGCCCATGCGCTTCGCCAGCATGATCTGCCCCAGCACGGCATTGATCTTATGCGCGCCAGTATGGTTCAGTTCATCACGCTTGAAGTAGATTTTCGCGCCGCCGAGTTTCTGCGTGAGACGCTCAGCATACCAAAGCGGGCTGGGCCGGCCCACATAATGGGTCAGCAGGCGGCGCCATTCATTCATGAAGGCCGGGTCGCGCTTCGCTCCCTCATAGGCCTTTTCGACCTCAAGGATCAGCGGCATCAGCGTCTCGGCAACGAAACGCCCACCATAAGGGCCGAAGCGGCCACGGGCATCGGGCCCCTGGCGGAAGGAATTGGGCAGCGGCTTGTTCAAGGCAGTCTCTCAAATTGCTGGATTAAACGCCTCTTTAAGCCAGAACCCGCCGGGGTCAAACCCGGCGGGCACCGCACGCCTATTCCAGCCGCGCGGCCTCATCAAAGGAAAGCCGCGGGCTACGCGGGAACAGGCCGGCAACATCGCCGTAGCCCAGATTGACCAGGAAATTGGATTTCCAGCCAGTGCCGAACAGGAACAGCTCATCCACCTTGGCATTGTCAAAGCCGCTCATGGCGCCAACATCCAGCCCCACAGCGCGCGCCGCCAGCATCAGATAAGCACCCTGCAGCGACCCATTGCGAAACGCGGTTTTTTCCGCGAATTCCGGGCTGGATGTGAACCACGGCTTGGCATCCGCATGCGGGAAAAGCTGGCCGAGCTTGTCGTAGAAATAGCTGTCGTAGCACACAATCGCCGTGACCGGCGCCGTCATGGTCTTTTCCGTATTGCCGGCAGAAAGCGCTTCCTTGAGCTTCGCCTTGCCTTCCGCCGTACGCACAAACACAAAGCGCGCGGGTGAGGAATTGGCCGAAGTTGGGCCCCATTTCAGCAGGTCATACAGTTCATGCAGCTTGGCATCCGGCACGGGCCGATCCTGCCACTTGTTCTGGGTGCGCGCGGCGCGGAAAAGCTGGTCAAGCGCCTGATCATCAAGGGGCGCGGCAGTTTCGGACATGGTTTGGCTCCGTCAGGGGCAGTTGCAGCGGGGGGTATAGCGTCAGGCTTCCACCTGCTCCACCGCCACCACTTCCGGCACGTAATGGCGCAGCATGTTTTCCACGCCATGCTTCAGCGTGGCGCGGGAAGATGGGCAGCCGGAACAGGCACCCTGCATGCGTAGCCGCACAATGCCATCCCGGAAGCCGCGAAACACTATATCGCCGCCATCGCTGGCCACCGCGGGGCGCACGCGCGTATCCAGCAATTCCTTGATTTGCAGGACAATTTCCTGATCCGCCGGCTCAAAATCCTCGGCATATTCTTCGGCGGCGGCGCCTTCCAGAATGGGCATGCCGGCCAGATAATGTTCCATGATGGCGCCCAGCACTTGCGGGCGGAGCATCTGCCAATCGGCATCGAGCGCCTTGGTAACGGTCACGAAATCCGAACCGAAAAAGACGCGCGCGACATCGCCAAGGCCGAAAAGCCGCTCGGCCAGGGGGGACCGGCCCGCAGCTTCCTCGGTGCTGGTGAAATCCGCCGTGCCGCGATCACCCAATACATCCCGGCCCGGCAGGAATTTCAGCGTGGCAGGGTTGGGGGTGGCTTCGGTTTCGATGAACATGGCTTGGCCCTTTGCTTCGGGGGAGTATCCGGACCTATCTGGTCCTTTTTCTCCCGAAAGGCAACAGGCGCGGCTGTTCAAACCCGTTCCGGATTGCCCCGCAGCAGGTTGAAGCGCGTGGGGGCCATGGCGCCGGAAAGATCAATCGCCACCAGATCCTGCCCAAGCTGAAAATAAACAAAGCAGGTTTCCCGGCCGGGATTGATCCTTTCCCAGCTTGAACAGACCTGATCACCGCGGAAGGCCACACGCCCGCGATCGGTTGCGGTTTGCCCATTCACGCCTTGAAGCTTCAGACGCTGGGACCCATCAGCCGCCACATGGATCAGCAGGCGTGACCCATTGGACATCCGCCGATCAAGCGTATTGCCGGCGGCCAGGCGACGAAACTCATCCGCCGACAGCCGCTTGCCACCTGCCACATCAAAAGCAGCCGGGCTGGCCTGGGCGGGCGGGGCGCCGGCAAGCGGCGAAGGCGTGCCAGGCGGTGCGCCATTTTGCGCGCAGGCCGCCAAGGCAAGGCCAAGGGTGAGGATAGAGAAACGAAGGTGGCTCTTCATGGCGCGGTTTCCTTCTGCGCTTTGAGGGGATTATCGGGGAATGGCGCGCTGTGCGCTGATGGCGCTTTCCAGCACGCGGTTCTGGCCAAACTGGTTCAGCATGCTGCGCATGCCAGCGACATCAACTGTTACGGTTGCAAAGCGCTGCACCTGCTGGCCATTGGCAGCATTCTGCACAATGCTGGTGATGCCATTGCTGATCATGGTCTGGATGCGGGTCGCGCCATTGGCGCCGAGCGTTTCCACCATGAAAGGTGTGCCGGACATAGCGACCTGCCGCGCCACGCCATTCGCATCCGTGACCGTCATCATGGGTGTCGCCATATTGGGGCCAAGTGCAGTGTTCGGCATATTCAGCCGTTCCGCCGTGACCCCGCCAAGGCGCGTTTCGATATCGAAACCGAAAGACACCATCATACCGCCTGGCATGGCGAAGCCGCCGCGCAATTCGGCCAATTCATCCGTAGCAATGGCAGCTGCTGCAACACGCAACCTTGGCGTGACCGCCTCATCAAGCCCAAGCGCTTCAGCATAGGCTTCATGGATGTCAGGCGCTGCCTTTCCAGAGCCCGCACCGATCAGGGTGACAGAGAGAATCACGGCGGAAAGGAGAAGGGAATTCCGTTTCATGACTGATGCCTCCTGCTCAATAAATCCATGGACGGATTTGCGTGCCACCCTGAAACAAGGGCGCGCCTGGCATGCCGAAGCCGTTCAGGCTGCGGTCCAGCGCATCGCGCACCAGCATGCCGGGGGCGCGGCCCCGCATGCCCCAATCCTCGGCTAGGTTGAAATTCGCTCGGCCGATTTCGGGACGATCCAGAATGACGAAAACCACGCCATTCCAGCTTTCCTCAAAGCGCACGCGGGGCATGCTGCGCGTGCCAAGCGCGGGGTCCGCCAGCAGAATGCGATCCGCTGAAATGCCGCGCAGCAGCACAAAATGCCGATAGCCATTGGTATCCACCAGGGCGATGGCGGGAACACCCGCTTCGGCCAGTTTGTCCAGCGGCAAGCGGAAGCCTTCGGCACGCAAGCCGCGCCGAGCGAGGAAATTGCGCATATCCAGCAGCGAAAACCCAGCATTGCGGATGCGCGCTTCATCACCGCTTGCGATCATTTCCTTGAGGATCGCCTCCTCGGTCATCGGCATGCCATAGTGGTAAGTCAGAAGCGTCGCGAGTGCCGCCGACCCGCAGGAAAAATCAAATTGCTGCCTTGTGATCCGATGAAAACGCCGGGATCGGAGATCGCTCACGCGCGGCGCGATCGCCGCCCCGCCAGTCAGCTGGGGGGATATGGTCAGATTGACCTTGGCGTCATTGGATGGCGGCGCGGGTGCCAGCGGCTGCGTGGCACAACCGCCAAGCAGCACGACCAGCGCGAGCGCCAGGGGGGTGGGGCGCATCAGCGGATCAACGGAGCGTGATGTTCACTGTAGTGACCGATTGGAAAAGGGAGTTATTGCCGCTGTTCTGGAACACTGTGGTGAAGCCACCCGTGCTGTTCAGCGAACCCGTGATGCTATTCCCACCTGTGACAGTGCCAGCGCCGACGGTATTACCTTCCACCAGGGCAGAACCAACCGAGACAGGTTCCACATCCCCGCGCCCGGCATGGCGCGATAATTCACTTGCTGTAAGTGGTTTCGCGCCGGCAAAAAGATCCAGCCCTTTGGCAGGATCAAGCGCAAGGGCGCCTTGCAGTGGCAGTGTAGCCATCAGGGCGAAGCAGGCGATGAATTTACGCATGGCGTCATTCTTTCCTTCTCACATAAAAACCAGTCGGATTACTGGCATGTGCGGGTTCTTCAGTTCCCGTCGGGAAGCAATAGGCGAACGCGCCGACGGTTGCCCGCCGACGCGCCCGAAGCCGATCAGTTGGTACGCTGATAGATCGCACCAATCGCAACCGCATTCTGCGTCATACTGTTCGCGCCAGCATTCTGCGAAACCTGCGTTACGCCAGTTGAGCCATTGAAGGAATTGGTCATGCTAACACCAGCCGAACCAAGGCTTGCGCTGGCATGATTGCCGGTTACGCTACCCAGATTGCCCGCCGCCGCAATGGTGGTGGACAGATCCTCGATCGCGCAGTTGCAATAGGTGATGGAGGCGAGCGCGGAGCTGTTCTGCATCAGGCTATTGGCGCCGACATTTTGATTGACATTGGCCGCGCCCTGGAAGCCATTGAAGGAACCAAGGATATTGCCCGTCGCAGTGTGCTTCACATCCGTTGAATGATTGCCTGAACCAGTCACTTGGCCGGCATTCACCGCAATCGCCCAGGCCTCACGATCCTGTTCGATACCGCGGATGTTCTCCACGCGCGTCAGCGCTATTGCATTTTGCATCAGGCTGTTGGCGCCAGCGTTCTGGTTGACCTGCACAAGGCCGGTCGAGCCATTGAAGGCGCCATCCATTGTGGCGGTTGCTTTCGTACCTGGGGCCAGAAGCAATGGCGAGGTGTTCTCGCTGGTATTGCCAACCACCTGTCCGACGTTAACGGCAACGGAATTGGAATTGGCATCGCCACGTGGCGGCCCGAAGAAGATCGGCGACGCCACTTCGCAGTCGCACCCTTCAACATAGGAAATAGCAACCGAGTTTTGCAGTCCCGAATTGGCACCCGCGTTCTGGTTCACATTTGCGACGCCGCGGAAGCCCAGGAAGCTGCCACGCATGGAGGCGCTTTTTTCCTGACCCGTGCTGGTCATGGAACGGTTGCCACCAACTTCACCCACATTCACCGCCAAGGCGGCCGCATAGTAATCCTGCACGTTCTGCAGTTGCGAAGGCCAGCCATTGGCATTGGCAACACCGCCCAGCGCCAAGACGCCCGCCGAAGCCAAAGGAAGTTTTTTCATGATGTTCACCTCTGTCCTCATGTTGTTGTCCGGCAGCGCCGGCGCGATGGGACTAACACAGGCATTCGTAACCGCGCCGTGTTTCAAGCCGAGTTGATGGGAAAGGCAGTTCACGGAAATGCACAGACACAATCAGGCGAAGCATTAGGAAATATCGCGCTTCTGTCATCGCTGATCACAGATTTCCTATTTGCGATATTTCGTTCTGCGAAACATCCTTACGCGCAAGCGTATCATCCTTGGTATTTCCATACCTAACGGTCGGTGCGCCTTATTTTCTCCAACCGCGAAGGTCGTCATCATGCCAGAAAAAAACAGGAAATCTGGACACTTCAGGACCGGAAAAACATTCGTCCCGCCAGGCGCGCGCGACCTGGCTTTCTACTTGTTGCCCACCGCCGCGAGCCTTTTTCTGGCGATCAACGCAGCGCAAGCGCAAGGCACCACGGCGGGCCAGGCACCAACCGCACAAACAGCATCCACCGCCGCCGAAGCTGCCGCTGCGCAACAGCAGGAACAACAACGCGTGATCTCAACCGACCCAACACTTGCACGGGTAGGTGGTGTGCTGACACCGCGCGGGATGTTCGCGCTCGAGTCTTCCTATGAATATTTCTATGCACAAAACACACAGGCCATCGTCAATGGCTTCACCATCATCCCCGGCATTACCTTCGGTACGATTGATATCCGCCAATCCACACAGCGCGGTAACCTTGGCGCGCTCACGGCCCGTTATGGCATGACGGATCGGATGGAAGTCAACATCCGTGTGCCGTGGCTCAGTCAAAAGGATACGATCCAGACCGCGCCGGCGGATACCAACGCGCAACCCATCACCATTGGCCCGTCTGGCAGCGGGCTTGGAGATATTGAATTCGGCACCAGCTATCAGATCAATGATGGCTT